>Ga0316604_10002269_pt1 | contig 14983 bp, 13 predicted proteins | sample OWC_soil_day20_C_FD_207650 | JGI IMG/M metagenome (GOLD analysis project Ga0316604, IMG submission 207650) | Wetland soil microbial communities from Old Woman Creek delta, Ohio, United States - OWC_soil_day20_CT | ecosystem: Environmental > Terrestrial > Soil > Wetlands | place: USA: Ohio... | reverse complement strand
CAGCAGGTGCACGTTGTAGATCATGTTGTTCACCCAGGTGCCGCGGGTGTGCTGGTTGAAGCCCATGGTCCAGTAGGAAACGACCTTGACCTTCGGGTCGGCATAGGCCTTGGCCAGCGCTTCGAGGTTTTCTTTCGGCACGCCGGAAATCTCGTGCGCCTTGTCCAAGGTGTATTCGGAAACGAAAGCGGCGAATTCGTCGAAAGTCATCGGGGCCGAATTGTTCGGATTGCCCTTCGGCTTGCCATCCTCGCCCGGGTAGCCATTGTTCATGGCCACCTTTTCCAGCGGGTGATTCGGACGCAGGCCGTAGCCGATGTCGGTCACGCCCTTGGCGAACTTGACGTGCTTGGCGACGAAATCCTTGTTCACCGCACCGGTCGTGATGATGTGGTTGCAGATGTAGTTGAGGATGGCCAGATCGGATTGCGGCTTGAAGATCAGCGTGTTGTCGGCCAGTTCGCAGGAGCGGTGGCTGAACGTAGACAGCACATGGACCTTGACGTGATTGTTGCTTAGCCGACGGTCGGTGATGCGCGACCACAGGATCGGGTGCATCTCGGCCATGTTCGAACCCCACAGCGCGAACACGTCGGCATGCTCGGCATCGTCATAGCAACCCATCGGCTCGTCGATGCCGAAGGTGCGCATGAAACCGGCGACGGCCGAGGCCATGCAGTGACGGGCGTTGGGGTCGAGGTTGTTGGTGCGGAAGCCGGCTTTCATCAATTTGGCTGCTGCATAGCCTTCCCAGACCGTCCATTGGCCGGACCCGAACATGGCGATATTCTTCGGCCCGCCTTCCTTGAGTGCGGCCTTGCACTTCTCTTCCATGATGTCGAAGGCCTGGGTCCAGGTAATGGGCTTGAAGTCGCCATTCTTGTCGTACTTGCCATCCTTCATGCGCAGCATCGGCGACATCAGCCGGTCCTTGCCGTACATGATCTTCGAGAGGAAATAGCCCTTGATGCAGTTCAGGCCGCGATTGACCGGCGCATCCGGGTCGCCCTGGGTAGCCACGACACGGCCTTCCTTGACGCCGACCAACACACCGCAACCGGTACCGCAGTAACGGCAAACGCCCTTGTCCCAGCGCACGCCGTCATCCTTGCCCTTCTGCTGCGCCTGAACGAGGCCGGGAACAGCGATCCCAGCCGTCGCAGCGGCTGCGGCCACCGCATTGCTCTTGATGAAGTCACGCCGGGTCAGTTTCACTTGCAGCATCTCAGGCCTCCTCGTCTGGATCGGATTCGTATTGGTGATACACCAGCGAGGCCGAGAGCACTCCCGGCAGGCGGCGTATCTCCTCAAAGATTTCGACTGTGGCGCCTTCAGAGGCAATCTCGATGGAAACGATCATCCGGCCATCTTCGGCGGCGGCATGAACCTCAACCCCGGCAAGAAGCCGCAATTGCGCGGCCACTTGTTCTGCCTCCGCCGGCAATACGCCGAGGATGAGGCTGGAGATATTGACCCCCTCAGAGACTTTCATGTCCATACAACGCCCAGTCAGTTTGATGTCAGCTTGCGCAATCTACGCCCATAAGCCGGCGCTTCTTTAGCGCAAATCAAAACAACAGGAATACCCCTAAATTTCTTGCAGGTATGTTGACGACAATCAAATGCGAGGAAGCACCCTGCGTGCATTGGCGGCAGTCGCCAAGATCACTTCGGCCCGACTGATGCCACGCAGGTCGGCGAAGACATCGGCGATGCGGGCCAATTCAGCCGGCGAGTTGCGGCCGCCGTTCAGCCAAGCGGGGGGAATGTCCGGTGCGTCGGTTTCAAGGACGATGGATTCGAGCGGCAGGCTTTTCGCCAGATCGCGGATCCGCGTCGAACCGCTGAACGTCATCGCCCCACCAAAACCCAGCGCAAAGCCAAGCTTGATCAACTCATCGGCCTGCTGACGGCTGCCGTTGAAGGCATGGGCGATGCCGCCGCGCACGCTAATGCGACGTAGTTGCTTGAGGATGGGATCAACGGCGCGCCGCACATGCAGCAACACCGGCAGGTCAAATTCGCGCGCCAGTTTCAATTGCTCAACGAAGAAAAACTCCTGGCGTGCCGGATCGATGTCGCTGACAAAAAGGTCCAGCCCGATTTCACCCACAGCGACTGGCCGCTCCCGCGCCAGCCAGTCGCGCAGGATGCCAAGATCGCTCTCCCGAGCTGACATTACGACCATCGGGTGTATGCCGTAAGCGGCAACGCAACCGGGATAACGCTCGACCGCCGTCTTCGTCTTCTCGAAACCATCAACCGCCACCGCCGGCACGACAATACGCGCTACCCCCGCCGCCAGCGCCGCGGCATGCACCCGATCACGATCCGCATCAAACTCGGCCGCATCAAGGTGGCAATGGGTATCAATCAGCATCGCAGGAAGGGAAATTCCGGTTCGGGGCGGCTACCGCTGATCATTTCAGCCAACGAGGCGGCCGAGCCGCAGGCCATCGTCCAGCCCAATGTGCCGTGGCCGGTATTCAACCACAGGTTGCGATAGCGCGTCTGGCCGATATAAGGCACGTTCGACGGGGTAGCCGGACGCAAGCCGCACCACAAGGTCGGCTCGCCAACGATTTCCATGCGAGGAAATAGCTGGTGCGTGCGGTCAATCAGCGCCTGACAGCGCACCGGATTGAGTTCGAGGTTGTAGCCATTGAATTCGGCGGTCCCGGCAATGCGCAGTCGATTGCCGAGTCGGGAAAAGACCAGCTTGCGCTCGTCGTCGGTCAGGCTGACCGTCGGCGCCAGGCTGGCTTCGGCCAGCGTCAGCGTCGCCGAATAGCCCTTGGCCGGATAGACCGGCAGGCCGACCCCGATCGGCCTGAGCAACAGTGGGGAATAGCTGCCAAGGGCGACCACATAGGCATCGGCGGTCAGCCGTTCCGGGCCACCTTCGCTGTGCTGGACCAGCACGCCGGCAATTTCGCTGCCGCTGGTGGCGATTCGCTCGACAGTCAGGCCATAACGAAAATCGACGCCGGCTGCTTTGGCGTGTTCGGCCAGGGCACAGGTAAATTTGTTGGCATCGCCGGATTCGTCCGAGCGCGTGTAGTCGCCACCGACCAGCAGATGGCGCGCGCCAGCCAAGGCCGGTTCGATTTCCAGGCACTTGTCGACATCGACCGTGTCGCGATCCAGACCGAACTGGCGCATGACGCGTGCTGCATCAAGCGCAGCCGAAAATTCGTCACGATCAGTGTAGATGTGCAGGATGCCGCGCTCGAGATGATCGTATTGCAGCCCCAACTCTTCGCGCAGAGCCTGCAATCGGCCACGGCTGTAAAGTGCCATGGACACGATGGCGGCGATATTGCGCCGGACCCGGCCGGGGAAGCACTCACCGAGAAACCGCAACCCCCAGGCCAGTTGGGCCGGATCGGCCCGCCAGCGCCACAACAGCGGCGCATCCTCGCGACCGAGCCACTTCAGCACACGCGGCAGGACATGCGGATTGGCCCATGGCTCGGCATGCGAAACCGAAATCTGGCCACCGTTGGCAAAGCTGGTTTCATTGCCGGCCACCGGCTGGCGGTCGACGACCGTGACCTGATGCCCGGCCCGAGCGAGATACCACGCGCTCGTTGTGCCGACAACGCCGGCACCCAGCACGAGCACTCTCAAGTCTCGCCTCCCCTTTCACGGGTAATCCGGGTCACTTCCGGAATATGGCGCATGCCACGCATCACGGCGGCCAGGTGATTGCGGTGGGCAACCTGAATGGTGAAGCGGAGGGAAGTGAACAGACGCTCCGGGTCGGCATCCATCGAGACATGCTCGATATTCGAGCCGGCTTCGGCAATCGCCGAAGCGACCTGCGCCAAGACACCCCGTGCATTCTTGACCTCGACCGTGATGCGAATATCGAACAGCTTGCCCTCTTCGGGCTCCCATTCGACATCGATCCACTTCTGCGGCTCGGACGAACGCGACTTGCGAATGGTCGGACAATCGTGGGTATGAATCACCAGGCCAGTACCCTTCTTGATCGAACCGATGATCGGATCGCCCGGAATCGGCTGGCAGCAACGCGCCAACTGGATGGCCATGCCCTCGGTGCCGTGGATGGCCAGCGTCATGCTGCTCGGCGAATCGTGCGACATGTCTTCGCGGGCCAGCAGACGGCGGGCAACGACCGAAGGCAGACGCTTGCCGAGACCAATTTCGGTGTAAATCTCTTCCATCGACTTCTGGCCACCGGACTTGACCAGCTGATCCCAGGCGTCGGTCGGAATCGAAATCGGCACGACGCCGAGCGACAACAGCTCCTGGCGCAGCAGGCGCTCGCCGAGGCGGGCCGATTCCTCATTCTGCATGGTGCGCAGGAAATGGCGAATCTTGCTGCGGGCACGGCCGGTCTTGACGTAGGTCAGCCAGACCGGATTGGGGCTGGCCTGCCCGGAGGTGATGACTTCGACCAGATCGCCGTTGTGCAATTCGCTCCGCAACGGCGACAGCTCGTGATTGATCCGCACGGCCGAGCAATGATGACCGACGTCAGTGTGCACCGCATAGGCAAAATCAACCACCGTCGCGCCGCGCGGCATGGCCATGATCTTGCCCTTGGGCGTGAAGACATAGACCTCGTCTGGGAAGAGATCGATCTTGACGTTCTCGAAGAACTCGGAGGAATCGCTGGTCTGCATCTCGAGCAGCGACTGCAGCCACTTGTGCGTCTTGATCTGCAGGTCTGCGCTCGATTCCTCAGTGTCCTTGTACAGCCAGTGCGCCGCGACGCCTTCCTGCGCCACATGGTGCATTTCGCGGGTACGAATCTGGACTTCGACCGGCGTACCGTAGGGACCGATCAGGGTCGTGTGCAAGGACTGGTAGCCATTGGCCTTGGGGATCGCAATGTAGTCCTTGAACTTGCCGGGAACCGGCTTGAACAGGCTGTGCAAGGCACCGAGTGCCAGATAGCAGGTCGGCACATTGTCGACAACGACCCGAAAACCGTAGATATCGAGCACCTGCGAAAACGACAGGTGCTTGTCCTTCATCTTGCGAAAGATCGAATACAGGCTCTTTTCGCGGCCAAAAACCTCAGCTTTCAAGCCGGCATGGCGAAGTTTGTCCTGAATGCCGTTGAGAATCTGGGTCAGCAATTCCCGGCGGTTACCACGTGCCGCACTGAGCGCCTTGGCCAGCACCTCGGCACGGTGCGGGTGGATCAGCTCGAACGACGTATCCTGCAACTCGCGGTAGAGCTTGTTCAGCCCCAGGCGCAACGCAATCGGCGCGTAGATTTCCAGCGTTTCCCGGGCAATGCGGGCGCGCTTGTCGGCGCGCATGGCCGACATCGTCGCCAGATTGTGCTGGCGGTCTGCGAGCTTGATCAGCACAACGCGCAAATCGCGCGCCATGGCCATCAGCATCTTGCGGAAATTCTCGGCCTGCGCCTCCTGATAGGAAGCGAACTCCATCTTGTCGAGCTTGGACAGGCCATCGACGAGTTCAGCCACTTCCTTGCCGAACTTTTCGGCCAGTTCGTGCTTGGTGGCGCCGGTATCTTCCAGCACATCGTGCAGAAGTGCAGCCGCCACCGCATCGGCATCCATCCGCCACTCGACGACCGCGCCAGCCACGGCCAGCGGGTGAGTGATGTAGGGCTCGCCGGACATGCGCCGCTGACTGGCGTGCGCACGGGCGGCATAGGCATACGCCGCCTTGATTCTCTCTACATCAACGGGAGATAGGTATTCGAGACTATCGAGGAAGACCTGGTAAGCGGCTTCCTCATAAGCAGGCGGCTGAGTTGACGGTACGGAGGCCATCAGTCTTCACCGCCCCTGCTTTCAGGCCTGGCCGCGGTTCAGTACTTCCAGACCCACTTTGCCGGCGCCCATTTCCTTCAGCGCGACGACGGTCGGCTTGTGCTTTTCCGGATCGACCAGCGGAGTAGCGCCATTGGCCAGCTGGCGGGCACGGTGGGCGGCAGCCAGGGTCATCTGGAAGCGGTTCGGAATTCTTTTCAGGCAGTCATCAACGGTAACGCGGGCCATGGTAAAACCTCAAAAATCAGATCATTCTTTCAAACAGGGCGGCGTGACGCGCACGTTGCGCCCCGAAGCTCAGGCCGGATGCGCGAACAACCGCACGCAAATCATCCAGCGCCTGCGCTAGCTGGTCGTTAATAATAACATAGTCGAATTCCCCGACATGGCGCATTTCCGCCTGCGCTGCGGCAAGGCGACGGTCTATGACATCGGGGCTGTCGGTTCCGCGACCGGTCAGACGACGGGTCAATTCCTCCATCGAGGGCGGCAGGATGAAAACCCCGATCGCCTGCGGAAACAAGGCGCGAACCTGCTGGGCGCCCTGCCAGTCGATTTCGAGCAACACATCGCGACCGGCAGCCAGCTGGTCAGCAATCCATTTCTTCGATGTCCCGTAGAAATTGCCATGCACCTCCGCCCATTCAAGAAACTCCTGGCGGGCAATCATGGCGCGAAACTCCGGGGTCTCGACAAAGTGATATTCGCGCCCGTTCTGCTCGCCCGGCCGAGGATGCCGCGTCGTGTAGGAAATGGAAAGATTAATGCTCGATTCCTGCTCCAGCAGCATGCGGACCAAGGTGGTCTTGCCGGCCCCCGACGGGGCTGCGACGACAAAGAGATTTCCTGCCATTCGTTCGTTCCTGAGCTAAGGGGCGCCTGGCGCCAAAGTCCGTTATTGTAGCGACCCCGGTGCCAACCAGTGTTCGAGTACGGCCTGCAGGCGCTCGGGGACGACCGGCTTGCCCAGATGGTCATTCATCCCGGCCGCCAGGCAGCGCTCCCGGTCTTCGGCAAAGGCATTGGCGGTCAGCGCAATGATCGGTGTCGTCGCGTAACCCGGCAAGGCCCGTATGCGCCTGGTCGCCTCCAGACCATCCATGCCGGGCATCAGCAGGTCCATCAGAATCAGGTCGTAGGCCGTCGCCTGCACTTTGGCGATGGCCTGCTCGGCAGAATCGGCCAGATCGACCGGCGCCCCCGTCATCTCTTCAACAAGAATGGCAGCCACCTCGCGATTCAGCGGATCATCCTCAACCAGCAGGATATGCGCCGCGCGCAAAGTCGAGCCAGCAGCTGGCACCGTCCCGGATTGCCCGGCCAAGCCCCCCGGCTCAGCGGCATTTGCCTTGCCAAAACGCGCCGTCAACCAGAAGGTGCTACCGGCCCCCGCCTCGCTGTCCACGCCCGCCTGACCTCCCATCAACTCTGCCAGACGCAGGGTAATCGCCAGGCCAAGCCCAGTGCCGCCGTATTTTCGGGTCGTCGAATTATCGGCCTGCTCAAAGGGGCGAAACAGCCGGGACAATACATCGCCGGCAATACCGATACCGGTATCCTGAACCTCAAAACGGACCAGCAGGGAATGCGCATCCTCTTCAAGCACCTCAGCCCGGAGCGTGATCGTGCCGGCCTCGGTAAACTTGATCGCATTGCCGACGTAGTTGAGCAAGGCCTGGCTCAGTCGCGTGCAATCGCCGACCAGCACCGGCGGCAAGGCGCCAACCATGGTTCTGAAGGCCAGGCCTTTGGACTGCGCCCGCTCGGCACACAAGCCGACCAGCCGCTCGACCACATCGACGACACGGAAAGGCTTGGCCTCCAGCACCAATTTGCCCGATTCAATTTTCGAGATATCGAGCACATCGTTGATGATCGACAGCAGGTGCTCCGCCGAGCCCATGATCTTGTCGAGACGGTCCGCCTGCTTCGGCGTAACGCCATCGCGCCGAAGCAAATGGGCAAAGCCGACAATTGCATTCATCGGCGTCCTTATCTCGTGGCTCATGTTGGCAAGGAAAGCGCTCTTGGCACGATTGGCCAACTCAGCGGCATCCTTTGCCCCCTCCAGTTGCGCCGTGCGCTCCCGCACAAGATCTTCCAGATGCTGACGATAGGTTTCCAGTTCCCTGGCATTGCGCTTTGGCTCGTCGATATCGGCGATCAGGCCAACAAGTCCGACGAATTTCCCCTGCTCGTCAAGCAGACGCCGACCACACAGGAAGCCCCAGAAAACCGTGCCGTCACGCTTGACGTATTCCCGCTCCAGACGGACGAAGGGAATCTCGCTGGCCATCAGCTTCAGCATTCTCTCCCGCCCGAATTCCCTCTCCGCCGGATGAATCAGCGACACATACTCGCTACCGACCAACTCGGCCAGCGGCACATCCCACATTGTCGCCATCCGTTCATTAGCCAGCACGATTTTTCCGGCCGGATCGACCAGAAAAATCGCGCCATCCGACGTATCGAAAATGGTCCGCAGCATTCGCTCGCGCTCACCGAGCCTGCTGGCATAACCGTGCAGCAGGTAGACAGTCCCGCCACTGAGTGCCAGAAACAGCGCCAGCATGGCCAAGACCCCATACAACTGGTGATGCCAGGGGGCAAGATAGGAGTCCTCCGGCACACCGATATTGATGTAGAACCGGTAGTCCGAATTGAAGCGGTAGGCATGCAGACGATGAACGCCATCAAGACTGGTCGCCCCTGAGAAATAAACGCCAGCCCCAGGATCAGCCGCCAGCGCACGCTGAAAATCTTGCGAAATCTTCGTCGAGCCGTATTCTGCGACCGCCTCGTCCCAAGGCACCCGGGCCAGCAAGGAAAGATCAGCGGCCCGCATGGCAACCGATCCACGCGGCCCCATCTGAAGCGCCGTGAATTGATGGGTAAAGTTATCCAGTCCGACACTGGCCAGGGCGATTCCGGAAAAACGGCCGCCAACATCGGGTAAGCGGCGCGCCAGAATGATCGCCCATTTGCCACTGATCCGCCCGCGTATCGGCTTCGAGATCAGCAGACCAGCCGCGGGGTCGTCCCGCAATTGCCTGAAATATTCGCGGTCGTCGATCATGGCGTTCGATCCCGTTCCGCCATCGGTACCCAGGATAACCTCCCCGGCTGCATTGGCAATCCGCAGCGCCACCAAGGGCTTGAGCCGATCACGCTGGCGAGCCAGGAAGCGGTCCACCGTCACCGCATCGACCGCCTTTTTTTCAATCAATCCCGCATATTCGTCAATAGCGACGCGCAGGAGGAGATCAACCTTTTCCAGATTGGCCGCGATATCGCGCTCGAGCAACATCGATAGATTCTCGACTTCAAGCAGCGTCCGTTGCTTTTGCTGCTCGAAACTGGCGCGCATGAAATAGGCAACCAGCGCCACGACCGATAAAACGACAATCAACCAGCCGATCACAAACCGCCGGGTAAGTGCCGTGGCGGATAGCGACGAAAACCGGCTGGCTAGTTGCATATCTGCCGGTTTATTCGAGGTGGATCTAAATCAGTAGTAGCAGGCACAAAGGCCCACAACTACTGATTTTTCGTTATTCGAAATTTGGCGGGGGTACACGCACGGGTACACGCTTTTCATGGGCTTACCTGATACGTTGTGATGCAATTAATTATATCCGCCAGTTGATCTACAAGACGACATACCGCCAAAAGAGCAGTCAGGGTTCATTCAAAGGTAATTTTTCACTTTGCCACATCAAGCTGTTTTCGACGACTGAAAAACTGTCGGAAAATCTTACAGAACCAACCCCAGCAACCGCACTTGTAAATTATCAAATAAATTAAATCAATTATATAGGGATTGAGTCGTTTTTATGGCCCGCTTATTGCTTGCCTTAGTAGGCGATATATTCTAAATTTTCAAGGGGAATAATAATGAAATCTGCGACGCGTAAGTTTGCTTTAGTAGTTGCCGCATGCTGCATGTCTTTGGGAGCGCAAGCTAACGTTCTCAGAAGTATCATTTCCGAGGATGCCCCTGGGACTAATGGCGCATGGTCGTTCGGAACGATATTCACGGTTGGCGCGAATAACCTTAATGTCACATCATTAGGTGCCTACGATTTCGCGGGTGACGGCTTCACTACTGGACAAATCAAAGTCGGAATATTCGACGAGATTTCTAGCGCGTTGCTGGTATCGACAAACGTCCTGTCCAGCGATCCTCTTCTAGGTTTGTACCGTTATTCGTCCGTCAACATTGACCTGCTAGCGGGTCACCAATACAGGTTAGTTGCCGATAGCGGTTCCGATCTTTACATTCAGGGAAATGGCACTTGGACTTACTCTGGTGATGTTACCCTCAACGGCTATGGATACTGCTCAGGAACCTCCCTGACGAAATGCAACTCCAATACTGAAGGTGATTATGGCATGGCGAACCTTCAATACAATGTTGGAATACAATCCGTGCCGGAACCGGCCAGCCTTGCCCTTCTTGGCCTTGGCCTCGTTGGTCTGGTTGCCTCCCGCCGTCGCAAGACCGCCTAAGCAAGCCGTATTCAGTACTGAACCCGCCTTCGTGGCGGGTTTTTCGTTTCTAGTATTGCGAATACAGATTGCGACTAGTCGAACTTGTCAGCCATCCGGTTCATGGCCTCAAGCCGATCCTCGAATAGCCCAAGGCGTTTCGCCATCCCTGACAGGGAAGCACTGACGAAAGCATCATGCTCTGCCCTCCGTCGCTCGAAGGTGCGCCAGAGCACCCCTTTGGGCTTCCAGCCGTTGCCATTCAATATCCCCGCATCCCATTGAAGCCGTGCCCTGATTTTGTCCGCCCGTCGTGCGGCTCTGTCATCATCTGTTTCCCGCTGGCATTAGTGGTTCAGCTTGTGACAGCGCCGACAGGCAAACATGCAGCCACCGTACAGGATCGCCACCCGTCGCCCACATCCAACGGCAGGGCAGATACCTGTCCCTGAATAACCGGCACTCATGGACTTGTACTTGGTTACCCCTTTTCGGCCAATAATTTGGCATCCATATTCAGACCAAAGAAATGAACCATAGCGGCTTCTGAGGGTGTCTTGCGATGTTCTGCAACAGGCTGAAACGTCACTCCAAATTTTGGATCTGTTCGCGCATCTGTTCGATCAGCAGCTTGAGATCCATCGACGCCTGTGAAACCTCGGTAATTGCCGACTTGGAGCCCAGGGTATTGGCTTCACGATTGAGTTCCTGCATCAGGAAATCGAGGCGCTTGCCACAGGCGCCCCCCTGCTTCAGCACCCGCTCGACTTCATCGAGGTGGGTAGTCAGCCGCGAAAGCTCTTCGGCGACATCGATTCGGGTCGCGAAAACGGCCACTTCCTGCAGGATGCGATCGTCACTGGCGTTGCCCAGCGCTTCGGTCAAACGTTGACGCAGCTTGTCGGTGAATATCGCCTGGGCTTCAGGAATACGGGGTGCCACCCGGCGCACGATGTCGCGCATGCCATTGACGCGCTCGACGATCATCGCCGCCAGCTTGTCGCCTTCGCGCCCCCGACTGGCGGCAAATTCATCGAGCACCTCGCGCGCCAGCGCCATGACGACCGGCCCAAAAGCAGCGAAATCGACGCTTTGGTCGCCGAACATGCCTGGCCAGCGCAGGGTTTCGTTGACCGATAGCGGGCTGGCATCGGGCATTTCATGCCGCACACGCTCGCTCAGCAGCTTCAGTGACGCGAGCAGTTCGCCATTGAGTTGCAGCTGATCGGCACGGGCGGCCGAGGCACTGAAAGAGAGGCGGCATTCCACTTTGCCGCGTGATAATCTCGCGGCCAGCAATTCACGCAGGGGCATTTCCAGCGAGCGCAATTCATCGCTGACGCGGAAATGAAAATCGAGATAGCGGGAATTGACGCTTTTAAGCTCAAGTTGCAGTGTTCCGCGCTCAATATCGCGCGTTTTAACGGCATAACCAGTCATACTACAGATCATGATCAGGGGTTCTCCACCTTTACAGGCCGGACAACACGCCCGAAAATGCCTGAAATTGCATCATAACCGCGAGATCCATGGCGCAACAAGCCAATCAGGCCTTACCTAACGGCCACCCGCTCGAAGAGTACATAATTGACCGCCAGCTTTCGCTCGGCGGCTTTTCCATTGTCTATCTCGCCACGGATCCCGAGGGCCGCCAGGTCGCGATCAAGGAATACCTGCCCAATAGCCTCGCGCTGCGCAGCAAGGGAGAAATCAAGCCAGTCATCACCGCGGAACATCTCGGTGCCTTCCGCTATGGCATGAAGTGCTTCTTCGAGGAAGGCCGCGCCTTGGCCCGCCTGTCTCACCCCAACGTGATCCGCGTGTTGAATTTTTTCCGCGCCAACGACACCGTCTATATGGTGATGGAGTACGAACACGGCCGAACACTGCAAGAATTCATCCAGAAACACCAGGGGCACATTTCCGAACGCTTCATCCGCGGCGTCTTCACCCGCCTGTTGAACGGTCTGCGCGAAGTCCATTCGAACAAGCTGCTGCATCTTGACCTGAAACCGTCGAATATTTACCTGCGGGGCGACAATACGCCGGTGCTGATCGACTTCGGCGCCGCGCGCCAGACCCTGGTCACCGACCAGCCGATTCTCAAGCCGATGTACACGCCTGGCTTCGCGTCACCGGAACACTATGGCAACCGCAAGGACCTCGGACCGTGGAGTGACATCTACAGCGTCGGCGCCTCGATGTATGCCTGCCTGGCGGGCGTCGCACCGCAAGCGGCCGATGCCCGCATGAAAAAAGACACCCTCCCCCCCGCCATGATGCGCTGGGACGGCCAGTACTCCGATCGCCTGCTGGAGATCATCGACTGGTGCCTCAACCTGAACCACCTTTACCGTCCGCAAAGCGTCTTTGCCCTGCAGAAGGCGCTCGTCGAAACGATTACGCCACCACGCCCGAAGGCCAATCCTAGTTGGCTGGGCCGCTTTGTCGAAAAACTCAGGAAGCCGATTTAATGAGATTCACCATCTATCAGGAAAGTCGCCAAGGCGGCCGCTCCAACAACGAGGACCGCACGACCTACTGCTACTCCCGCGACGCCCTGCTGATGGTTGTTGCCGACGGCATGGGTGGCCATCACTATGGTGAAATCGCAGCGCAGATCGCCGTCCAGACGCTGGCTGACGCCTTTCAGCGCGAAGCCCGGCCGCTACTCAACGATCCCTTCCGTTTTCTGCAGAAGGGCATGACCAATGCGCACCACGCCATTCTCGATTACACGGCTCGCCACCGCCTGAAAGACACCCCGCGCACCACCTGTGTCGCCTGCGTCATCCAGGACAACGTGGCCTACTGGGCACATGCCGGTGACTCCCGCCTGTTCATGATGCGTGACGGCCGGGTCATCGCCCAGACCAAGGATCATTCGCGCATTCGCCTGCTCGTCGAAGAAGGCATGATCACCGAGGCTCAGGCTGCCTTCCACCCTGACCGCAACAAGATCTACAGCTGCCTGGGCAGCCCGACGCCGCCGGAGATCGAATTCTCACGCAAGACACCGCTCGATCACGGCGACATCCTCCTGCTCTGCTCGGATGGCCTGTGGGGTGAAATGTCCGGCGACATGATGGCCGTCGCCCTGAAAGGCACCAACCTGCTGCAAGCCGTGCCGATGGTGCTCAACCAGGCGGAACTCAAGGGCGGCGCCCATGGCGACAACCTGTCGGTCGTCGCGGTGCGTTGGGAAGACACTTATGTCGAAGAGGCGAGCAGCGCCATCTCGACCCAGACCATGAGCCAGGACGAAGTGACGACCCGCCTTGAGGAATTCGGCCGCAACCCGGCCTACAAGAGCGAACTGAGCGACGACGAAATCGAGGATGCGATCGAGGAAATCCGCTCCGCCATCGAAAAATATTCACCCCCGAAAAAATAAGGATTACCCAATGCGCCCCAGCCAACGCCAGCCGGACCAGCTTCGCACTGTCCGCATCACCCGCAATTTCACGCGCCACGCCGAAGGCTCGGTGCTGATCGAAATGGGTGACACCCGCGTGCTGTGTACGGCCAGCGTCGAAGAAAATGTGCCGCCCTTCCTGCGCGGCAAGGGCCAGGGCTGGGTCACGGCCGAATACGGCATGCTGCCGCGTGCCACGCACACCCGCTCTTCTCGCGAAGCCGCCAAGGGCAAGCAGACCGGCCGCACCCAGGAAATCCAGCGCCTGATCGGCCGCGCCCTGCGCGCCGTGGTTGACCTGAAGGCGCTGGGCGAGCGCCAGATCACCCTCGACTGCGATGTGTTGCAGGCCGATGGCGGCACCCGCTGCGCCTCGATCACCGGCGCCTGGGTTGCCCTCTACGAAGCCTGCGACAAGCTGGTCCAGGCCGGCAAGCTGCCCGCCAACCCGGTGCGCGACCATGTCGCAGCCATTTCGGTCGGCATCTACAAAGGCGCACCGGTCCTCGACCTCGACTACCCGGAGGACTCCGACTGCGACACCGACATGAATGTCGTGATGACCGGCGCCGGTGGCATCGTCGAAATACAGGGCACCGCCGAAGGCGAGCCATTTACCCGTGAGCAGATGAGCGTACTGGTCGACCTGGCCACACTCGGTGTTCGCCACCTTGTCGCCGCCCAGCAATCCGCCCTCGCCGCATGAAAAAGCTCGTCCTCGCCTCGAACAACGCCAAGAAAATGAAGGAGCTCAACGCCCTTCTGGCGCCGCTCGGCTTCGAAGTCATCCCGCAAGGCCAACTCGGCATTCCCGAGGCTGAAGAGCCGCACTGCACCTTTGTCGAGAACGCCCTGGCCAAGGCTCGCCATGCCGCCGAACATAGCGGCCTGCCGGCACTGGCCGACGATTCCGGTCTCTGCGTCGAAGCGCTGCACGGCGCCCCCGGCGTGCTCTCCGCCCGCTATGCCGGCGACCCGAAATCGGATGCCCGCAACAACGAAAAGCTGCTGACGCACCTCGCCGGACTTACCAACCGCAAGGCACATTTCTACTGCGTACTGGTGCTGGTTCGTGCTGCCAACGACCCGCAGCCGATCATTGCCGAAGGCGAATGGCACGGCGAAATTCTCGAAGCACAACGTGGCGCCGATGGTTTCGGTTACGATCCGCTGTTCTTCGTACCCAGCCAGAACCAGACTGCGGCCGAACTCGACAGTGAGGTCAAGAACCAGCTGTCGCACCGTGGCCGGGCCATGCAAAAACTGATCGAACGACTGCCGACACTCTAGGTCGAAATAC
>Ga0316604_10002268_pt1 | contig 14986 bp, 15 predicted proteins | sample OWC_soil_day20_C_FD_207650 | JGI IMG/M metagenome (GOLD analysis project Ga0316604, IMG submission 207650) | Wetland soil microbial communities from Old Woman Creek delta, Ohio, United States - OWC_soil_day20_CT | ecosystem: Environmental > Terrestrial > Soil > Wetlands | place: USA: Ohio... | reverse complement strand
TTTACTACTACGGTTGCTTTTGAAGATCCTGGATATGGAAAAACAAGGGCGGTATTGCAGAATGCGGGATTTCAGGTTTGCCCCATTAGCGTGGAAAGCGATGGAATTAATGTCCAAGAGTTAGCCACTAGTGAAGCCTTGGCAGTTTATGTAACGCCGTCCCATCAGTTTCCCACCGGCGCTATCATGTCCATTTCAAAAAGATTGCAGTTACTCGAGTGGGCAGTCCACAAACAAGCGATTATAATAGAAGATGATTACTCCTGCCACTTTCGATACAATGCTAGACCGATACCCGCCCTTCAAGGTATTAGCCCAATGGCTAACGTAGTGTATTTTGGCAACTTTTCAAAACCCTTACTTCCTTCTTTAAGAATTGCATTTATGATTTTGCCGCCCGCTCTTTTGATTATATACAAAACGCTTTATCGAACTTACAATACCTCCGTGCCCTATTTATACCAAAGAACGTTAGAACGGTTTATGGAAGAGGGATATTGGAATCGACATTTGCGCAGAATATTACAAGTATATAAGAAAAAACACGATTGTTTGATGCAGTCCCTAAAAGAACAATTCGGTGATCTGATAGAGATACGGGGAAATAATGCCGGATTATTTATAACGGTCAAAGTTAATAGCAACCTGCTTGAAACAGATCTCATTCAAAGAGCGGGTGGATACGGCGTTCGAGTATATCCGGTATCCGAACATTGGCAAAGAAAACACAAATACGATGGAAAGACGGTCTTGCTAGGTTATAGCAGTCTGGATTTAGAAGAAATCAAACAAGGAGTCCGCTTGCTGCGTAAAGCGTGGTTTTCCTAAGGGACTATGCTATGGTTTATCATTTTTTCGCCATGTCGTAATTGATAATTTTTATTATTTACAAATGTAAATGACCGATGTATAATGAAATCAGATCCAGAAATACTTTCGAAAAGGGTGATTAAAATGACAAATACAGAATGTTGCGCCGCAGGCTGCGGAGCTGAATATTGTGAAGCTGAAAACAATAGTGGTTTCAGCACTTACTTTTGGGTTGGGTTAACGATTTTGGCATTAGTGGTTCTCGCTGTGGCGAATGCAAATAATGTTTCCATCACAGGTAGTGAACTAATGGACGGATCGAATTACATCGACTTTTAAACAACAATATCGTACCTAAAGAGATCCTTCGGGGTCTCTTTTTTTATTGGGGGAGAATGCAGTAGCTATTTTATGCCGAAAAACAAACAAGATAGCTTCCATCCGCGAATGGCCATAAGCAGCTGTTGCCCTTTACATATTTTTTCGCTGCCGGTCAAGCTTTTCACCGCAAATGGTTGGAACCCTTTATCTATAAAAATTGCTATACACTGGTACTCTCGGAATATTGTTGCTGTCGTTGAAAAATAGCAGCTAATCTAATTGACCAGCTGCTTGATGATTGATGCCTATTATTTTGTCCAGTTATGCAGCACCAGGGAGTTTCCAGCTTGACATGGCGGGAAACTCTTATATTTTTTTACCGCGCCAGTAATATCAAGTGAAAATACATGCTGTCACTTATCCTTTTCCAGCAATATTTGTTCTTTCCCCCATTCTTGAAAAATCATCATGGCGGGTATAAGCTTTTTCGCATGCTCCGTTAGAAAATATTCAACATGTGGTGGTATTTCAGAATGTTGAATGCGTTTTACGAGACCGCATCCTTCCAAATCCTTCAAGGAACGAGTAAGCATAATGTTAGTGATTCCATGTAGTTGCCTTTTTAATTGATTATATCGCAGCCCGCCATCCAATAAATTCCATATGATTGGAAGCCTCCATTTCCCACCGAGAATATTTAGTGCGTGCATGACTGGACAATCATCACCATAAGGATTTTTTCTATTCATTTGCAAACATCCCCCAAACTAATTATTACAGGCACAAAAAGGTGCGTACTTGTTTATTTGTTTCTTGTTAGTATAATGAGTTTGCAAGTTAAAATCAACTGCGCAAAGAAATTGAGGAGGAACGGATTGTATGAAAGTAATTGCGGTCAATGGAAGTCCGAGAAAGAACTGGAATACCGCAACCTTATTGCAGAAAGCTCTTGATGGATCAAAATCTGTAGGTGCGGACACAGAATTGGTACATTTATATGATTTAAATTTTAAGGGTTGTACCAGTTGCTTTGCTTGTAAAAGAAAAGGCAGCAAGTTCATTGGACGGTGCGCCATGAAGGATGACCTCACAAGTCTCTTAGACAAAATTATAGAATGTGATGTTTTGTTGCTGGGATCACCAATATATTTGGGTAACGTCACAGGAGAAATGCGGTCTTTCCTAGAGCGTTTGCTATTTTCAGCCATGACTTACAATGTTGGTCATGGGTCAGTTTTCAAGGGCAAGGTTTCTTCGGGTTTTATCTATACGATGAATGTGCCCGAAGATATTTCCATCATGAACATTCCAGAAGAGTTCAAAAAACACTTAAACTATACACCCTTATATCATTGGTTCAAATCCTGTTTGCAACAATTAAACGGACCTTCAGAATTTTTGTTATCACAAGATACTTTCCAGTTTGATGACTATTCCAAGTATGAAGCCTCAATGTTTGACGAAAAACATAAATCCCAAGTGAAAGCAGAACAATACCCCATCGATTGTCAAAAAGCTTTTGATATGGGTGCCAGACTGGCAACTAATTAGATCAACAGAAACACGCCCCTCTGCCTCAAACAACTCCATCAAAACAAAAGCCAGGACACCTTCATCAAAAGGCATCCTGGCTCAATTATGGATTATCTTTTCGTAACCGTTACGAATTCGATTCATCACCTACGATACATATGCCGTGCCGGTAACGGTTGAGGGTTTGTGCCGAATCCATTCAAGATTTGTCAATTTCGACCAATAATGATTTTGAACTTATTGGTTATATAAACTCCGAAAATAACCATAAGACCTCCAATAACAATCGATAGATGGAAACTTTCGTTCAGCAGCCAGTTTCCGGCAAATACAGCAAATAACGGACAGATAAAATAAAACGATGCTGTACGAACTGCACCGATTTGAGTGATTCCTTTATACCACATCCCAAACCCGTAAACTGAACAAAGAATCGCTAAATAGAATATCGAAATGATTGTGGTTATGCTTATGTTTGACAGTTGATCAATGACAGTAACTGGGTTTAGCTTGTTAGGAATCAAAATAAACGGTAACAGCATAATTGTTCCGAAGATGTGAATATAAGCCATGGCGGTAAACGGTGAGTATTTTTCCATAATCTTTTTCCCGTACAGGGTAAAGCCCGCCCAGACAAGAGCATTTAATAACAGCAACATATCGCCATAGATAGTTTGGGATGAAAACAACAAAAATAGTTGACCTTTGCTTATGACAAGGCTAATACCTAGAAAAGCCAGCAAGATTCCACCAAATGCTTTAATTGTAATCTGCTCTAACCCGATTACCACACTAAAGATAGTTGTCCAGATTGGACTGGTAGCTAATAATAAGGCAGCATTGATAGACGTAGTGTATAGCAAGCCGGTGTATTGAATATAAAAATATGAAGTAATCGCCATAAAACCAGCGATGATCAGTGTGAATATATCTTGCCGTTCAAGCGAAACAATGGGGTTTTGCATTACCAATAAAATCACAAAAAAGACGGATGCAAGAGAAAATCGCAACCCTGCTAAATTTAGGGGACTGAGTTCATATAAACCAATTTTCGATACAGCAAAAGAAGCTCCCCATAGAAAAACCACACTCAGTAGCGTAGCGTATGCATTTAATTCCGTTTTTTCGATTCGAATCATGTTTTAACTCCTTTTTTTCATGATGCCTCATATCCAAATAAATTGTATAATAAGATTGACTTGTTCATAAGTGACAATTATGAACAATTATATGGGGTCAGATGAAGGATGGATGTTTCATGATACATTTAATCAAGAGAGGTCTCCAACCTTTAAACACTCAGATTTATAGCCAAATCAAAGCAAAAATATTATCGGGCGAACTGGCTGAATCAACCAGATTACAATCCGTGAGATACTTTGCCCACGAGCATAATATTAGCCGCAATACGGTTGAAATCTCCTATCAGCAATTACTGGCCGAAGGATATATCGAAAGCAAACCGCGCAGTGGTTACTACGTTTCAGCAATAGACACAGCTTTTTCAGCATCAAGAGAAGCAATGATTGGCAATGAATACTACGAAGATAAAGCAAACCACAACAGCTGCATCGATTTTAATCCGGCGAATCTCTCGCCTGATATTTTTCCATTAAAAATTTGGCGTAAGCTCTTAGCGGATTGTGCAAAGGAAAATCTATACCAATTATCAATATATAATAACCCGCAAGGAGAAATTGGCTTGCGTCGTGAAATTCAAAAATACCTCGCCCGGTCACGTGGTGTTTTGTGTGACCTTGAACAAATTGTCATTTGTGCTGGAACAACTCAGAGTTTATCTATTTTATGCCAAATTTTGCAGCAATCACATTCTACTATCGCCATGGAGGAACCGGGTTATTATACGGCGCGAGCTGTTTTTACCAATCATTCGTTAAATATCCTTCCCATCACCGTAAAGAATGATGGAATCGATACAAGACAATTAGCAAAAAGCAATAGTCAACTTGTTTATGTCACTCCTTCGCATCAATTTCCTCTTGGATATGTGATGTCCATCGCCAATCGGTTCAAATTGCTTCAATGGGCTGAAGAAAAAAACGGCATTATCATTGAAGACGATTACGATAGTGAGCTGTGCTACAACGGTCAGCCAATACCTTCCCTTCAGGGGCTCAATCCCAAGGGTCGTATTGTTTACTTGGGCACTTTCTCAAAATCATTGTCACCGGCTTTAAGGATCAGCTATATGGTGATGCCTTGGAACCTTCTTCAACAATACAAAAATATGTTTAAAAATTACCAATCGCTTGTACCCTTGCTCGATCAGAATACGTTGGAAAGGTTTATTAACCAAGGATATTGGGACAAACACTTGCGAAAGATTCGGGTAACGTATAAAAGGAAACATGATATTTTAGTGAACGCAATAGAGAAGCATTTTGGTAGTAAAGCAACTATTATCAGCAAAGGAGCAGGGCTGCATATATCTATAAAAATTTTGAGTACCATCATTGATACGGAGCTTGCTGATTGCGCCAATAAGTCTGGAATTTGTGTGTATCCTATATCTAGCTGTTCCATTGGTGAACCCTCGTATATGGGGATTAGGCTAGGCTTTGGAAGTATAGCAGATGAAAATATTGAAAAGGGGGTCAAACTTCTTCACTCAGCTTGGTTCAAATAACCCCCTCATCCCCTTTTGCCCCCACCTGCCCAAACAAAACCCTACCCGGCTTGCGCATTTGCGCCCTGTCATAAAAATTGGCCGTGGTAACAAATGGCGTTTCCCACAATAAACGCCCCTCTCCGGTGGTCACCGGAATGGATTAAAATCGATTCTATTCAAGAGCCTTCGCTTCTTACAGGCATAATAAAAAACGGCACATCCGCTGACGTGAGGATGTGCCGTTTTTTAGTTTATCGTATTTGCACCAATCTATTTGCACTAATGTGGGCTTCCTACTGCTCACTCACAAGGTGTCCGGATACTACCGGAATGGGTGTCCGGATGTTGCCGAAATACGCATGCATCATGCTCAAAACCGCAAAAACCGCACCCAGACTTTCCTTATTCACTGTCATTATGTCCTGCAATTGTCACAGGGAGGAATGTCTACCAACAGCGATAAGGCTCCCCGGAAAAATTGTCCGAGGAACCTTATTTTAACTATATGAATATCTTTAAACCAATAACACTATTTTTTACGCGTGATCATCCCTGCTGCAATAACAGAGTCTTTCTCCCCCACATGTCGGTAAATGCATGTCAGTTTATTGTTGTTGACAATCGTTCCATCTGTGAAGCCATCTTGATCGACGAGATAGAAAGTTTTGTTGTCCCATCCAATCACTCCGGCTATGTTCTCAGCAACATGCTTGGAAGTGAAGGTTCCATAGAAGACTCTTCCCTGTTGTTTGGTCACAATAAATTCTGCTGTAAGTGTGTTGTCGCCTTCACGCCAGTGAGACCAAGTTCCAGGCTCACTCCCCTTACTTAAATACGCTCCCTCAGATTGCACCGCCCATGTTCCGACGAGGTTGGGAATCTCTGGTTCAGCAAAGCAGACCCCTGTAGCAAGTAAAAACGCCAATAGAAGAACCCCAAGAATCTTTTTCTGCATAACAAATCTCCACCTTCATCATAGATTTTAGACTCTGCACTGTTGCTTTGTCACAATAAGTTTACTAAAAAACACATTCAATTATTGTTTCAATATTATCGAAAACGGTTCGCTGATGCTTGAAATACCAGGCATTGCAAGACTGGAAACACGAATTTGATATTGCGTCGTGCTGACCCAGTCCGGGGACATCATTACGGTCTGGGATCCCTTCCCATCCATACCAATTGCCGTTCCGCCGTCGGGTGACAGTGTCTTGAAGACAGCGTCGCCTTTCATCAAGTCTATTTTCACACGTCCATCAACTCCGACAAAATCCCAGACAACCATGTATGTCCTACCGGTTTGCCAAACAGTAAGCGGCTCAGTGTTGGACACCATGGAATTGGTTCTGCTTTCCCAAACTGTAAACGGATCAGGGCTCGTCAATGCAATCCACGGATTAGCCGCAAGGGCGGGAACTGATAGAGCGAACACCAGAAGTACTGAAATAATTAAGATTTTTCGTGTAAACATAATAAAAACCTCCGTATGTTTTTTATCGCAATCATAGCGATGCTTCTACTCGCAGTATACATTTGTCTGGTAATTTAGGAATCATACACAACAATAACATTTTAAACTTTTTTTGCTCTATTTTTATACAATCGTACCGCTCTCATTTAACTTCCAACCCGGTCACTAAAATATAGCTGAAAGCCCTCAGAGATTTTGATTTACAAGCGCTTCAATTGCGCATAAAATATTAATTGTTGAGTTGGTTAGTTCTGGAGCATAACCCAAAATGACATTGGACTATCTCACTATGGTAGAAAGGAAAGGAACATATGCTTCAAACTCTTAAATATAATTCTAAATTGTTAACTTTAGGGCAGCGCGTATTGGTTAGAAAAACAAGTGAGGCGACTGCATACAAAAGCGTTATTGAAGAAATTCATGATGATTCTATATTGATTGCCTTACCCATTTTCCAAGGATTATTTATGTATCCACGCTCAACTGATACTTATACTATTACAGCTCATTGTGAAGCTGGCATTTTTATGCTCGATTGCCACTATCTTTCGCACGTTATGACCCCAGTCGAAATGATTAAAGTAAGCATTCCCATGGAAATGTCAAAATTGCAAAACAGAAACAATGTGCGCATTAATGATTTTATTCAACTTACCCTACAACCCAAAGATAGCAACATAAAGATCGACGGGTCAACAAAAAACATCAGTGTCGGTGGAATGCTAATCATTACTCACAGCAAAATGGGCATCGGTGATGAGGTTAATATAAATTTCAAGTTATCGGTAATTGATAAATGCGTAAATATTAACCTAAAAGGCATGGTTGTTCGAACAGCTGAACCCACTGAGAAAACGCAAAAAAACTTTTATGGGGTTAAGTTCTTGGAGGTTGATGAAAAACTCAGCCACCATTTAGCTCATTATGTTTTTAAGCGCCAAGCCCAAATGATCAAGATGATGAAAGAGGCATGAATATGCCGGCACTGAGTTAGCCCTTTTTATTTATTCTTTGCACTACCCTGTTACGCCCCGAATTTTTCGCTTCATAAAGTGCAAGATCACTCTGCCGATAGATATCATCAAAGCTTTTGGGACTACCATCATTGGGGTCTACCGAAAAGATGCCCATACTGATTGTAAAAGAAATCCCTCCAACCATATTAGATGCAACAAAATTTCTTAACCGTTCTGCCATCAGATAAGCGTCATTTTCATTTATGGCTTGTAAAAATATAACAAACTCTTCTCCGCCAATCCGGCCAATCAAATCATGCTTTCTCAACTCACGTTTCATCGCATATGAAAATTCCTTTAGAACCAAATCACCGATTTGATGACCATGTGTATCATTAATTTTTTTGAAATCATCAATATCCAACATCAACAATGAAAACGGATGCATCTTCCGATTTGCAAAATCGATTGCATTTTCAGTTTTTTGAATAAAGCACCTTCGGTTATATACGCCTGTAAGGTCATCATGGGTTGCAGCAATGAGCAACTGCGTATCAGTCTTTTCTTTAGCCAGTAATACAATGCCGGAGCTGCTCACAATCATTAATGCGTACATACACATAAATGTAAATGTTTGCGCATCTCCCAACGAATAAAGCGAGTATTTTTCACCAAACATTAAGGCTCCAAACACTCTGAACCCTGATGCCCCTGCGATGATAGCAAAAAGTATTCCAACCAAAGACTGAAGAACGGTTCGATGTTTGTTCGTAAAAAGCAAGTATGTCGAGTACAGCCAAAGCATTCCCGGTACTGCAGTCACCAAGGAAATTCGCACACTGGATAAATCAACGGCAATCAAGATAATTGCCTGCAGAGCCGCGATAATACTCACGATCATCATGATAGTCTTGCTTATTCGTTCAGAATATTTATCAGTCAATTTCATAATCGCCACAGTTTCGAATGCGACGCCGAATAAACCACTGCAGTTCGCCACTGCAATACCGAGAGAGAGTTGAACGTTAATATACAGGAAAAAGGATACAAAAAAACAAACTTGTGCATAAAGGTGATATTGAGTTGGGTCCGAATAATGTTTTCTGTTGTAAGGTATAATCAGCATGCAGTTAATAAAACATGCCAATGCGATCATCGTGAATATCGTTTTCGTGTCCATAATTCAGCTCCGTATTTCAATTCAGTTAAGAGTCTCTATCTTTTGTGTCACATATTTTAATATCGTATCATCACGGCACTCTTATTTTCAACATTATTATTGAATTGTAAATTATCCTTTGTAATTTATCGCCCCCCATTTTATCCAACCAACGAAAAAGGCTTCCAACCGCAAATGGATGGAAGCCTTTGCATAACGACCATTCTGTTTTTTCTATTCACAATATGGGGCAACCATTCCCTGATTAACCATAAAAACTTGCTCCCAAGGAAAATTCAACAGCCGCAAGCGCATGTAGTCGAGTCGTATCAAAAACGGGGACGGTACTATCTTTTTGACTAATTAGCAATGGAATCTCTGTGCAGCCCAATACAACACCTTCTGCTCCGAGGCTATTCATGTGTCCGATAATTTTTACAAAAGCCTCCCGTGACGAGTCCAGTACTTTGCCCAATACCAATTCATCGTAAATAACGGAATGGATCATTTTACGCTCATCACAATTCGGAATAACCACTTCAATTCCATGTTTTTCGAGTAAGCGGGCTTTATAAAAATCTTGTTCCATAGTGAACCTTGTTCCCAGCAGCGCAACTTTCCGTAGTCCCATTTTTTTAACTTCAATTGCAGCGGCATCTGCAATGTGCAGTAACGGAATCCCTACTTGCTTTTCGACTGCATCTGCCGCTTTATGCATCGTATTTGTACAAATAACAATAAAGTCCGCACCGCCGTTTTTCAAACGCGTCCCTGCATCAATCATCAACTCAGTAAGCTTATCCCAATCGCCTTGATGCTGGAGTTGCTCAAATTCAGAGAAATCGACGGAATACATTATGCTTTTTGCCGAATGAGTACCGCCCAACTTATCTCTAACCAACTCGTTAATTATACGATAGTATACGGCGGAGGATTCCCAACTCAATCCCCCAATCAATCCAATAGTTTTCATTTTTATGCTCCTTCAACTTACCAAAATAGAACATCAGTTGTAACAGCGCTATCTGTTTCCAAATAATTCGCCAAACAGCACAACAAACCTTTGAAGACATTGCCGAGGGTAAATCGGTCACGATATTTATACTCAGTCATCAGCGACGTTGAAGAAGTATTTTTTAATGTCTACCCATGTAATGTAAGATCAGAAACTGCTACTACAAGGCTTCCAGCCGCAAATGGATGGAAGCCTTGTAGTCTTGAAGTGTGACTGTCCGAACTATTCAACAATAACTTTAGCGCCGACAAAAACCAGCTCTTTCAACTCCGCGACTGAATCATTATTCATCCGAATACAACCCTCTGATGCCATGGTTCCAATTGAGCTTGGTCTTTGGCTACTTCGAAAATAGATTTAGTGGAAAATCGCATTGAAAACAATCTTATACCGTATTATATCTTAGGTCGTCTAACTTAAAACCGCAAAAAGGAAAATCTGCAGGGTTTCAAGTGAAAAAGGCACCGTCTATTTTGCAAGATGATAAATTTTACAGGTTGTTACTCTTGCATTAAATATATTTCAATCCGCTCCTTGCCCTTGCCGATGTTATTTCTTTTCAATGATAGCCGACCAATTTCACCTGTTTTTCTTAAATGTGTTCCCCCGCAATCAACTTTGGCAAACCCCGCTATCTCCCAATAACGCCTTTCACTGACACTGTCAATATAATCACTGCTGATTGGCAAATCTGAATCAACCATGGTTTTGATTTTACTTTCAAGTGCCGGAAATATTTCCGATATATTACCGTTCCAGAAAAAATCAACCCGTGCTTTGTCTGAATTGATGTTTGCGCCTATTTTTTCAGGTCGATTATAGTCCTGATATACTAACTCCAGCACCAATTCAGCTGCAAAATGCAACTTCATTAGTCTATACCGTTTGTCCCAGTCAATTTTTACTACGACCTCATCTCCGACAGCTATGCCGTGATTCTGTGGCATTGTGTAATGGATTTCTGTGTCCTTCTTCTCAGCTTTGACAATTTCCTGTCCTGCTATCGTACCTGAATCAGATTGTTGTCCGCCTGAAAATGCAAAGACGATTGTTCGATTCAACGTGATGATATCACCATCAACACTTGTCACTATTGCCACAGTTTCAGTTAAATATGGATCTTCCCAAAACATTTTTTTTGTTATCATTACAACCTCTTTACTATGCGATATCTACAATAGTATTCTCAACATTTTCAAAATCTCCTGTTGGATAAATTTATTTCTACCTTGGACTACATAGCATCAACGGCTCTCATTCATTGACTCATCATGCTTCCCCCTCCCCATTCGCCCCAACTTATCATTTGAATAACTATCACTGCCCTGACCGCAAACCCATCAAATTTCATCCTTCTCACGCAAACGGCTCTTCGGACGAAAATCCGAAGAGCCTTGAATTACAAGAATTCAGCGATAAAAAAGCAACATTTACTAGAAAGTGAAGAACTCTTTCCATGTGGGATGACATAGATGATATTTGTTTCTAGCGTCTTGATTAATTGATTCAATGATAGGATTTGAGTCGGGATCGTAAGTTGCAAATTTTTTTTCGATATCAGAGTCAAATAATCGATTGCTTACAAATGGAATTGGAACAGATATTTCACCTTCAATCGGTTTCCCCATTGCAACCAAAGAAGAACTTACTAAAGATATGATGAGAATAGCTACTATTTTCCACAGTGATGGCATCGTTTTTTGTCCTTCTCTGCCGCATGCCCAACAGATAGCACTATACTTCGGAAAAAATCCAGTCATCAACATTTCCACCGTTTTCCGAATAATCATCTGATTGATTTCTAGTCCGTCTATAGCTTACAACACATTCAAACTTATTACATCAGCACAACAAAACACACTTTACATAGGAAAGCTTTGGTAATTTTATAACGTTGGCAGCATTGACTGGAAGCCTTGATTTATTATGATTTATTTTCCTGCTGTCTGCTTAATTTCACCATTGGTAACACGCACAACCACAAATTGATTATTACCCGGTAACACGCCAAATGTTCTGGGTTCAACTGAAAGTGTCACTGAATTTGGCGCCTGCCCCTCTGTCTTGAAATTCCATGTTGCAATCAACCCCAATCCAGACTGATTGTTCTTGACTTCAGAATCCATCTTGCCGAAGTCGCTCTCCGCGTTTGTTTGCACGGCTTTGTATGCATCATTATAATTCTCATTCTTCTCAACCGGATAGAAGTATTCACCCTCATAAAGCATATCTTTGTAATAGTGGTAAACTGCCAGATAAACCCTGCCATTCGCTAACAAACCCTTAAATAACAGTTGGGAATCTGTCCGATCAGCCAATTCTAAAGACTTGTCAACCGTGCCAATCATGCTGATGGTTTCCGACTTGGTGATCCGCCAAAGCAGCCCATCCACGCCGGTAAGTTTCGCCGGACGCACAGAATCGTCAAGGCTGCCTTTTTCATACAGAAACTTCCCGTTTTTATCCACAATCTCATAAATTTTGTTTGCCGGCACAGAGTAGTTGATGTTTTGCGTCCTCTCTTCCACATTGCCGCCCCAGACCACCGCAACCACATTGCCGTTAGCGTTTACAATAGGTCCGCCACTGGAACCGGGCGAAACCGGGGCAGTATATTGCATATTTGTTTCACCTTCACGATAACCCGCGACAAGTCCATCACTTACAGAAAAAGTGTGCCCTTGGGGATTGCCAAAGACATAAATTTTTTCACCTTTTTCCGCAGGTTGCAGTGCCAAACGCAAAAAGCTTTGTTGTGCTTTTTGTGGATTTTTTGCAAGAACCGTAGCACCGACCATCAAATCAAGTTTCGGGTGCGCGCCGATAATCTCAGTGATCTCGTATTCCCGTCCATCTGATGTAGTTGCCCTTGCTTTTACCGCGCCTTCCAACACGTGGCGATTCGTGACGATATCGCCTCGCTCGTTTACAATAAATCCGCTGCCGGTTCCTGAGTTGCCATTGCGGTAATCCACTTCGATGTAAACCACGCTTGGTTCAACAAAATTTACAATATCCACTGAATTGTTTTCAGCTTGGGCGACCTGCGGCACCGTCATTGAAAAAAACGCCATAACCAAAATCGCCAATAAGAGTGAGCGGCTGCGCATGAGAATCCCTCCTGGTTTATTAGTGTGTTCAATTTGATATCTATTTCACAAATTCGATGCAAGGTTATTGAGCACTCGATGAAGTTTTGGGCTTTTTCGAGTAAATTGATGTAAATAAAGCAGCAGATAACAATCCCACATCATCAATCACTTCAAAAATTACTCCTTCCGATGGAAAGAGTGTCAGTTTAAGGCAAGCGTTGATAAAACTGACTGTAAACGCGCAACCCCATGCGCCGGATAAAATATTATTTTTACGCAAAAAGGAGGGAGCGGTCCACATCGATGGGTCCACATGCTGCTTTGCATACTCAAGAGTGAACGGTTTCTAACAGCAAACCGCCCCACAGCAGCGCGCCCTTGTGCAACCCTATCCATGCCTGATATGCACAAACAGAAGCAGCAACAACAATGCCCAACTTAATCATGGAAACAGGGTCCATTATTGGCAACGCGATAAGTATCTTGAATGAAACCCAAGGAGCAAAAGCCAGAACCATTGACCAAAAACTCATTGAAAATTCACCCACCATTTCGCTCTTCTTAATAAAAAAAAGACCGTCCAAGTACTTGGTAGCGTACCCAAAATAGCCTCATTGCACGATTCGATTTTATCAGGTTGTACAGTCATATTCAATAAAAATTAGTATTGTATACCCCACCTGCCCCGCAGCCCCAGACAAAACAATTTTCACTTGATTACCAAAACCTTTCCGGCTTGCGCATTTGCGCCTAGCTTAGATTCTGGCGTCGGGTATGTTGCTGATATACCGTTCATACCACTTGATAGAAAGATTGTAGATAATAATGGATAGTGCTGGTGCACATTTTTTCTTCAAAAGGGCTTTTCTTCCTAATCGCGAAGATGATACCCCATGGATGGAATATTCTACACTAATTTTCTGAAGGGTTTATGGAATGATTGACAAAAATCACTTACAGCTCCTTTTCACTCAACATGGTTTTGCTGACTTTAAATGGATGGTTGCTAAAGACATTATTGTAGCCTAATGGGTTCGCTTTCGTTGCATGTTTGGCTGTCCGCAGTATGGAAAAAGTTGTATGTGTCCTCCCAACGTGCCACCCATTGAGGAATGCAGGAAAATGATTTCTGAATATAATGATGTGGCTGTATTTCACTTTGAACACCAATGTGAAAATCCCAGGTTGGCACGTCCTGGAGCTGATTCGCTTGGAATTGATGTCTATGCAACAGTAAGAAAGCTTGGATATCCAATCCAAGTCTTAAAAGCTAAGACTGAGCCCATGAACAGATATGCTTTTCTCCTTATTGAATAGCACATTGACAGCCTGTTCGATATTCTTCTGCTCTTTCGGCTCAATCTTATTAAGAAGCAAGATGCTTACAGGTTAGTTCTCATATGAGTGGACCTACATTTGCGTCAATCCAAAGCCAAGCCTCTAGGTTTCGTAACCATTCTGTTATTGTCTTTTAGCATATGGAACACCCCTTCTTTTATGACTTTTTCGGTCTTTGCCAACCTTGGAAATAAATCCTTGCGAAATCACATTGAATAACAGCTATGTCTATATTATGCCGTATCGTTTAATTTTAAAATCCACAAAACCAATTGCAAAAGGCTCCTCGGCCGAAAATCCGAAGAGCCTCGATTTGTCTATGGCGGGAGCGTGTAGGAATCGCCCCCCCGCCCCACACACGGTTAGCCCTGCCCGTTCCGGAACTCACCGGAAGGATTCAAAATCGATACTGGGGCTGATCATATCGGCATATGGTTTTGTCGATGTAAAAAAAGCAATATGAGACTGCGAGATTAGTCTTTCGGCTCACGCTGCAGCACTGTTATGCAGATTATTCTACTGAAGTACATTCCATTTTGTCTCAACAGCCTTTGTTATGGCACTGTTGTTGTCCTTTAGCATATTCCTCTGCGCGTTTAACGACGTCACTAATAGTCCCTTATCCAGCATGGACGATAATTGTTCCTGGTTCATTTGTAGCA
>Ga0316604_10002267_pt1 | contig 15004 bp, 14 predicted proteins | sample OWC_soil_day20_C_FD_207650 | JGI IMG/M metagenome (GOLD analysis project Ga0316604, IMG submission 207650) | Wetland soil microbial communities from Old Woman Creek delta, Ohio, United States - OWC_soil_day20_CT | ecosystem: Environmental > Terrestrial > Soil > Wetlands | place: USA: Ohio... | reverse complement strand
CTTAACCTACTGCGGTAAGACCACCGTCAGGATAAATGACTTGGCCGGTAACATAGCTCGAAGCCTGCGACGCTAAAAATACTGCTGCTCCGATGCAATCCGCGGTCACTGCCATACGGTGAATAGGATGAGCCGCACAGATTTTTTCTTTTGCCTTCGGATCTTTTTCCAGGAATTTAACCATCATCGGTGTTTCGGTAACAGTTGGTCCAATAGCATTTACCGTAATATTATACGGTGCCAGTTCTACTGCCAACGTCCGGGTCATCATGTCCACAGCACCTTTACTGGAGCAATAGGCTGAATTTCCGCCGCCAATGGCACGTGCGCCGCGAACAGAAGAAACGTTAACGATTTTACCGTAGTTCTGTTTTACCATAACTTTAGCAAATTCAGTACAGCACATCATCAAACCTTTTACGTTTACTTTGAACACGGAATCCCATTCGTCCATGTTAAATTCAAGCGCAGGCGCTTTAATATTTAACCCCTGGGAATTCACCAAAATCTCAACGCTGCCCATATCAGCAACCACTTGCGAAACTAAGTTTTGAATACTGGCCTGATCAGCCGAATCCACTTGAAACACTTTAATTTTCTTGCCTACTTCCGCTTCAATTTCTTGAGCGGCTTTCGTAAGACCTTCCATTTTACGGCTGGCAATAGCCACATTGGCACCATAAAAAGCTAGTCCCTTGGCGATTGCCTGCCCAATTCCGCCGGCCCCACCGATAACAACTGCATTTTTTCCCTTTAAAGAAAAGATATCTTCCATTTATTTTCACATCCTTTTATGTAATAACCAATACCAAGATAAGACGAAATCTATTTACTTATTCTCAACAAAGACGTACCGCCTCTATGGGCGGAAAAATATTTTTAATTATCTATATTTTTTGTTTTTATCAAATTCTTCGATTTAATTCTATATTATAATATTTTCGGGTAAAAAGCCAATACCTTTGTTAAATGTCTCTTATATAAAACAAGTATTACCGATTGGCTGCCTATATTTTCTTCGATTTCCATTGGATTTTTCACTGTTGTTTTCAATTGTAATGAATCATAGTATAATAGTATTTGTACATAATACGATATAGTTCAACAATTTAGGAGGCCACATGGATTTTTGGCAGTTACGAGAGTTTATTACCCTTGCCGAGCGCTTAAATTTCAGCGAGGCGGCCAGACATTTATATATTGCTCAGCCGGTTTTAAGTCGGCATATCGCTGAATTGGAACAGGAATTAGGAGTACAGTTATTTATCCGCAACCGGCATTCGGTTCAACTAACAACCATCGGCGAGTTGCTGTTAACTGAGTCCTATGCCCTTCTTGCCCGCTACGATGAAACTATCCAAAAAATTCATATGGCGGCTTCCGGCTTGGAAGGCAGTGTAAAAATCGGTTTTCTGGATGCGGCCGTCAAAGTCTTTTTAGCCCCGTTTGCCGTACAGTTTTCCAAAACCAACCCTAAAATTCAGTTGCAGCTATTTTCCTATGAATTTGTATCTACCCTTACCGATGCTCTTAGACGGAACGAAATAGATGTTGGATTTACCATCACCATCGGCAGCTCCCATTCCTCGGAACTCAGTTATAAAACCATATACAATGACGTTTTCTCTGCAGTCATGCACAAGGACCATCCCTTGGCAACGGAAGATGTAATTGACGTGGCCGAGCTGGCCAACGAACCATTCATTCAAGTTTCCCGCGACCAAAATCCCGAAGGCTTCCACCGGACTCTGGCTATTTGCAAGGCCAGAGGCTTTTCGCCGAATATTGTGCGGGAAACCCCCCGCATGGATGCGGCACTGCTTATGGTGGAAATGGGCCTGGGTATTTCAATTATGCCACGGCATACAAAAGTTTATGCCAGTCCTTCGGTCAGATACATCGACTTAAAAGGGGACGACTGCAACTTTGATGTCGTCCTTGCTTGGAAGACAGCCAATTCCAACCCGGCCATTATGCCTTTGTTAAAAGAATACGAAACGTCCAGCCAAATTTTTCGGGAAAAGTTAAAAGCTACTGAAGGCAAAGAAACTTCCTCCCCTGCCGAAGACCTCCCCCAAAGCTGATTTTACCATAAAATAAAAGACAAGACGGAAGTTTTCCGCCTTGTCTTTTATTTTATGGTTTTGGGGGCTGTTCTTTGTGCAACAGATATCTTTTTTGGCCCTCTTCATAAGCCAGCCGTTCCGCTTCGGTAGTAACGTCCAGCATCGGTACCGGTGTCGGTTTTCCGTTTGCATCCAGCGATACTAAGGTAAAAAACGCAGTCAGCGCAGTTATGGGGCCCTCATCTTTGGATAAGTTCTCTACTGTAACCGTAACCAGTATTTCCATTGAAGTCCGGCCGACATAAGTCAATTGGCCGTAACAGGTAAGTAAATCCCCTATTCGGACAGGTTGAATAAACTTTAGTTCGTCAACCCTGGCGGTTACAATGTTTGATCTGGCATGTTTCGTGGCAACCGCTCCGGCTACCGTATCCATCATTTTCATAATCTCACCGCCATGCACATTCCCCGCTGGGTTAGCATGCTGAGGCAGCATTACATTGGCCATGACTACCTTTGATTCACTAATCGTTTTCGCTCTCACGGAAATTCCCCCTGTTAGCATTTTCGAATATCTGTTACATGGTCTGTTACATGGTAGTTGCTTTAATTATATTCGAAAAGTTAACGCAAGGCTAGCCCACATATTCATGAGCTTTTTCTTCCCCGAAGAGAACACGAAGCGTTCCCAGCGCCAAAGATTCCAGTTCATTTTCACCAGGTATAACATAAAAAGGTGCTATAAACTCAACCCGTTCTTTTACCCAATCAGTAAGCATTTTCGAATGGGCAAGACCGCCGGTTAGAATAATTCCGTCGACTTTCCCTTTTACTACCGTGGACAGATCCCCGATGCCTTTCGCAATTTGATACGCCAGCGCTTCAAATACCAGGGCAGCCTCTTTATCACCATTCTTAATTCTTTCCTGCACTTCGATAGCATTGTTTGTTCCAAGGTACGCTACCAAGCCACCTTTACCACGCAGCATTTTTCGCATGGTTTCATGATCATATTTACCGGAATAACATTCATCAATCAACAAGCGACAGGAAACACGCCCCGCCCTTTCCGGCGAAAACGGTCCGTCATCGTCCGGCATAACATCAATCATCCGTCCGTTATGATGCATACTTATCGTAATTCCGCCACCAAGATGGGCAATGACCAGATTGAGGGACGCATATTCTTTGCCTAACTGTGCAGCCAGTTTTCTGGCCGCAGCACGCATATTCAGCGTATGGGCATGGCTGAAACGAGGGATGGCAGGCATACCGGAAACCCGGGCAATATCCTCGAGTTCGTCTACGCATACGGCATCGTAAATATACGCAGGTATGGATACCGAATTGGCAATCTCATACGCAATAAGCGCTGCGACATTGGAGGCATGCTGCGAGGACGGACGGTGTGTTAAGTCATCCACCATTTTATCATTTACCCGATAGGCTCCACCTTTTAATGCCCCAAGAGTCCCCCCTCGGGCAACGATAGCAGCTAAATCCGAAACACTTAGATTATTTTTCGCCAAAAAGGCCAGTACTGCATCCTTACGGAAATCGTATTGTTCCGCAATCGTTTTATATTTTGCTATCTCTTCAGACGAGTGTTCAATATTTTGCCGGAATAATTCTTTTTCATTCTCAAAGACAGCTATCTTAGTAGAAGTAGAGCCTGGGTTAATCGCAAGTATTTTAAAAGTTTCAGCCATGAATATATCGCCCCTCCAAAATTATGGTTTTACTTTAACATGCCGACGAAGCAAGTACAATCCCCATGTATTTGTCTTCCGTCGACGCTGACCGCGACAGCAAAAGAATAGGTACTTTGGCTCCGACAACGAAACCCGCTGTTCTAGCACCACCGGAATACACCAGCCCCTTGGCTAAGAGATTGCCTGCGGTGATATTCGGCACCACCAGTAAATCGGCATCCCCGGCCACCGGACTTTTATACCCTTTCAAATCTGCCGCTTCTTTGCTGATCGCTAAATCATAGGAAATAGGACCTTCTACAATGCAGTCCTTAATAACACCGGACTGCTGCATGAGCTTAAGCTCATTCGCATCCACGCTTTCCGGCACTTTGGGGTTTATTTCTTCCGCCGATGACATTACTGCTACTTTCGGCTGGTTAATCCCCATCTTTTTCAGTGTAATAACAGCATTATCAATCATCTGCCGTTTTTGATCGAGGTTTGGATAAGGATTTAAAGCAACGTCTGTAATAGCATAAATCTTGTGATAGCTGGAAATATCCATGAATGCCAGATGAGACATAATCCGCTCGGTGCGCAGATTATTTTCCCGTTGCAGTATCCCGCGCATCAAGGTGGAAGTCTCAATTTTGCCTTTCATAATGAAGTCGGCTTCTCCAGCATTGATAAGTGCCGCCGCCTTTTTTATAGCTTCATCGATATCAGCCGAATCTACAATAGTAGCATTATTCGCAGAAAATCCAAGCTGATCGAGATGGCCTAATACAGTGTTTTTATTTCCCAGCAGGATAGGATGCGCCAATTTATCCTTTTGTGCTAGCATAACCGCTTCCAAGGAATGGCTATCCTCAGCTCCAATAAGTACCACCCGTTTTTTCTCGGCCCCTTGTTTGAGTTTTTCAGCTAAAACATCAAAATTCTTAATGCTCATATGGCACCCCTTCCCGGCAACTTAGTCCATAGCTCCACTAGACAGACCCGGCATCCGGTTTATTTTTTATCGTATTTGTAGAAACCTTCTCCGGTTTTACGTCCAATGAGACCGGCGCGCAAACGCTGTTTCAGAATCATTGGAGGAGCATAGTTACTGTTGTCAAATTCCTTTGCGAAATACTCCATAATGGATGTAGCTAATTCAATACCACCCATGTCATATTGTTCAAATGGTCCCATTGGGTAGTTAAGCCCTAATTTAATTGCGGTATCAATGTCTTCGACCGACGCAACTCCTTCTTGCAACAGGCGGGCCGCTTCAATCATGTATGGGAATAAGAGGCGGTTTACAATGAATCCGGGAGAATCCTTTTTAACCTGTACGGTAGTCTTACCAAAAGATCGAGCCAATTCAGTCGTTACTTTAATAGTTTCTTCCGAGCTATGCGCACCATGAATAACTTCTACCAGTTTCATAAGCTGAGCCGGATTAAAGAAATGCATGCCGCACATTCTGTCCGGGCGACCGGAAGCAACCGCGATTTCAGTTACGGACATGGATGAAGTATTGGTAGCAAAGATGGTATCCGGTCCGCAAATGTTATTTAATGCCTGAAACACTTCTTTTTTTAGTTCCATTTTTTCCAGTACGGCTTCGATAACAAAATCTACATTTTTGAAGTCGTCAAGAGTCGTAGTTTTAGTAATGCGAGTCAATGTTTCCTTGCGGGCTTCTTCGGTCATCTTACCTTTTTCTACCGAACGGGCCATGAATTTATCCATATTGGCAACCGCTTTGTCAACAAACTTCATGTCAATATCCCGAAGAACCACATTATATCCGGCCATAGCCGCAACGTGGGCAATCCCACCGCCCATGGCTCCTGCGCCAACTACACCAATTGTTTTTACTGTCATAATAAACTCCTCCTTATATTAAGCCTATCCTTAGTATTGATTTATTATTTGTGGGTATATACCGGCGGACGTTTTTCGGCAAACGCTTTCATGCCTTCTTTTTGGTCAGCGGTAGAAAAAGCCATGGCAAAACGGGCGCGTTCATAACTTTTCCCGGTATTCACATCAACATTGACCGCATAATTTACGGTTTCTTTTGCCAGCGCCAGCGCTACCTTCGGTCTTTCCATCAATTTTTCCGCCATTTTTTTAGCCTCGTCCATAACCTGGTCATCCGCAACAACCTTATTGGCTAAACCGATTTCATATGCCTTCGGTCCCTTAACATTAGCCCCTAAAAGAACCATTTCCTTTGCCTTACCCAGTCCGACCAAATTCGTTATCCGTTGGCTCCCACCAGCACCCGGCATAATCCCCAGCGTAATCTCCGGCAGACCAAACAGACTGTTTTCACCGGCAATACGGAAATCGCAGCACATAGCTAATTCACAACCGCCGCCAAGCGCAGCCCCGTTAATAGCCGCAATCGTAGGGTAAGGTAACGCTTCGAAGCGGTCATAAATACGGTGCGCATTGCTGCACGTCTGATATGCCTTAAGGGTATCCGCGTTCATAAGTTCGGTAATGTCCGCCCCGGCGGCAAAAACCTTACTGCCACCCGTTAGTATAACCACACGGACTTCATCACTCTTTTCCATAATCGACATTAATTGGTCAAGTTCACCCAAAAGATCGGCACACAGTGCATTATAGGCCTTCGGACGATTTAGAGTTATAATGGCCAAACCGCCTTCCAAGGCATACGATAAATGTTGAAATTCCATGACTTTCGCCTCCACATTTCGCCTTTTGGCGAAAATTTTAAATTCGTTGCTTTCCCCGACTTGCAGGAAAAACAAAATATTAAAGGTTCAATACTCACCTTAATATCTCGCGGGCAATAACTAAACGGTTAATTTGATTGGTGCCTTCAAAAATCTGATAAATTTTAGCATCTCTCATCAATTTTTCCACAGGATAATCTTTGAGATACCCATATCCGCCAAAAATTTGCACTGCTTCAGTAGCAACCTTAACCGCAACATCCGCAGCCCGGCATTTGGCCATAGCCCCCTCCAGGGTCGGTGACAATCCCTGATCCAGAAACCACGCCGCCCGGTGTACTAACAGCCTAGCTGTATCTACATCGGTAGCCATGTCGGCCAGAAGCATCCTGATGGCTTGATTGTTACTTATGGGCTGCTCGAACGTTTGCCGCTCTTTCGAATAGGCAATCGCCGCTTCCAAGGCGGCACGGGCAATGCCGACCGCTTCTGCAGCAACCTCCGGTCGGGATGCGTCTAACGTTTTCATCGCAATTTTAAACCCGTCGCCTTCTTCGCCTAGACGATTAGCTACCGGAACACACACATTTTCCAGCAGTACTTCCGAAACATCTGAGGCACGAATACCCATTTTGTCGGCTCGTTTACCAATCGTCAACCCCGGAGTGTCCCGCGGTACTACAAACGCAGTAATTCCTTTGCTCTTTTTCTCCGGATCAACACTGGCGAAAACCGTATAAAGATTGGCAACTCCGCCATTACTGATAAACCATTTAGCGCCATTTAGTCTGTACTCGTCACCCTCGCGCCGAGCTACCGTCTTCATAGCGGCAACATCAGAACCAGCCTGCGCCTCAGTCAACCCAAAAGCCGCCAAATACAGCCCGCTGCATAGCGGCGCAAAAAATCTCTCCTTTTGTTCCCGGGTACCCGCTATAAGAATAGGCAGAGTGGCCAGATTGTTTACCCCTATCGCGTTAGAAATTCCCGCACAGCCTGCCGCCAACTCTTCCATCACCAGACAGGAACTCACGTTGTCCAAACCCCGCCCGCCATATTCCTTAGGGATTCTGAGGTTCATCAGTCCTGCAGCATAGGCTTTATGAACCACTTCCCATGGAAACTCCTGCGCGTCATCATACTTTGACGCAACCGGTTTTATGCTCTCTTCCGCAAACTGACGAGCGGCACTTTGCAAGCCCTTTTGCTGATCTGACAAGCCAAAGTTCATAATTTATCACATCTCGAATTTATGGTTTTTTCCAGTTCGCTGCGCGGCATACCAGTCGGACGTTCAGATATAGGTATTTGTTCAATGTCTGCTAAATATTTCCTCGGTTTTATAGCCGGTGCAATGGCGATAAAGTGGGCAAACATCGGAGCGAGGTAACCGATATAGGGCACTCCTTTTGAATTGGTCGGCCCAAGCAACTCTTCAAAAAACGTCCCCGATTTTACATCACCAGCTTTAACCATTGGCACTTTAGAAATATTAGTTGACTCACCATACGTTTTATACGTCCCTAATGACATGTGAAAATCCCCCAATGTAAGCTCATTTGCTATTCTATACAAAATAGCAAAAATAACACATTGACAACTATCGGTAAGTTGGGAAACTTCTATATTTTAAATACGCAAATTGTATGCCAACACCGCGAGCACTTGAAATTAGGCGATTCTAAATGATTATTCCCCCAAAAACTGTATCCTTTTTGCACAATAAAGCAAAATGCGACTGTATAATAATTATACAGTCGCATTTTGTATATCACTCAATCTTATATTTACGGAGCTTATCATAGAAAGCACGTCGGGACATGCCCAATTCCCGCATCGCCGCGCTGCGATTATCTTTATGCTTTGCCAACGCCTCGACCATAAGCTCCCGCTCCAAGTTAGCCACCGCTTCCTTAACATCGTGCGGTTTGCTTTGTGGCAAAGCTGACTCATGGTATAGGTTTCGCAGGTACGCCGGTAAATGACCGACTTCCACCATAAGTCCGCTACGCAAAATGTTGGCATGTTCCATAACATTTTGTAATTCCCGGACATTCCCGGGCCAGCTATACTCCAGTAGAATTTTCCTTACCTCGGGCGAAAGCTCCACGCAAACGCCGTCTTCCTCCGAAAACTTATCAATAAATTGTTCCGCAAGCAAAATTATGTCGTCCTTTCGTTCGCGCAACGGCGGCAAGTTTAACGGAACAATGTTCAAACGATAGTATAAATCCTGACGAAAAGCACCGTCAACGATCATTTGATCTAAGTTCCTGTTGGTTGCAGCAATAACTCGAATATCCAGCTTAATGGTTTTCGTACCGCCAAGACGCTCCATTTCTTTTTCCTGCAATACCCGGAGCAGTTTAGCCTGCATACTGAGCGTCATATCCCCAATTTCGTCGAGAAAAATAGTTCCACCATGCGCAAGTTCAAATTTTCCCAGCTTGCCTCCCTTTTTGGCGCCAGAAAAAGCTCCTTCTTCATACCCAAACAATTCACTTTCCAATAGCGTTTCCGGTATCGCCGCACAATTCACAATAATTAACGGTTTATCTTTGCGGCGGCTGCTATTATGAATAGCCCGCGCCAGCACCCCTTTTCCGGCACCGCTTTCCCCCCGGATCAGCACCGTGGTTTCCGTCCTCGCTACCTTGGCCGCCAATTCCAGCGTTTCCCGCAAGGCAGCGCTTCTTTCGCCGTATTCTTTAACGGATAAAGGCAACTGTTCACGCTGATTAAGCTGGTCCTGCAAATAATCTGCCACTTCTTTGGTTCGCTGCAATTCACGATTCAACTGCACAACTTCCGAAATATTGTTAAAGATCGAAACACAGCCAACAATTTTATCCCCTTCAAATAGTGGAAACCCACTGCCAATTACATCAATACCCACCGATACTAAGTGATCTCTTAAATTATGGTTCACCTTGCCTGTCCGAAGAACCTCAATAGCCCGTGCATTAGGCTCAATAGCGTCCAGCCTGCGCCCCAGTACTTTATGTACCGGAACTCCCAAAATTTTAGCATACGCATTATTAATATAGACAATCGTTGTATCCGAATCTATCACCATAACAATATCATGGATGCTATCCAAGATTTTGAATAACAGCGTTTGATTCCACTCTTTAATAACACTGGTAGTAATAACATGCGATTTGTTGTTCATAGCTTCCACTCCCCAGCTGTATCCTTTGTAAACATTATATCAAAAAAACAGCTCGGGTTACATATGTGCTAATTTTTCTATAAATAAAATAACTGTCCCAACACTTCAAGCAGGGGTATACCCGACAGCTTTTAGCGATTGGGACAGTTATTTATTCCGTCTTAAGTTACCACGTCAATAATATTATAGGTTTACAGCAAGATGGTCTGCCCGCCGTCAACCAAATAAGCATGACCAGTAATGAAATTGGATGCTTGCGATGCTAAGAGGACGATAACACCTTTTAGATCATCTGGGCCACCATAACGCCCCAGAGGAATTCTTTCTTTAAATTTATCGCTGCCTTCTTTATTAAGCACCTTGCCACTCATATCAGTAGGGAACCAACCTGGGCATACGGCATTCACATAGACTCCATATTGCGCCCATTTTGCCGCCATGTCTCTCGTCATAGCCACAACCGCGCCTTTACTGGCCGTATAAGGAATAGCATTGACAATATCCGGTTTATCCGCACCAAACGCGCCCATGGATGCGATGTTTATGATTTTTCCTGATCCATTGTCTTTCATTGCCTTCGCTGCCATAGCCGAAAGCTGGAACATACCGTTAACATTCAGATCCATAACCATACGCCATTTATCCATAGGGAAGTTAAGCGAATCAGCCCCCCAACTGGTACCAGCGTTATTAACCAAAATATCCAGCCTGCCAAATTCTTTAAGTGCAGTGTCAACTAAATTCCGGCAGTCATCTTCCTTGCTGACATCACAGGCAACCGCAATCGCCTTAATACCGTTATCTTTCATGAGCTTTTCGCACATATCCTTGCAACGATCAACCTTCCGGGCTGCAATTACCAGGTTTGCTCCGGCCTCCGCCAGACCTGTAGCCATTTGCGCCCCAATACCACTTGCACCACCGGTCACAATGGCTGTTTTTCCTTTTAACGAAAAGAGTTCCATTACATTCATGGGTATACCCTCCTTGATAATTTATTGTGGCTAAGAGCAAACGCTCCCTTTCTTGCTCACGGTCCATGCATAAATGTCCCATCTTATTAAATGCAAAAGTCATGCCACCTTTTGCCATTAGCCACAAATGCTTGTTTTTCTCGGTTTGGTTGGACTTTCCCTCCCTTTATAATCACCATAATTGTATACCTTTTATACAAAGTCTCTGAAACCCGGCTGTATCTTGTATCTTTTTCAAACAACCCTCTGGCATAAAAAGGCAGAACCTTCCTACGAAGTGTTCTGCCTTTCCCCCGTTACGCCGAAACATTCGGTTTATACCAATAGTTTTCTGTCCAGAATACCAATTAATTGCTCAATTTCCGGTTTTGTAATCTGGGCATGGGCACCGAGCGCTTCCCCTTTCCGGCGCATTTCTTCGTTAATAAGCGACGAGAAAATAACCACCGGCAATTCTTTTAAATTGGGTTCCTCTTTAATCCGTTTTGTCAAATGATGCCCGTCCATTCGCGGCATTTCAATGTCGGTGATTACCATTTGAATATATTTTTCGATTGGCCCTTCATTGGCTAACAAAGATTCCAGTTTGTTCCATGCCTCTTCGCCATTTTCCGTACTAATGGTCCTATATCCGGAGGTATGCAGCGTCTGTACCAGCAACTCCCGCAGCATATGAGAATCTTCAGCAATGAGAAGCGTTTTGTATTGACGTTCCTTGATTAAATCCGGTGTAGATTCAGGAATAGCCGTCATCTTTTCATTTAATTCCGGGTTAATTTCAGCCAAGATCTTTTCAAAATCCAATAGTATAATTAGATGTTGTTCCATTTTCACGATACCCACGGCCCTGTCAGAACCGGACAGATGAGGAACCGGCTCCATCTGTTTCCAGGATATACGATGAATTCTGTATACATCATCCACTTTGAACGCAATATGCACGGCGTTAATTTCGCAAACTATAATTTTATGGGAGTCCGAATTGGAAGTGGTGGATAGAGCTTTTGCCAAATTGACCATGGGAATCACATTGCCCCTAAGGGTAAACATTCCCTCAATATAAGGATGAGCATTCACCAGCGGCGTTATCGGCAAGAGATTGATTACTTCCCGAACCTTTGCCACATTAATACCATAATACACACCGCCCACAGAAAACTCTATAATTTCGAACTCGTTGGTTCCTGTTTCAAGCAATATACCTCTATTGTCCTGCAACGTATACCCCTCCCTAAATTTGCAAATAAATAAGTTTCCATATACCGAAGAATTTTTTAATATTATTTAATGAATTTCGATATTTATTGACAAACTCCTTCCTGCAGCTCTTATATTTAGTAAACTAGCTTTCTTCTCCAATTCCTTCTCTTGCGCCTACAGCACTTTTCATCAACAATATAATTTCACTCAATTAGTTTCACATCGCAATTTACCTTTCCACAAAGCCTTCTAAAATTGTTTTTTGCATATTCTTTGTTAAAGAGCTAAAAATCAATTGGTACGACATATCAATCATATCTTTGAGTACACTATCCGGGACATTCCCATCTAAGTAGACAGAATTCCAATGATATTTGTTCATATAATATCCCGCTATTATTTCTTCATAGTTTTCTCGCAGCATTGCGCCAAAATCCGGATGGCATTTTAAGGTTACAATGGGTCTGCCATCTTTGTGTGTACCTAGAGCTCCAAACATTTTTTCCCCTAGTAAAAATCTGTACCAGCCCCATTCCTCCTTATAATCTTTTTTCGCACCAGTTTTCGAAAGACAATATGCTTCCATCCACTCATATGCCAATGGATTACCCTCCATTCTAAATCTGAAATACCGCGCTTCGCCCCATATTCTATCATACAACCTCTACTATCGCTAATTTTACTACCCATTTAGGACAAAATCCCCAGCGGCAATCGTCGCTAGGGATTTTTCTACGTAACCTTTAAACTTCTTCAAATTCCATTCTGTCAATAATATCATTCTGCAATTCAGGGCTGAGTTCCACATAATATGCGCTATAAGTCGATACCCTGACCAAAAGATCTTTATATTGTTCCGGATGCAACTGGGCTTCACGCAGGGTGTCACTGCTGACAATATTAAACTGCACAAAGAAACCACCCGCTTCGCAGTAATTCCTAATGAGAGAAGCAAACTTCCGCATTTTTTGCGCATCTTTCAAGGCATCCGGGCTAAACCGCATATTCAGTACCGAACCATTGGTAATTTTAGTATGATCCAATTTCGCTACCGACATTAACGTAGCAGTAGGACCAACCACATTTCGTCCCTGATGCGGAGAAATGCCGCCTTCAGATAACGGCCGTCCGGCTTTTCTGCCATCCGGTAACGCGCCTACTATAAATCCCAGCGGAATATTAGCCGTAACTGTACCGGCAGCACAGTTGGAAATAGAACCAGCAAAACCGCGTACTTTGCCAACTTCCCGGCTGCCAAGGCTAATCGCGTCATTGACCAGGGAATCAACATATTCTATGTCATTTCCAAATTTCGGCGCCGCTTCTAAAGCATGCAATACATCGTCATAACCTTCAAAATTATTGTCCAAGGCAGCAATAAGTTTTTCCATCGTGAATTTTTTATCTTCAAATACGACTTTTTTAATGGCTGCCAGTGAGTCGCCAATGTTTGGCGTTCCTACCAAGGAAACTGCAAAGGATAGATAGGGAGCCGTTCCTCCGTTATATACGTCAATCCCCTTCTGAACAATCCCATGATAGAGACAAGACTGGAACGGAATCTGCAGATACTCGGCAAACAATTCTTTATCGACATTGCGGAAAAGGAGCGCCGCCGGCATAAGGGCTTTCACTTGCGCTTCAAAGGCATTCCAAACATCTTCAAAGGATTTAAACGTACGGGGATCTCCGGTTTTCGGCCCAAGCTGTTCTTTAAGAATTCTCGAAACCCCATTATTGAGCGCTAATTCCAGCATTAAGGGCAAATTGACCATACCACCGGGAATATCTAACGAATATCCAGGTACTGTCGGGCTGTTACAGCCGGTTATACCATAGTTTCTTGCATACGCCAACGGTTTTCCGTCTGTAACCAGCTGCTCAATAACGGTTTCATCACTTAGGAATTTAATTTTCCCTTTTAATTCTTTAGCAACTTCACAAGCCTTCATTACAAAAGCATCCGGAGTCTTTTTATGAATACGTACGATTAGGTCTTCCGAATTCAGCGCTACCTCTTTTTCCGCTTCCATGAAAAGATACGACAGTTCATTTACAGCATCTTTTCCTGATTCCGTCAGACCGCCAAGGACGAAATTTGCCCCAAGCGTAAAACCGGCAAAAAAGCTTGCCGCCTGTGTGGGATAAGGAATTACCAATCCATTGGATTTGATGTAGAAAAGCTGAATTAATTCTTTTGCCTCTTCCGGAGTTATAACCCCGTTTTCTATATCCTTTTTATATACCGGATATAAATATTGGTCTGCCCGGCCAAAGCCAATTCCTGTACCAATCCCCTCCAGCATAATCATCAAGAAGGTGAAGTACATCGACTGCAGCGCTTCCCGGAAATTGCGGGCAGGATTAGCAGGAACCCATTTGCAGACTTCTGCAATTTCTTCCAGTTCGGCTTTTCTCTTGCTGTCTTTTTCTTTCGCAGCCATTTGCAAAGCCAGATCAGCATACCGCTGGGCGAAAAGAATCCCCGCATCCATGGAAATTTTCATGGCGTTAAGATATTGGTACTTTTCAAAATCCTGCACATTAGCCAAATTGAGTTTGGACAATTCCTCCTCAATCTCTTGCTTAGTGCCATTTAATCCTTTATTAATTACAATCCCGAAATCAGCGCCGCAATGTCCATAATACTGGTTGTTATTACAAAAAGCGCCGCCACCCTGGATTAAATTATTAAGTTTGAGAATATCTTCCGGTATTCTCGCCCTCCATTTATCGGCCAGCGATTTTCCGTGCCAATACGGAACAAATTGACGCATTTTTTCCTTGGTTTCCTCATCAAGCGGAGCAAAACGGTCAACGTTGCGAGTCGATAGCAGTTCCAACTCATCGAGATACCAGCCGGAATTCAGTTCCGGAGTCAGAAGACCGCCGCGCTGCCTGCTTGAACCACGGCCAACAATAATTTCTTCATCCCCAATACCGATAGTCATATTCTGTACAATTTTCATCAAAGCCTTAGCTCTACGAGCACATTCCGCCTGTCCTTCCGTTTCCTTGTAGGACTCGGTCATGAAGTACCCTCTCTCAGCGCAGATCTGCGGCGTTACCAGCATTTTTTCCCGTAACCTTTTTATCCGTTCCTTACCTATTCCCACTTGCTGTTTCCCCCTCAACTCTAATATCTTAAAAATATGAACATCCAGAAACTTTGGACTATTCGGGCTGCGTTTCAAGTTTCAAG
>Ga0316604_10002266_pt1 | contig 15012 bp, 14 predicted proteins | sample OWC_soil_day20_C_FD_207650 | JGI IMG/M metagenome (GOLD analysis project Ga0316604, IMG submission 207650) | Wetland soil microbial communities from Old Woman Creek delta, Ohio, United States - OWC_soil_day20_CT | ecosystem: Environmental > Terrestrial > Soil > Wetlands | place: USA: Ohio... | reverse complement strand
AGTAAAACTCAGCGCAAATGACAACACAAAGGGGAACAGCTGAAACAGCAGCACCCCGATGATGTAGGGCAACGCGTACATGAAGCCTAAATGCTTTTTTTCGTACATGTGTACTCTTCCTCTCTTCCTGATATTGAAAGCCCGTAAATCTTTGAAACGCCAGGACCGACCAGCGAACCAGGTCACGCTAGCCCATGCAGGCCAGATAAACGTCAACTGGCCTGTCCAATTCCACATCAACAGCGTTGGACGAAACTTATATGACCGGAACCGCTACAACAACCGAATAAATCGACTCCCTTAGCCGGCATCAACAAAAACGGCAGAGGTCGGACCAACAGACAACCCTTGATTTCATTGGGTTTGGTCAGCCATCAGACCACTGGACACCATGAGCGCAACCACTCAAAAAAATCAGAACACTGTTTCAAACAGCCCGCGATTATAGGAAGCAAGTTTGATAAATATCAAGAAGAACCTGCTGAAACCGGATAGAGATGCTTACCAATAGGACCGGTAACAATTAGTCTTACAAATATCTGATAAGTTCACTGTACAGGCGTCGAAAGCTGGATTCAAGACAAGATATTTGACGCACCGTTTGCAGGCATCGCGGCCAGTCAATCATGCAGTCATGCACACGAATCCTGCCCATAGAACAGGCGCACCATTGTTGCAGGAAGGTTGCCGTTCTCGACACAGCACAAACTTCACGCCGGGCATGATGAATTGATACAACCTCGCGCAAGCCAGCCGGCTTGCGCGAGAATCAATCGATTAACCACGGAAGTTAGATCTGGCCCAAAAACCAGTTGACAATATAGAAGTGATCTTCAAAAAGTTCACCTTCCATACGATTGAATTCGAAAAGGGGCACCCACTGCGCACGCTCTGCATCGTCGCCGCCGCGCACCTTGGGCAGCCCTTCGCCCGCAGGGGTCAATTCGATAAGAAAGGCATGGGTAATCGTCCGACCGCGCAGGCTGCGCAGCGGATGATCAAAGACACGAGAGGCTCGGATCGAGCCCGCCAGTACCGGGGTCGGCACTTTGAGACGGGTTTCCTCCTTGAGTTCGCGAATGACGGCATCGCGAATCAGTTCGTCCTGCTCGACGAAGCCGCCGGGCAGCGCCCATAGCCCCTTGCCTGGCAGATGCTTGCGCCGGACCAGCAGGATGTGTCCGGAATGGATGACCACGGCATCGACCGTGACAAAAGTGGGAGGGAAAGGTGCCGGCGCCCAGGCACGCCGGTAATCCTGGATAAAACGCCACTCTGCTTCCAGGTTGGCATATTCGGGCGTCTGGCGAAAGGTTTCCAGCCACTGTAGAACTGCCTGCGGAAGGCGATCGGCACAGCACGCAAAACCGGCACCGGCATTTTCCAGCAAACTGCGTCGCAGACCCGAGGCGCTGATCGCCGGCTCTTCCGGCACTTCCACGCGCTGCCATTGCGGAAAATGATCGAGATAATGTGCCGACTTGCGGCTGCTGCCGCCGATGATGCCCACGCGGAACTGTGCCTCGCGGCTACCCAGGCTGGCCGTATCCACGGCGATCACCTTATCGACCAGGTTCTGGACTTCAGTCACCCATTGCTGGTCGTTATACATGCGGTCCGAGCACCCCACCACGAATACCCGGCTTTGCCATTCTTCCGGCAAGGCGGCACGCAGCATGCTTTCGCGCTCAGCCACCGTCCATGGATTGCGCGGGCTGCGCGCCTGCCGGGCCGAGCCACAAATCACGATCAGTTTCTGGGCGCGCTCCAACGCACCTTCGATCACCTTGAGATGCCCAAGGTGGAACGGCTGAAAGCGGCCAATGAAAACGAGATAATCGAGCATTATCATATGTGACCTGAAGTGTGAATCGGGAGAGAACAAACCAAGGTGAGTGAAATTTCGCCCTGGTCTCACTCAGGCATAGTAGCGTTTGGAAAACTCCAGCATGCGCTCAATTGGCACCCGCGCCGCATCCATTTGGGCTGCCGTGAGATAGTCGATCTTGATGCCGCCCTCGCCGCACTGCGCCCGCCTCACTGCTTCAATGGTGTTCATTTTCATGTACGGGCATTGATTGCACTGGCAGCCTGCGTAAATTGGCGCCTGCTCGATTTTCAGATCCGGGCGGATCTGATGCATGTTGTAGAGAATGCCGTCTTCGGTCGCGACAAAAATGGTCGCCTCCGATTCGCGGTCGTAGGCTTTGATCCAGTTCAGCATGCCGGAGGTCGACCCCACGTAATCGGCATGCTGCAGCACCGGCAGTGGACTTTCCGGGTGTGCAATCAGGCATTTCGGGCCAGTGATTGCAGCAAAAGCCTCGTCCAGTGCCGCCTGGTTGAACTTGTCGTGGACTTCGCACACGGCCGACCACAACGGCATATCGTAGCCATACTGGAAATTCAGATAGGCGCCCATATTGCGATCCGGCGAGAAAATCACTTTTTTGCCTTCGGCGTACAGGTGGGCAATGATGTCGTCCACATTGCGGCTGGTTACAATCCAGTCGCACAGGGCTTTGTGCTCGGCGGAAGAATTGATGTAGGCCACGTGCACATGATCGGGATAGGACTCGCGCCAGGTTTTGAGCGCAACCACGTCGGTCTGGGTCACCAGCGAGCAGGTGGAGTTGGCATCAGGCAGAATCACTTCAGCCTGCGGGTTCAGAATTTTGGCGGTTTCCGCCATGAAACGCACGCCGGCAAACACGATCACGTCCGCGCCGCATTCCTTGGCGTAAAGGGAAAGCTCCAGGCTATCGCCGACCTTGTCGGCCATCTGCTGGATTTCTGGAGCAGTGTAGTAATGAGCGAGGGTAACAATACGACGCGACATGGCGTTCCTCCATGCAATGACCCGCCGGTCTGCCCGACGGTAACAAGTGACCATTAACACAACGACTATCCCGCCCGGACGATACTCCCGATCAGCATCCCTGATCGATCCAAGCATTTCGTGATCGTAACACGCTCCCCAAACAGCAGGAAGCAGCAACCGACAGTTTGCAACAAATCCCCAAGGCATTGGTATGATTGCTCCATCATCGGTCCATCAAGAGCCCTACATGCAAATCGCCACCTGGAACGTCAACAGCCTGAAGGTCCGCCTGCCGCAGGTTCTGGAATGGCTGACCCAGCACCCAGAGGTAACCGCGCTGGCCATCCAGGAAACCAAACTCGAAGATGCCAATTTTCCACAAGCCGAGATCGAATCCGCCGGTTTCCATGTCGCGTTCGCCGGGCAAAAAACCTACAACGGTGTCGCCATCATTTCGCGCGAACCGCTCTCGGATATCTCCATCAATATTCCTGCCCTTGATGATCCGCAGAAGCGAGTTATTGCAGCAACGCTGGGCGGGGTACGCCTGGTGTGTGTCTACGTTCCGAATGGCCAGGCACTCGATTCGGACAAATACCCATATAAACTCGGCTGGCTCGCCGCACTGACCACCTGGTTGCAAGACGAGTTGGCCCGCCATCCGCACCTGGCTCTGCTGGGTGATTTCAATATCGCCCCCGAAGACCGCGACGTGCACGACCCGGCCCAATGGGAAGGCCAGGTGCTGGTCTCCCCGCCGGAGCGCGCTGCCTGGCAAGATCTACTGAAGCTGAACCTGAGCGATGCTTTCCGTCTGTTCGAGCAAGCGGACAAATCCTTCAGCTGGTGGGATTATCGTGGCCTGGGATTCCGGAGGAACGCGGGGCTGCGTATCGACCACATCTTGCTTTCCGCCCCGCTGGCAACCCAATGTACTGCTTGTGAAATTGACAAGGCACCGCGTCGAAACGAGCGCCCTTCCGACCACACCCCCGTTATCGCCACGCTGAATGTCTGAGGAGAATCAAATGGACAAAGCAAGCCTTCTTTCCGGTAGCAGCCTTTTTTGCGAGCTGAATCCGCAAGAATTGGAAGAGTTGGCACGGCACGCCGAGTGGCGCAGTCTGCCGGCACGCAAGATTGTGGTTCAACAAGGCAGCCAGAGTCAGGAAATGTATGCGGTCCTTCGCGGGCGCCTCAAGGTCGTGCGCGAATCAACTGATGGTCGTGAAGCCACGCTGGGCATTCTGGAACCGGGCGAAGTTTTTGGCGAATTGGCCATGCTCGACAGCGAGCCACGCACCGCCACGGTGGAAACACTGGAACCCTGCGAATTGCTGGTCTTGCGCCGCAATGACGTAGTCGGTTTTCTGGAGAACCACCCCAAAGTCATGCGCCAGCTGATCTTGATCCTTTGCCAACGCCTGCGCAGTGCAGATGCCCTGGTACAGGACACACTGTTTCTGCCGCTGCCGCAACGACTGGGCAAAACCTTGAAAAGTCTGGCCATCGAGCACGGATCGGAAGGACGGATTGATCTGAAATTCACCCAGCAGGAAATCGGCAATCTGGTCGGTGCCAGCAGGGAAAGCGTGAACAAGCAACTCAATGCCTGGGAAAACGAAGGCTGGCTGGCAATGGAAGAAGGCTATCTGCGCCTGCTCGTTCCGGAAAAGCTGCCCGGATAAACAAAGCTCCCGACCGCAGTAAAAAAATCAGTCAGGAACGAGTGGGGATCCATCCGGCGCCAGCTGCAACCACTCGCCTGCCACCAGCCCTTCCAGCGGTCGATACTGCGTTTTGTAGGCCATCTTGCGGCAAGCGCCAATCCAGTAGCCCAGGTAAAGATATGGCAACCCCAGTTGACGCGCCAATCCAATCTGCCAAAGGATATTGCACACGCCATAACTTGCGCCTGGAACATCCGGATCAAAAAAGGTATAAGCCGAAGAAAGCCCGTCGTCGACCTGGTCGATCAGACTCACCATCCGCAATATGCCATCCTCGCGAAATTCCACCAGGAAACTTGCCACATTGCTTTTCAGGATGAAACTTTCATATTGTTCGCGATCATCCAGATCCATCCCGCCGCCGGCATGGCGAGCAGCCTGATAACGCTGATACAACTGAAAATGCTCATTGACAAACGTTAGCCCCAAGACCCGCCCCTTCAGATTGGCGTGGCGCTTGCCCGCACGCTGCTGGCTTCGGTTGGGCTGAAACATATTCACCGGAATTCGTACCGGCACGCATGCCGAACAGTTATCACAGGCAGGGCGATAGACGAAACGGCCACTGCGGCGAAATCCATGCAGCAGCAATTGCCCATAGACATTGGCATCGATCATGTCTGCCGGGGCCGCCACTTGCGAGCGCGCCTGTTGTCCCTCCAGATAGCTGCACGGGTAACTGGCAGTCGCATAAAACTGTATCGGAATGGATTGGCCGCGCAGTGAATCGCTCATGTGCTGCTCCCGCAATTGACCCATTCATGGTGCCACAGTCCGGGCGTACGCGGCTTTGCAACTAGTTGCGTTAGCCGTTCAACAAACTCGTTCCTGGGTATTTCGCGGCCGCCAAAGCGGGCCAGGTGATGCGTACGCATCTGGCAATCGATCAAGGCAAAACCCTGTTGCTGCAACCAGGGAACCAAGTAGGCAAAAGCCATCTTGGAGGCATCAGGCCGGCGCGCAAACATCGACTCGCCATAGAACACGCCGCCTAGCGCCACACCATACAAACCGCCGGCCAACTCGCCATCAATCCAGGTCTCGATTGAATGCGCATAGCCCTGTTGGTGTAACGCACAATACCCTTCGAGCACCTCGCTACTGATCCAGGTTCCCATAGCATCAGGACGAGGCGCAGCACAAGCAAGTATTACTTCGCGAAAAGCGGTATCAAAGCGAATGGTATACGCCCGGTTGCGCATGATTTTGGCAAGCGAGCGCCCGACATGCAGCTCTTGCGGAAACAGCACCATGCGTGGATCGGGCGACCACCACAGAACAGGCTCCCCCGGCATGTACCAAGGGAAAATCCCTTGTCGATACGCAGCCAGCAACCACTGTGGACTTAACCCTCCGCCTGCCGCCAACAGGCCATTGGGTTCACGCAAGGCCGTATCCGGCGGGGGAAATTGGTCCGGGCGCGCCAACCAGCGAATCATTGGCATTCAGGCCAGCAAAAGCCGGCCTGATTGAGTGTCATGATCGTGCAGTATCCGGATCATTTTTTGCAGGATTTGCACACACCGTACAAGTACAGCTCATGTTCCTGGATTTCAAAACCAAAACGGTTGGCAATGGATTCCTGCTGCTTTTCAAGCTCCGGATCATAGAATTCTTGCACACTCCCGCACTTCACGCAGACAAAGTGATCATGGTGACCACCCTGGTTAAGCTCAAAAACAGCCTTGCCCGACTCGAAATGATGGCGAGTCAAAATACCGGCCTGTTCAAACTGGGTAAGGACCCGGTAAACCGTAGCCAGGCCGATATCTATCTGTTCGGCCAACAACAATCGGTAGACATCTTCCGCAGTGAGGTGCCGCTCGCCGCACGTCTCAAACAAGTTGAGAATACGAAGACGCGGTCCTGTAGCCTTGAGGCCCATTCCTTTCAGTTCAGCTGCTTTGCTCATATATTTTTTCTTCTGTCCGAAACGCCGCTGCATCAATTAGCAGTAACCGGGTTATCATATAGCGTTTATGTAAGCCGCGCACCTTGCGACCATCGGATTCTATCAGATCATGGCACACAGACTACTTCTCGTTATCATAGTTTCAGTTTTGGCGATTGGCTGCACTTTCCCGAACGTCGTTTCCCCCTACAAGCTGGACATCCCGCAAGGCAATGCCATCACTGCGGATCAAGTCGCCCGACTCAAAACCGGCATGACCCGCTCCCAAGTCCGCTTTATTTTGGGCACGCCATTGCTGACTGATCCATTCCACGCCAACCGGTGGGATTACGTATTTACAGACGCAAGAAACCGTGAATTGCTGCAGAAAAAAACATTTGTCGTCTTTTTTGAAAACGACAGACTGACGCATTTCGAAGGCGAGACATTGCCGGCGGCCAAACCGATCTTGACTTTGAGTGCCAGCGCGCCAAGCAGTGCAGCATCCACCCCTGCAACCCGAAAGGAACAAGCGCAATGACCATCAAGCTCGCCATCGCCGGCAGTTCAGGCCGCATGGGCCACATGCTGATCGAAACCGTACTTGGTGCAGAAGGTTGTCAGATTCATGCCGCACTAGACCGCCCGGATAGCGCCACGCTGGACCAGGATGCCGCAGCCTTTCTCGGCCGGGAAAGCGGTGTAAAAATCACCGCCGATCTCAACGCACTCAAGGGAGCCGATATCCTGATCGACTTCACCCGCCCGGAAGGCACCCTCGCCCACCTGGCAAAATGCCGCGAACTCGGCGTCAACATGATCATTGGCACAACCGGAATTGAAGCTGACGGTTTAGCGGCCATCGAGACCGCCAGCAAGGATATTGCCATTGTCTACGCCCGCAACATGAGCGTGGGCATGAATGTGGTTTACAAACTTCTGGAAATTGCAGCCAAAGCCCTGTCCACCGGTTATGACATCGAAATCCTGGAAATGCACCACCGCATGAAGGTGGATGCCCCCTCGGGCACCGCCATCACCATGGGCGAAGTCATTGCGGACGCGCTCGGTCGCGATCTGAAAGAATGCGCTGTTTATGGCCGCGAAGGCGTAACCGGCGAACGCGACCCCTCCACAATCGGATTCGCCACGCTGCGCGGAGGCGATGTCATTGGCGACCATACTGCCATTTTTGCCGGCATGGGAGAACGTGTGGAAATCACGCATAAAGCATCCAACCGCAATATCTACGCTCAAGGCTGCACTCGTGCCGCCCGCTTCCTGGCCGACAAGAAATCCGGCCTCTACGACATGCATGACGTGCTGGGATTGCGCTGATTCACTACTCAAAGCAAACGGGACACCGATGGTGTCCCGTTTTCTATTCACCCGGATGGTGTGCTGCCGTTCCCTTGCGGACACGGCCCGGCGTGAATCTCTACCGGCAATTTATTGCTCTTTAGGCGGCATGGATTGACCGCATTGGACTGCACAACTCAAAACGCCTCATCAGGACCCCCCTCTGTTGTTGCAGCAATTTATATATAGACCAACACACTGACATTCGCCACGTATTCTCAACCCTTGGGCAGCGCGGTCACCAGCGGCTGGAATGCGTTGCTTTCCGGATCAAACTCGAACAGTGCCCCTTTACGCAAATCAAAGTACCAGCCGATCAACGCCAACTGGCCAGACTCGACCCGCTCCTCGACAAACGGGAAAGTCATCAAATTATCGAGCGAGACAATAACAGAAGCCACCTCGCACGCCCGCACCTGCTCATCCATGGGACGATCACCCAATTCCGCACGCACCTGCTGGCGCGCCGCATCGGCGATTTGCACCCACTTGCCGACAAAATCGGCTTCAGACTTGGGTTCATGGCCCTGCATCAACGCACTGATGCCACCGCAGGACGAATGCCCCAAAACAACGATGTGGCGGACTTCCAGATCACACACCGCAAATTCGATTGCGGCTGAAACACCGTGCCTTGAGGCATCATTTTCGAAAGGCGGCACCAAATTGGCCACATTGCGGACCACAAACATGTCCCCGGGGTCGCAATCCATCAGCAGAGCCGGATCAACTCGCGAATCCGAACAGCCGATAATCAGCGTTTGAGGACGCTGCCCGCGCTTCAGTTGATCGAAAAGATTACGATGCTCGCCAAAATATTTGTGTTGAAAGCGGCGAAATCCGCCTATAAATCGCTGAATGTCATCCATACCAATCACCTGCATCCAATGTCCTTTCCTGCCCAGGATTATAACCAACAAGTTATCGCGACGGTCCAGCCTGTCTGATTAACTAACGACGGGAACAATACTCAAGACAATGAAAGCATTTAGAAAAATTATCGAAATATAAACAAGGTATTCATGGAAATAACGGACCGACAACCGCATCACCTCACCCTGTTACCAACACCCAGCCGGTCAGCAACAACTGCAGTTCAACCATCCTCCGCAGTTATCCGGATACCGGCATGTTTCATAAAACAACATTCATAAATACTCCTTCCTCAACCCGCCCATGCAAACGCTGCTTGCACCCACAATTTCTATCTGATTAAATCCATAAATGACTTCCATTCTCATTTTAACCCGGGCACAGACTTCATATGCCAAAAAAGCGCTTCACCCCTTTACTTCGAGAACTTGCCCACTGCGTTCAGGCATTTGAACTGCTATCAGGCAGGCACATCCGATCGCTGGGGTTAACTCCAGCACAATTCAATGTGATTACAGTTCTGGGAGAAAAAAACAGTATGAATTGTGGCGACTTGGGATCGCGTGCTTTGATCACCAAAGGGACATTGACCGGGGTGCTGGATCGCCTGGAACAAAAGGGTCTGGTTATTCGCGAAGTGTCACAAGACGATCGCCGCAGCGTTATCGTTGGTTTGACAACAGAAGGGCACATACTGTTTAACCAGTTGTCAGGGCTACATCTAGATTATCTAAAGCCGGCCTTCAGCACGCTAGACGATGCGTTCATCGAAACCATGACAGCTCAACTGGCCCACCTGCGCACCACATTGCAACAGCATACTGACCGTGACCAAGTCAATACCACATCTTCCCGTTAAAACGAAAGCACAAAAACCTGCACGGCAGTTAAAACCACCATTTAGTCGTAGTATACTTCGCCCGGTTACAAAATATTGTGCATTCCACACTCGAGCAAACCGTTCAAACACCCGCAAAATGAACGCTTGTGTGCCGTATCGGTTTGCACCGGGAGTCACTTCATGGCACTGGGTAGCCGCGCATCAGGTAGCGCAGCACTGAATACTACCGGGCAGCCCGCCTGTTTTTTTGAAATCGGACCCTAATCCATGGATATTTCTAAAATCTCGTCCGGCTTGAACGTGCCGGACGATATCAATGTCATCATCGAGATCCCTGCCAACGCGGCCCCGATAAAGTATGAACACGACAAGGCCTCTGGCGCGATCTTTGTGGATCGCCTGATGGGAACCAGTATGTCATACCCACTCAACTACGGTTACGTCCCGCATACCATTTCCGGCGATGGCGATCCTGTCGACGTCCTGGTTGCCACGCCTTTTCCATTACTGCCGGGCGTAGTGATCCGCTGCCGACCGATCGGCCTCTTGCGCATGGAGGATGAATCCGGTGTAGATGCCAAGGTGTTGGCCGTTCCACTGCAAAAGCTGACCGTGCTTTATGATGATGTCAAAAGCTATACCGACATGCCGCTGCTGCTGATCAACCAGGTTGCCCATTTCTTCGAGCATTACAAGGATCTGGAAGCAGGAAAATGGGTCAAGATCCGGGGCTGGGAAGATGTGGAAGCAGCTCGGCAGGAAATCATTGACGGGGTTGCTGCTTATCAAGCCAATCCGGTCGATCCGTTCTGAGCATAATGATTTGGCAATAAAAAAACCGGCGCGTACATAACCGCGCCGGTTTTTTACGTCCGCACTCAGACCTGCGTTTCTTCGAGATCTTCTCCACGGATATGGGCCACAACTTCCTTGTGGCCTTCTTCAATAGCCTCTTCTATCGCTACTGCCTCTGCCGTGTCAATCCGCATCCGATAGAAACTGCGCCATACAAAGATGATGTTGATCGCAAAAAAGACCGCAGCAAGCACCAGGGTCAGCGGACGCTGTCCTTGGGCCGACATGCCAACGGCCATTTCCACCGCCAGCAGACCGAACAGCGTGGTGAACTTGATGATCGGGTTCATTGCTACCGAAGAAGTATCCTTGAAGGGATCGCCCACGGTATCGCCGATCACCGCTGCCGCATGCAAATCCGTGCCTTTGGCGCGCAGCTCGGTTTCTACAATTTTCTTGGCGTTATCCCAGGCACCGCCGGCATTGGCCATGAACACAGCCTGATACAGCCCGATGATGGCAATCGAGATCAGGTAGCCGATGAAGAAGAACGGCTCGACGAAAGCACATGCCAGCGTACCAAAGAACACCGCCAGGAAAATGTTGAACATGCCTTTCTGCGCATAGATCGTGCAGATTTCAACCACTTTTTTGCTGTCTTCGGCAGACGCCTTGGTGACCCCATCCAGCTTCATCGCCCCCTTGATGAACTCCACCGCGCGGTAAGCGCCAGTGGAAACAGCTTGGGTCGAAGCGCCCGAGAACCAAAAGATCGTTGCGCCGCCAGTAATCAAGCCCAACAGGAACGGCGGATGCAGCAGGGAAAGCTTGTCGAGATTTTCCGCCAGGCCATTGGTCAACAGCATGATGATCGAGAACACCATCGTGGCAGCGCCCACCACCGCGGTACCAATCAGCACCGGCTTGGCAGTCGCCTTGAAGGTATTGCCTGCACCATCGTTTTCTTCGAGAAGATCCTTGGCTTTGTCGAAGTTCACCGTGAAATGGAAATCATGCTTCACTTCGGCTTCGATGCCAGGAATTTGCTCAATCGTCGAAAGTTCGTAAACCGACTGCGCATTGTCGGTAACCGGGCCATAGCTATCCACAGCAATGGTTACCGGCCCCATGCCGAGGAAGCCGAAAGCCACCAGACCAAACGAGAACACCGCGGCCATGATGCCCGCCTTGGCCGGATCGGGATTGATCACATGCGCCAGCTCGCCTTGCGACACCAGATAGGCACCACTCATCAGACCAACAATCACCAGACCCATCCAGTAGGCCGAGAAGTTACCAGCCGTCAGACCTGCCAGAATATTCAGCGAAGCACCACCTTCACGCGAGGCGGTAACCACTTCCCGCACATGCGCAGAATTGGTCGAAGTAAACGCTTTCACCACCTCAGGAATAATGGCACCGGCAAGCGTACCGAAAGTAATGATAATCGACAGTTGCCACCAGAGGTTTTCATACGCCTTGCCAGCAATCGAAATATCACCGATCAGCAATTTGGAAACAATAAAAGTCAGGATCAGCGAAACGATGGAAGTCACCCACACCAGCGAGGTCAAGGGCGCTTCGAAATCAAAGCGTTCCAGGCTGCCATACTTGCTCTTCATGACGACTTCGTTGCCCAAATAGGAAATTCCCGAGGCCACGATCATCATCACGCGCATCACGAAGATCCACACCAGCAATTGCACTTGCACCGCAGCTTCCGGCACAGCCAGCATGATGAAGCTGATCAATGCCACGCCGGTCACGCCGTAGGTTTCAAAACCATCGGCAGTCGGACCAACCGAGTCACCGGCATTATCACCGGTACAGTCAGCAATTACGCCAGGGTTACGCGCATCGTCTTCGTTGATCTTGAAAACAATCTTCATCAGATCGGAACCGATATCGGCGATCTTGGTGAAGATACCGCCGGCAATCCGCAAAGCAGCAGCACCCAGCGACTCACCAATGGCAAAACCGATAAAGCACTTGCCCGCCAGGCTGTTCGGAATGAACAGCAAAATACCCAGCATGATCAGGAGTTCGGTAGAAATCAGCAGCATGCCGATGGAGATGCCGGATTTCATCGGGATCGCATAAACCGGGAAAGCCTTGCCTCGCAGCGAAGCAAACGCAGTACGGCTGTTTGCCAGCGTATTGATTCGGATACCAAACCAGGCTACGCCATAGGAGCCTGCAATACCGACCAAGGAGAAAGCAAGAATCAAGGCAACTTCCCCTGCGCCCAGATGCTGCACCCAACCGAAGTAAGTTACGATGATTACAGCAATGAACGCCTCCAGAATCAGCAGGAACTTGCCCTGCGTGATCATGTAAGTCTTGCAGGTTTCGTAGATCAATTCGCTGACATCAGCCATCGACTTGTGGACCGGCATACGGCGAATTTGGCCATAGATCACCGCACCAAAAATCAATCCGGCGATACAGATCAGCAGCCCCCAACTCAGCAGGGTCCAGCCCGATATACCGCCAAGGAAACTGGCCAAACCCACATCTGCCAAATTGGGTAATACGAGATTTGCTTCGCTGACATGTTCTGCGGGACTGGCAAATGCCGGAGCCGCACCAAGACTGGACGCCAAAACCGCCAATTGGCGGACCCTTCCCTGCTGCTTCAGATACGACACGGTCGTGCTTGCGACTGACATATTGAAACTCCTATTTGAGGGCTACGAAAATAAATCTTCGGACTTTTTTGACGGGAAAGACCCCTTTCTTGTCACAGCACTGGAGCCGTATCCAACACTTCACAAAAAAAGCAACTTCTCCGCCTTTTGGCATTATTTACGCTCAGCGGGAATAGCCCTTTGACCAGTATCAATTTTTTGTATTTAACGTAATCCAACTACAAATTCCATAAAAAAAACCCGACGAGACCACTCGTCGGGTTTTTTTATGGGAAGGGGACGCTTAGCGGATAACGCGAGCGCCCTTGCCCTTCATGGCTGCTTCCACTTCTTCCACGCGCACCATGGAGGTGTCGCCCGGGGTGGACATGGCCAGCGCGCCGTGAGCTGCGCCGTATTCGACAGCAGCTTGCGGGCCCTTGCCTTCCAGGAAGCCATAAGCCAGACCGGAAGCGAAACCGTCACCACCGCCAACGCGGTCATAGATTTCCAGGTTGTCGCGCTTCATCGATTCATAGATTTCGCCGTCGTACCAGACGATTGCGGACCAGTCGTTGATCGAAGCAGTCTTGGCGTTACGCAGGGTGGTTGCGGCAACCTTGAAGTTCGGGAATTCTTTCACGGCCGACTTGATCATGTTGGCGAAGCTGTCGGTTTCGATGTTGGTCAGGTGCTCGTCGGCGCCTTCCACTTCGAAGCCCAGGCAGGCAGTGAAGTCTTCTTCGTTGCCGATCATCACGTCAACGTACTTGGCGATTTCGCGGTTGATCTTCTGTGCGCCTTCCTTGCCGCCCTGGCTCTTCCACAGCGAAGCGCGGTAGTTCAGGTCATAAGCAACCACGGTGCCGTACTTCTGGGCCACTTCAACAGCTTCCAGAACAGCTTCAGCGGTATTGGAAGCCAGCGCAGCAAAGATGCCACCGGTCTGGAACCAACGCACACCTTCTTCGCCGAACAGCTTTTCCCAGTTGACTTCGCCCGGACGGATTTGCGAAGCGGCGGAGTGACCACGGTCGGAGCAACCCAGCGCCGGACGCGGACCGAAGCCCTTCTCGGTGAAGTTCAGGCCGACGCGGGTGTTGCGGCCCAGGCCGTCGAAATCGCGCCAGATCACGTGGGACATGTCCACGCCACCTTGCATGATGAAGTCTTCAACCAGCCAGCCCAGATCGTTCTTCGGCAGCGCGGTCACGACTGCAGCGCGTTTGCCCCAGCACTTGCGCATGGCACGAGCCACGTTGTATTCACCGCCGCCTTCCCACACCTGGAACGTGCGGCTATTGCGCACGCGACCAAAGCCCGGGTCGAAACGCAGCATTACTTCACCGAAGGACACGCAGTCCCATTTGGTTTCAGCAGCGGATTTGATCTTCAATTCAGCCATTTCCTGATTCCTTTTTTGTGTACGAACAATGAACTGCGGGCCGTTCAGCAAATGCGTGAACGGCCCGGAACGACTCTGTAGTCAATTACTTCTTGGCAGCAAGCTCAGCCTTGATGGTCTTGACGAGTTGCACGGTCTTGCGAACGTTTTCTTCAATACCCTTGTAATCCTTGGCTTTCAGCAGTTCCTTGGTAATCAGGTTGGAACCGATGCCGCAGGCAACGATACCAGCACCGTACCACTTGCGCAGGGATTCTTCGGTCGGCTCAACACCGCCGGTAGGCATAATGCGGGTCCACGGCATCGGGCCCATCACGCTCTTGACGAATTCCGGACCGCCCACGGACGAACCCGGGAAGACCTTGACGATTTCGCAACCGAGTTCTTGCGCATCACCGATTTCGGTAGCGGAACCACAACCCGGGCTGTACGGAATGCCGCGGCGATTGCAAACCTTGGCCACATCAGCATTCAGCAGCGGCCCAACGATGAACTTGGCGCCGTTGGCGATATAGATGCCCGCAGTTGGTGCATCAACGATGGAGCCCACGCCCATGATCACGGACGGATCAGCCTTGGTGAAATACTGGGTTACTTCCAGGAATACATGGGAAGCAAAGTCACCGCGATTGGTAAACTCGATGCACTTGGCGCCACCATTGGCACAGGC
>Ga0316604_10002265_pt1 | contig 15012 bp, 13 predicted proteins | sample OWC_soil_day20_C_FD_207650 | JGI IMG/M metagenome (GOLD analysis project Ga0316604, IMG submission 207650) | Wetland soil microbial communities from Old Woman Creek delta, Ohio, United States - OWC_soil_day20_CT | ecosystem: Environmental > Terrestrial > Soil > Wetlands | place: USA: Ohio... | reverse complement strand
TTTCGTGAAAAAAAGGTAGAAGGGTGATAAAAAATTGGATATTGCAGTAATTATCCCAGAATTAAGGAAGTACGGTGGGGCAGAGAAATATTTAATTGAGTGCTTGCGTAGGTGGCAAGATTGTCACGATATTACCATATATGCTATCGAAATAAGTAAGAAATTGTTAGAAGAACACGGCGTAATAAAGGCTAAGCTTCGGAAGCTAACCCCATATTTTGAAGGCGAGCACGGATTATTACTAAATAGTGTATTGTTGCCTAAAATATGGGAAAAGGAGATAAAAAAGCATGATTTATATCATACTCATTTATGGCCTACTCACCTTCTAAATTTACATCCTATGGTATGGGTACCGCAAGAACCTCTGCGAGTCATTAATGATCTAAAATTTGAACAACCCTTAGAAGTAAGCAACATTCAAGTATCACGAAAAGTGCATACTTATCCTAAAAGCACATACGATGTTATTAGTTCTAAATTATATGCTGCAAATCAAAGCGTTATTTCGATATTCGATAAAACAGGTGCACCTGATAGGATTGTGGCTAATAGCAAATACGCTGCGAAGTACTTATCTTCGGTTTATAATACCGAAGTGGTAGATGTAGTTTATCCAGGAATAAATATGGATGATTTTTTTTACCAAGAACCAGACGAAAACATTATCATAAATGTTAATCAATTGTGGCCACATAAACGAGTCAATCTATTAATTGAAGCTATGCAGTTTGTAGAAAATGCACATCTATATATTGTTGGCGAAGGTCCGGAAAAGGAAGTTTTAATTAAACAAGCCCAAGAATTGGGTTTATCAGATCGTGTCTTTTTTATGGGTAATGTTACAAATGAAGAACTAGCGATATTATATGCACGAGCACTATGTGCTGCATTTGTGCCTGTTCGCGAGCCTTTTGGCATAGTTGCCTTAGAAAGTTTAGCAGCAGGTAAGCCACTGATTGCAGCTAACGAGGGTGGATATACAGAAGTAGTAAATGAAAATAATTCTTTTTTGATTGATCCAGTTCCAATGAAAATCGCAGAGAAAATTAACTATTTAGTCCAAAATAAGAATGTTGCCAAGGAAATGGGAATAGCCGGTTTTAGTACTGCGGGTATATATACATGGGAAAAAGCCGCCGAACAGTTGATTTCTGTGATTGAGGATACTTATCAAAAGTATCAAGAAAAGATTGTTTCCCCAATATCTGAAGAAAAATTTATGGTTGGTGTAGATTATTTTACTTGGTATGGTAAAGGTGCGGGTGCTGCCCACTGGAATGACAATCCTGCATACGGAGCAGTAAACCAAAAACCATTATTAGGTTACTACGCATCCGATAGCGGTGAAATTATTAAACAGCATTTAACTCAACTGCAAAATATTGGGGTAGATTTTTTGGCTGCCAATGTACACATTGATGATGAGGGCTTAAATATTTATCAATATGGTGTAACAGAACGTATTTTAGACATTATTGAGACCTATAACTATAAAATAAAAGTGTGCGTACAAGTTTGTATATTTACCACATCATTTGAAAAAATCACAAAAGGAATACAAGAAATTGTTGACAATCTAATTAACCGAAAAGGATATCAAACTTATAGAAATAAGCCTATGGTCTGGATATTCTGGACAGGGCTTTTGGACGGCGAATATGAAACAATTGCCTCGATGAAAGAGCAATTAGAGGAAACAACACTGTTGGCATCCAGTCTGAGATTATATGATAAGACAAATGAAGAATATAAAACATTTGGTCTATTTGATGGTTGGTCATTATTTTCTCCACTTGAAGTAACATATGAAGAACACAGAGAAGAAGTATGGAATAATTTATACCACCAGTATGAGTTAGGTACTAAACAAATTAAAATATTTACGTGTTCGCCAGGGTATGATGACACCATACTGGAGGATCCTTCCCGTGAAAAAAATCGATTGCGGTATATTGATAGAGAAGATGGTTTAGTCTTTAAAAAGATGCTGGATTTTGCTTTAGATTTGCAGCCATCGCCGGATATCTTAAAAATTTCAACATTTAACGAGTTTCATGAAAATACGAACATAGAACCAACTGTCCAAATCGGAGATAAATACATGCAAATTTTACATGAAAGCATTCAGAATTTCAGGAAGAGGAGCTAGATGAAAATGGACTATAATCGTCCGTATGCAATACTACGTGAAGACTATATAATAAAAACATCTGAAAGTACGTTTACAGTAGATTTTTTTAATCTAAATACTAGAGAACATTTTGTCGTAATTGATAGTTATCCATGTAAAGCCCCGGTACATCCTCAGCGTCATATTGGATGGTTTCGATTTGATGATATAAATAATGGTGAATCAAAGTTTTCTGTTTCTTGGGACAAGCAAGAAATAAATGTAAAATCGTTATCAGGTAAGAACGTTATTGATAAATGGGTTAATACTGAAGTTGAGACACAGGATTTATATCCTATAAGCTTGCGGATTGTTATCAGGAAAAAGTTTAATAATGAAATTGTATTTGAAGACAAATTAATAATGTATTCAAGCGTAATTGATTATGAAGCCGATAAATCGTACTTTTTTACGAAAAAAAACCATGTTAATGTAGTGGCTCCGCACCAACAAATTATAGATAAAAAACTTAAAGTATGCATTGTGCTAAGAAATTTCTTTGATAAAGATGCAATTGGCTATTTTGTATGGGATTCCTGGGTATTGTTATCATTACTAGGTATACAGACAGAAATATTTGTGCAAAATTGTGAGGATAGATTCAGACCTTTTGTACGAAATGCAAAAGAGTTATTACAAGAAGATAAATCTAGTCTAAAAAACACCTTAGTATTTTATAATTATTCTATTAAAGATGAGGATATTGAATATATTAAGTCAGTACCTTGTTGTAAGATAGCACATTATCTGGGAATTACTGAACCAAGTCAGTTACGAATATTCGATGCAGAATTAGCTGAGGAATGTAAATATGGATTAGAAAATCTCGATAATTTATTAGATTTTGATCTAATCATTGCGAATTCTGAATCTAGTCGTCGAGAATTTTTGTATAATGTTATTAAGAAAAAAAATACGGAATTAAGTGAATCGAATATAGCAAAACAAATTTATTTGCGCAAGAGCATAAAACAGAAAGTTTACAAAAAGTCGCGTATTCTACCTCCAATTATCTCTATGCAGGCGACATGGGAAAATGTTAATGAAGACTTAGAATTTAAAGAGAAAATTGAAAAACTAGGGGATATTATATTATACGTAGGTCGGTTATATCCAAATAAAAGAGTGGCAGATGTCATAGATATTTTCCGCGAATATTTAAAAACTAATCCTAATGCAACATTGGCATTAGTTGGAGGATCACATACCAGCTATAAGAAATATTTGCAACACAAAATTGAGAAATATGGACAAGGAGAACGTTTTGTGTTCTTTCAACAACTAACAAAAGAACAACTTAAGTCGATGTATCAGGTTGCTAAAGTTTTTATCACTATGAGTGAGCATGAAGGTTTTTGTGTTCCTCTCGTGGAGGCAATGAACTTTGAGATTCCAATTATTGCGCGTGCGTCTACGGCGATGCCTGAAGTATTAGGAAACTCCGCAAAGCTTGTCTGCAATAAAGATTGTGTTAGTATTTCCGCAGAAATTCATAGGTTAATTGTCGATGAAGACTATCGACGCAATATTATTGAAAAACAAAATAAACAATTTGAGAATTACACGGATATGAAATTGGCATCCGAGTTTTTGAATACAATATTAGGGTGTTATAATCAATATGAAAATAATCATTAATACCTATCAAGCAGCTTTTATTACGCCAGGCGGTGGAGAAATTCAATTATTAAAGACTTACGAGAACTTAAGAAATTTAGGGGCTAATGTTAGTTTATATGATCAATGGCAACCTAATTTAGATGATTGCGATCTTGTTCATTATTTTTCGGTATTTGGGGGCTCATTGTATTTTTGCCAACTAGTTAAATCAAAAGATAAAAAGTTAGCTATATCTCCTATAATATGGCTTGATGACATGCGTAAATATCCAATTGGTGAGATGAAAGCGATGCTGGATTTAGCAGACCTTATTCTTCCTAATTCCCAAATGGAAGCAGATATGCTTGCACAAAAGCTTGATCTTCCAACTAAAAAGTTTCGAGTTGTTCATAACGCGGTTGATAGTAATGCGTTCGATAATATTGATGAAACATTATTTGAAAAAACATATGGGTATAAAAATTATGTACTATGTGTAGCGAATATTGAGCCGAGAAAAAATCAGCTAAGTTTGATACGCGCTTTAAATGCGACTGGCATAGATGTTGTATTTATCGGGCATATTCGAGATAAAGAATATTATAATGAATGTCAAAATGCAGCTAATGAGAATATCCACTTTTTATCACCATTACCACACAATTCGCCCATGCTTTTATCTGCTTATGCGGGAGCCAAAGTATTTGCTTTACCTAGTATATTAGAAACGCCTGGATTAGTTGCTCTTGAAGCTGCTGCTGCTGGGTGTAAACGTTTGGTCGTTACCGGAGGCGGAAGTACAAAGGAATATTTCGAAAATTGGGCTCAGTATATAGAAGACCCAATGTGTGAGAAAGAAATTCAGCAAAAAATAATGGATAGTTACAATGGCAATCAACTTTATAATGAGTTAAAATTGCGCGCATATGTACTTGGAAATTATACCTGGGAAAATGCGGCGAAAGAAACTCAACAAGCATATTTGTCAATTTCATAAATTACGCTGTTTTGAAGTCTGAAGATATTGGTATTTTTGCACTCTTTATTTAGTGGTATATAAATCAACTGGATTTTGAATTTCTGCGGTATGAAAAGCATTGTGGAAAAGTTGGGAGAGGTAAAATAAGATGTTTTCTTTTTTAAATAAAGAGCCGTTATATCACTATCATATGGATCGTGTCATTTTAAAAAGTCCAATGATTTACCGGAATGAACATAAAATTGTTCATATTGGCGGAGGTCCCAATCGTAATCATCCTCAAGAGATTAATCTTAATATTGTCGAAATGGAAAATGTTGATATTGTCGCCCGCGCGGAAGAGCTTCCTTTTGACGATGAATCAATAGATGTAATAATATCAAATGCAGTGTTAGAACATGTTGAAGATATTAATGCAGCAATTTCTGAAATAAAGAGAGTATTAAAGCCGGGAGGATTAGTCTATATTGAGGTTCCGTTTGTACAATATTATCATACGCATGACTCTTTTGGCGTTGCTTTTGAGGATTATAGGCGATTTTCTAAACCAGGATTAATAAAAATGTTTGATTTTTGTGTGCCTATTGACGTGGGTGTTTGCGTCGGACCTACATCTAGTTTAATGCAAGTTTTATATAAGTATTTTGATGCTTATTTTGTTAGTTCCTGCAGTAAAAATATTTTAAAAAAAATATACTATTTTATTGGAAATATGGTTATTGGAATTGATGGGCTATTATCAAAAGAGATTATTAAACGGAGTACAATTCCTGCCGGTATTTATTTTTTTGGAATGAAACGAGATGAAAAAACTGCTTTTTTAGAAAATAATTCTTGTGCGACTTCAATTTTCCCAATGGAGATATCAGCAAAGATTTGTTTTGTGAGAAAAGATAAGGAACTAATAATAATTAATATATTAAACACAAGCAGTATGATGTGGGTTAAAAACTCGCCTTTCCCATGGGGAACAGTAAATATAGGAATACAAAAAAAAGAAAACGGACAGGTTTTGAAAGACTTTAAAAGAGCTTCAATACCGCAAAACATATTACCATCCGAATCGTTTGAACATGTTATAAATTTATCTGAACTAAATATTACTTCAGCAACAGGTATTATTATTGATTTAGTAATTGAGGGAGTTTGCTGGTTTGGCGATTATACTAAGAGTCAAATTGAAATTAATAATATAGATTATTAACGAGAGGCGGATGGAGTTGTTCAATAATAATATAGAACTAATAAACGGTTGGTTTGATATTGAAAATGATGGAATAAGAGATTTTAGATGGAGCTCTACGGATTCAACCTTTTTGATAAAAAATGTAAGTTCAACAAAATCAAGGTTTATTGAGCTTATTATTGGAAGTCCAGATGAATGTATATTAGGAGTCTCATCGAAAAAAGATACTATAATATACAAAAAAATATACTCAGGATGGAGAAAGTATGTTTTTGATTTGCAAGCTTTTGATGTAGAGTATCATGAAAATGAAATAATGATAATTAATTTTAAAGTTAATAGAAGAGTAAACGCTCCTGGTGAGGCAAGGAATTTAGGAATAATGATCGAAAAGGCTGATTTTATAACTGTCTTTAATTCTAGTATTCTTAATAATACTTGGGAAAATATTTTTATAGATAATAACATAGTTATAACATGGAAGATTAATGAAAACAATGAGATTGAAGGAAGTTTTTATATAAATGACATAAGTACATGTGTGTCCCAGAAAACTTTATATTTTGATATTATCTATTCTAGTGAAACTAGAGGAACTCTTCAATTTAACGATCAGAATATGAAGCTTCTAGAGGGGTGTAATTTACTTTGCTTAGAATGTGATAACGTAAAAAGCAATGAAGGCTTTTTCTTTAAAATAGATCATGAGATCTTTTTTGAAAAAATAACTTTAAGAAAAGACTATTATGATTTTTTAGGTTTACAGAAATATTTTTTAGCGGAGTCATATAATAACTGGGAAGAAACTAATCAAGAGTCAAAGGAGCTTGGGTTAGAAATACAATGGTTTGTTACATGGCTATGTAATTATAGATGTCCTTATTGTTGGCAAGAGAATAGTAGAGAAGAATACCGAGAACTCAATAAACTAAAGAGCATGGATGCTGGTAAGTGGGCTAATGCTTTTAATAAACTTAATCCTAGATCTATTGTATTTACTGGAGGAGAACCAACTTTATATAATGGGCTACCAGCGTTGATAAAACTATTAAATAAAGAAATAAAACTATCAATTACTACTAATATAAGTTTGGATGTAAACTATTATATTAAAAATATATCACCAGATAGATTTTTAACTTTTATTATGAGTTTTCATCCGACACAAATTTCTTTTCAAGATTTCGTAAAGAAGGTAAATGTCTTCATTAGTGCAGGATTCGAAAATTTACTGATTGAACTAGTATTATATAAGGATAACATGCAATATGCGCGACCGTTATTAGAGTTTTGTTCGAAAAAAAATATCTCTGTGCGACTTGAAAAATATGTTGATCCTAATAGTGTAAGTGATCCGTTTTATTTGTCTCAGGAATTTGAAGATGAAAAATGTAAGCTAATATCTTCAGCTATAGAAATTAATAAACGGGTAAATGCAAAGGGGATGTGGTTAAATTATAATAGTTATGAGCAGGCAACAATTAAAGTGCAAGATACAAATGATAATATGAATGCTAATAATATTATATGGTGTCCGGCAGGCAAGAATAAGATACATGTAGATTCTAATGGCGATGTATACTCATGTATGAGTGCAGTGCATAGAAACAAAGTATTTGGTGCATCTGCCTTACCTCACTATCGATGCATGGGTAATATATTAGCGCATGATTTTACTCTTGAATCAAAACCTATTTTGTGTTGGGAATCATTTAGGTGTTCGGATTGTGATTATCGATACTTGGCTAAAAGTTGGGGAAGATGCCAATTAAAGGATAGCCGGGATATAATGTTGCCTATACCCACCTAATATTCAATAATATCAATTAATAGGAAAAAGCATGGAATATATCCAAAACAATTTAGTTTAGCGTTTTTGGTTGAAAAGAGGGTTAATTTGATTAAACTATTATTTTCAATGAAAGAGCTACCGATACACCAAGCTTATGTTGCTAGGACTTTCGGTAAGAATTCCATTTCAAACAGTGAAGATTATAAGTCCATTTTATTTATGAATGGTAATTACACATCGAGTATACAGACTGATAAATGTATATTCTTTGGCGAATTAAGTTCAGAAAACGCTAAAATTGTTGGTGTAAAATTAAATCCCTTTGTAGATATACCTATGTCTCGTATAACTAATGGTGTTGAATCTAGTTATTCGTCTGCAAAAATTATATATCAGCAACATGATGTTATGAAGAGCCCCTATCAGGAGCGATATTTTAAGAGATATGATTTCACTGATGAATGGAATAACTTAGGATACGGAGCGATTGAAGCGGGCGGACCATGGGGAATTGGCTGTTGTGCAGAACCAATTGATTGCACTATATTGGCTTATGCCGATTATGGCGACGGCTTTACGATCCCATTTATTACGGTTAAAGACTATCCGGATTTTTCGGTCTTATGGATTAATCGGTTAAACGGCCTTCCAGATGGATTAGATGGACAAATTATCGAGCGATTTGTATCTGATTATCGTTCTGAAGAACTGGCATGTATTCCGTCGATAGGTAATGTGCCAGAAGGATATTGTGCTGGTGTGACAATGCGTTTAGATTGTGATCAAAATATTATATCAGCAAAGAAACTGTTTGATTATTATCAAACAGTTAAGATGCCATTTTCTGTTGCTGTATGTACGTCAGTTGGTATTGATGAAGAAGCAAAGACTCTTTTAGCCAAGATTTTAATGACAAAAGGCGCTGTTTTATCTCACAGTGTTAACCATATTACTAACTGGGGAGAAACTGAAGAAATAGCTTACAGGGAAGCCTATACGTCAAAAAAACTGATAGAAGAAGCTCTGCCAGGAAACAAAGTTCGATTCGGAGTTTCCCCTTTTCATACTAATGCACCATATTCAGTACAGTCGTTAGCTAAAGCAGGCTATTATGGTTTTATTGGCGGAATAATTCACAATGACCCCGAATTTTTGGTAGGGTACGGTGGAGTAGTACCTGGTTGTACTGATGACATGATAACACACTCTCAACAATGTATGGTTCATGGTGACTGTTATCATCGTGCGGGGAATAAGATCGATATATATTTAGAAAGCTTTCGTATGCATTATCTAGCTAATTCTATATGGGGATATTTAGATCATCCTTTTTCAGATGCATATCAGTATGGTTGGTATTCTGAAGAAGAAAGAATTGGTGTGCATGCTGCAATACTGGATTATGTTCGGGGTTATGGCAATATATGGTATTGCAATGAGGGAGAGTGTTTAGATTTTATATTAAAGCGCTCGTCAATAGCACTGGCAGTTAAGGACGGTAATGTATACGCTGGATGGGATGAGCGTATTCCAGGACCGTTACCGATGATTCGTTACAACGGTAAACATTATTCACTTGGTAAAGGCATGTGTCATCAGATAGATAAGAGTGAACAATAAGAGAGGCTATTATGGATTTTGTAATAATATCAACGGCGGATTGGGATAATCCTTTTTGGACCAACAAACAACATGTAGCTAAAACTTTAGTTAGTTTAGGACATAGAGTCTTGTACGTTGAATCCTTGGGATTGCGCAGGCCATCAATTACAAAAAGCGACGGTTATAGAATCTTAAAAAGATTACAGAAGGTATCAAAGGGAATTCGGCAAGTCGAAGAAAATATTTGGGTTGTATCGCCATTTTCGGTGCCATTGCAGAGAATTAAATTTATCAGATCATTTAATATTCAGCTACTTATTTGGTTAATAAAAACGGCTGTTCGACGTCTAGGATTTAGTAAGATTATTTTATGGACATATAGCCCTATATCTGGTTCGCTTGTTGGCAAGCTTGAGGAGCACGGTAGCGTTTATCATTGTGTAGATGAAATTAAAGCTCAACCTGGGATGCCTGTTAAGGAGATAGAACAATGTGAAACAGAACTACTGAAAAAGGTAGATCTGATTTTTACGACGTCGCGTGAGCTTCAGTCTACCCGTTCAGCGATTAAGAAAGAGTGTTATTATTTTTCTAATGTTGCGGATTTTAATCATTTTAATCTGACGATGTCTATGAGTTATAATCGTCCGGAAGAATTTGAGAGATTACAATCGCCGATAATCGGTTTTGTGGGTGCTATAAGTGGGTATAAACTTGATTTTAAGCTGATTGAATTTATAGCGACTAACAAGCCTGACTATCAGTTTGTTTTTATTGGTAAAGTTGGTGAAGGTGATCCGTGGACTGACATTAACAATCTTACAGTTTTGCCTAATGTTCACTTTTTAGGGCCAAAGGCCTATAGTGAGTTGCCGCGTTATCTACAATATATCGATATATGCATATTGCCTTGTTCAATAAATGAATATACTGCAAATATGTTTCCCATGAAATTTTTTGAATATTTGGCAGCAGGAAAGCCTGTTATAAGCACTAATTTGCCAGCATTGAAAGAGTATTCTCATTTATGTCGTTTATGTAACACATATGAAAATTTTTCTTCAGTTCTTGAAGAGGTTTATAATAATGTTAATCAAGATGCTATATGTAAGGGACTAGAAGAGGCACGGGAACATACCTACGAAAAGCGGACAAATACAATGTTACATATCCTTAATAAACATTTAATGGCGGAGGTGGAGGATAAACGATGAATGTAGTGGATCTACGGAAATATCAATTGCCAAGTAGTTACTGTTTGAAGAGCCATGATTAATATTTATGATCCTTAGTTATTAGTAATGTTCGGGATAGTTTAAATCTGGGCAAAAAAGGTTTTTTAAATGATATTTATAGCGCCTGCTATGGGTGGCACGCTATAATTTTAGTGACAGAGTGGAAAGGATTTTTAAAAGCTGATTGGCAACTATTGAAAACTACTATGATTGAACCATATGTTTACGTGATGGTTCGAAATATCTTAGTTTAGTCTAGAATGATTGAAAGTGGTTTAATTATGTGGGATTTGGTAGGTAAGATCTGTTCCTGTATTAGAATAAACTTATTTTTCGCCGAATGGATTCTCAACACTTTGTCGGAATGAAAATTTGTATGTTTTTCTGGTTGGTCGGTACCGTTGAAAATACATCATATACCAATTGCGCGTCTTTGTGAATTACGGCAATGATTTCACGATTAAATAAATCAATATGAATGCAAACATAATTCCATTTATTATTGACACGAGTGCAGGTTAAATCACTGACAAGAAACACGTCGGGGGTTTGTCCATTAAATTGTTGTTTAGTTAAATAGTGATAATGCTTTTGTGACTGTATATTATAATAGTCATTAATATAATTATCTAAATGTTTGATTTATAGAGGGAGCGAATTTAAGAGTGAGAAAATTAATTATAGTTCCCGCTTATAATGAATCGGGAAATATCCGAATTCTATTAGATAAGCTTAAGGAGAAGAAAGAATTTGATGTTGTTGTTATTAATGATTGTTCTTTAGATAATACAGCTGATATTTGTAGAAATATGAACATTCCAGTATTAGATTTACCATTTAATTTAGGAATTGGCGGTGCTGTACAAACTGGATATAAATATGCATATAAGTATTGTTATGATATAGTAGTACAGGTAGATGGAGATGGTCAACATGATCCTAAATATCTGGATATGTTAATCAAATAAAAGGTGCGGACACTACAAAGAATAAGCTATTTAAAACTCTCGCGCACTCTAAAAAACCGTCACCAGAAATATTAGTAATGCGATATATAGCGAAATAAATATAATCAGGAACATTTGCAGCAGCCAAAGGTACAAGTCTTGATAATTTACTATAGACGTATTCGTCTGCAAATACACTAGGATAAAGTCCCATGTTTTTAAACAACAGAGCTATGAAGATTATGAACATACTTAAAACTAGAACCATTTGTTGATATTTCAAACTCGAAATCGCATACCTTGGCATTAACACACACCCTTCATTATTGCCCAAACCAAGTTTGATGGACATAGAGAATACCCCTTATAATAAAAAGAGAACGGAGGTTCAATTTACTTAGGATGAATTATTTTTTCGTGAACGTTTTGTGCTAAATGGCTCACTTATATATTAGCGTTTATACCTTATCTTACCAATAAAGATTTTTCTATGCTACCAAATTCAAACTCTGATAAAAGATTATCTAACTTTCCCTCCATGGAATGAATATTATATATTTGAGTCCATTGCCATAATGTATTCCTTATCTTTCTAGGAAATTCATCACAAAATTCCCACGGATGGATATAAATAACTACTGGAATTCCCACTTTATTTACTCTCTTGACTAATGATTTATAAATACAAAATGGATAAGACCTTAAATAAAATCCCCCACTTACAGGAAAGTCTATAACTTTTGCTTTATATATGCTAAGGGGTATTTCAATGAAATTTTCTATTATATTAAATGGTATTCTTGGTACTTTCGGCATACCACATAAGACTAATCCAGTAGTAGGATATATACTAGAATCATATTCCAAATTATATTTTTTTATAATATCAATACTATTGCTTAATTCTCTCTCAAATTCTTCTGGAGTTTGTTCATATACTAATTTATGATAATATCCATGTGTTGCAATATCGTGACCACCAGCAACAATCTTTTCACAAATTCCAGGATATCTTTCTGCCATCCAACCAAGAATAAAAAAAGTAGCTGTAGTTTGATTTTTAGATAGTATATTTAATATCTTATCCAATCCTTTTTCTGCTACAGTAGGTTGCTTGTCCCAATCAGATATTGATATTACATTATTCAAAAACATATTGTGAAACCAATCTTCTACATCTATAGTAATACAATTTTTCATCATATCTCTCCCTACATGTAATATCCACCATTTATACTAAGAACCTGACCAGTAATATACTCTGCTTCATCAGTAGCCAAAAACAAGACGGATTTTGCTACTAAATCACTATTACCAAATTTACGCATAGGAATTATTTTTATAACATTATCTACTACTTGTTCAGACAATCTACTGCCCAATCCTGATTATTTTCACACCTAGATAATACCACAGCTCCTGCACCATCACCAAAGAAAACACAATCTCTTCTATTATAATCAGTTATGTTAGAAAAAGTATCTGCTCCTATTACTAATACTTTTTTACAAGTATTTGCGGCAATAAACTGTGATCCAATTATGAATGCATAAATAAATCCTGAGCATACTGCTGAAATATCAAATGCAGCCGCATTAAAAGACTCTAATTTACGCTGAACTATACGTGGATTATCTTTCATTTCTTTGGTAGTTTGGATTTTTCAAGTTAAAATTGGTACTAAGGTATTTATTTTCCTTTTTGTTCCGCTTGCAATTGTAGTTTCGACATTTTATGTTAATCAAGTGATTAAGGAGTGTCAGCAAACGCCAACAGTTTTCGATGTAGCTGGCATCTTTACTAAACAATATTTAGCGCAGGAGGAGATTAACAAACTTGTAGTTGTCGGCTCAGATGCTTTTGGTGTATATAAATCCGCCTTTTATCTTGATAACCCGAGCGCAGCTCTTGAAATCATATCTCAAGGAGCAGCCTGTGATTTATCAAATATTCCTGAAGGTAAAGAATGGGCTTTGATCATTGGCGATCATGCATTACCCAGAAATACTACCTTCCAACTGCCGATGAAAGGCTTTACACTTGTTCAGGTAAACGATAACTATATGACTGTTGATTTTAAAAAGATTGCTTCAGCTCCTGTTCTCTTGAGAACAGAGGGCTTATCTCTCGCAGAAGAATGGGGGACGTGGTCTTTGAATAAAAGTGTAATTCTTGAATTTTCCGAGCCTCTCCCAGAAAAATTCATTATTCATCTTGTCGCATATGCTTTTGGCCCTAATGTTGGAAGAGAGTTTGTAGCCTATGTAGGCGATAACGCCAGTGGTTTTACATTAGGGAAGGCTCCTACAGGAAGCGAGCTTGAATTTAGTAACCCTAAAAGATCTAGTATGATAAAAATTGATGTTCCGTTTCCTACTTCGCCAAGAGAATTGGGATTGAGTGGCGATGAACGACGTTTAGGTATTGCTCTTATTAAACTGAGGATTATACCCTTATGATGTCGGGGCGACTTCAGATTAGAGTTATTATATCTTTTAAGAGACTGATAAACTAATTGAATACTAAACCACTGAAAGAAGTCTATAGAATTTTAGTTTACTTATATTCATTATTTGCAATTCGGTTGAAATACTGAGTTGAAACATATATAATATTGTATATTTGGGAGATATCTATGCGAATTGCAATTATTCACGACTGGCTAGTTACGTATGCTGGTGCCGAACGTGTGTTAGAACAAATGCTTCATGTTTTTCCTGATGCAGATTTATTTAGTGTAGTTGATTTCATATCAAAGCAAAGGCGTAGTTTTATTCAAGACAAAGTGGTAAATACATCATTTATCCAAGATATGCCTTTGGCGCAGAAGTACTATCGGCACTACTTGCCTCTAATGCCGCTTGCAGTTGAACAATTCGATCTCTCTCCCTATGATTTGATTATTTCCAGCTCACACGCTGTTGCCAAGGGCGTTCTTACTGGTCCAGATCAGCTGCATCTATGTATGTGCTATTCACCTATTAGATATGCATGGGACTTACAGCATCAATATTTGAAAGAAACTGGACTAGACAAAAGCCTAAAAGGCTGGCTTGTTAGATATATGTTGCATCACATTCGGAATTGGGATTATCGCACAGCAAATGGTGTAGACGAGTTTATCGCTATATCTAACTTTATAGCTCGACGAATTTGGAAAGTTTATCGTCGAGAAGCACATGTGATATACCCTCCGGTGGATGTTGATAAGTTTACCTTAGCAGAAAAAAAAGACGAATTTTATCTTACGGCTTCGCGTATGGTACCTTATAAAAAGATCGATTTAATTGTTGAGGCTTTTGCCAAACTTCCTGATAAAAAGTTAATTGTTATAGGGGAAGGACCGGATTATAAAAAAATAAAAGCTAAGGTTGGTAAAAATGTTGAGCTATTAGGCTATCAGCCGTTTGAGGTTTTAAAAGACTGTATGCAGAAGGCAAAAGCTTTTATTTTCGCGGCAGAAGAGGATTTTGGCATTACGCCACTTGAAGCTCAGGCA
>Ga0316604_10002262_pt1 | contig 15035 bp, 15 predicted proteins | sample OWC_soil_day20_C_FD_207650 | JGI IMG/M metagenome (GOLD analysis project Ga0316604, IMG submission 207650) | Wetland soil microbial communities from Old Woman Creek delta, Ohio, United States - OWC_soil_day20_CT | ecosystem: Environmental > Terrestrial > Soil > Wetlands | place: USA: Ohio... | reverse complement strand
CAGACGGTCCTGTCCGATCCGGGCGTGCAGCTGACCGCCCTGCCCGGCGGCCCGATCAACCATCACTGGACCAAGAACCTCGTCGCCAGCCCGGACGGCCGCTTCCTCTATGTCGGCATCGGCTCCAACAGCAACGTCGGCGAAAACGGCCTGGCCGCCGAGGAGGGCCGCGCCCAGATCTGGCAGGTCGACGTCCGCACCGGCGCCCATCGCCCCTACGCCACCGGCCTGCGCAACCCCAACGGCCTCGCCTTTTCCGGCAACACGCTGTGGACGGCGGTCAACGAGCGCGACGAACTCGGCAGCGATCTGGTGCCCGACTACATGACGTCGGTGCGGGACGGCGGCTTCTACGGCTGGCCCTACAGCTACTTCGGTCCGCACGTCGACAGCCGCGTCGAGCCACGCCCCGATCTGGTGGGCAAAGCCATCGTCCCCGATTACGCCCTCGGCGCGCATACCGCCTCGCTCGGCCTGGCCATCACCGCCAACAGCCGCCTGCCCGCGCCGTACCGGGCCGGCGCCTTCGTCGGCCAGCACGGCTCGTGGAACCGCCAGCCGCTCAGCGGCTACCGCGTCATCTTCGTGCCGTTTGCCGGCGGCAAGCCCTCGGCCGCGCCGCGCGACGTGCTCACCGGCTTCGTCGATGCCAAGGGACAGGCCAAGGGGCGCCCGGTCGGCGTCACACCCGATGGCCGCGGCGGCTTGCTGGTCGCCGACGACGTCGGCAACACCATCTGGCGGGTGACGGCCAGATCGACGCGCTGACCCGACCGGCAGACGGACCTGACAATCCCGAGGGCGGAACGCCCTCGGGTGTCGTTTGCCGGCATCCAGCGATCACTTGGCGATCCGGCCGAGCTGGGTGAGCAGCGTCAGGTTGTCTTCGAGGTGCCAGTTCTCGGCGATCCGGCCGCCCTCGACGCGATAGACGTCGATGGCGTGGAAATCGATGGCGCGGCCGTCACCGACCAGGTCCTGGAAGCGGCCGCTGAAATGGCCGGTGAAATGCAGGCGAACGACGGCGCGATCGTCGGCGACGATCAGGTCTTCGATGGCCGCCGCCAGGTCGGGAACGGCGGCGCGGAAGGCCTGGGAGGCGGCGATCGGCCCGGCCACGCCCTGCGGCCGGCCGTCCGGCAGCGTCCGATCGATGAAGTCCGGCGACAACGCCGCATGGGCAAGCGCCGGATCGCCGGTGTTCCAGAACGCGGCATAGGTGCGGGCGGCGCTCGCCACCTCGGCCGGGCCACGCAGCGTCGACATGGCAGGCGCCGGCAGTTCGGCGGCGGCGGTCGTCGCTACCATGGCCGAGAGGCCAGCGGCGAGGCAGGTGCGGGAAAGGTTGGTCATCAATATCTCCTGGTTGTCGGAACCGGGAGACCATCGCCTTTTCAAAACAGACGCGGTAGACAGCGAATCGGACATGGATCTTTTCAAAACCGGAAAGGATGGCGATGGACCGCCTGCGGGAAATCGAGACTTTCGTGCGCATCATCGAGAGCGGCAGCCTGTCCGCCGCCGCCCGCGCCCTGGGCCTGTCGGTGCCGACGGTGAGCAAGGAACTGGCCCGGCTGGAACGCCGCCTCGGCGCCCGGCTGATCGCCCGCACGTCGCGCGAGCAGGCACCGACGCCCGAGGGCCTGCGCTTTCATGCCGATGCGCTGAGGGTGCTGGCCGACCTCGGCGAAGCGGAAGCGGCGGTCGGCGGCGCGGCGCGGGCCATGGCCGGCCCGATCCGCATCACCGCGCCGGTTGCCTTCGCCCGGCGCTTCGTGGCGCCGGTGCTGGCCCGGCTGTCGGCCGCCCACCCGGAGCTGCGCCCGCACCTCCACCCGACCGATGCGATCGTCGATCTCGTCGGCGACAACATCGATCTGGCGTTTCGCTATGGCGTGGCCGGCGGGCCGGGCCTGGTGGTGCGGCGGCTGGCGCCGAACAGCCGGATCGTCGCCGCCGCCCCATCCCATCTTGCGGCATCGCCACCGCCACGCGCCCCCGAGGATTTGTCGGCGGCGAAAATCTTGCTGATCGGATCGGAGGCCGGCCGCGACCAGAGCTTCGTCGGACCCGGCGGCGAACAGCGGACGGTGCATCTTGAAGCGCACCTGTCCTCGACCAGCGGCGAGGTGATCCATGACTGGGCGCTGGCCGGTCTCGGCCTCGAAATCCGCTCCTGGCTCGACGTCGCCGACGACCTCGGTGCCGGCCGGCTGGTCCGGGTGATGCCCGACTGGCACGCGCCGGGCGCCGACCTCCACGCCGTCTTCCCGGCCCGCCGCCACATCCCCGAGCGGGTCCGCCGGGTGCTCGACGAGGTGGTGTCGGGCCTGCCGAGCGGGGAAGTCCCGGCCCGTTCCTGACGCAAACCGCGATACACGTTGGCTGAAATTGCGCTAGGAGAGGCGGACGCCGGCCCGGCGCCATCCCGAGTCGCCGTCCATGCCGCTGCCCACCGATCTGACGCCCGTCCCGCTGACGCTGCTTGTCGTCACCACCTTCGTCGCCGGCCTTGCCCGCGGCTTTTCCGGCTTCGGCGCGGCGCTGATCTTCATGCCGGTGGCCAGCGCGCTGATCGGCCCGCGCCTGGCCGCGCCGGTGATCCTGATCATCGACGCCATCACCACCGTCGGTCTGGTGCCCGACGCCTTCTGCCGCGCCGACCGGCGCGAGGTGGCGGTGATGTCGCTCGGCGCCTGTGTCGGCGTGCCCACCGGCGTCTACCTGCTCACCCACCTCGATCCCTTGACCATCCGCTGGGCGATCATCGCCATCTGCGCGGCACTGCTCGTGTTGCTGCTCACCGGCTGGCGCTATCACGGCCGCCCCAAGGCGCCGCTGACCATCGGCGTCGGCGCGCTGTCCGGCCTGTTCTCCGGCGCCAGCCAGGTCGGCGGGCCACCGGTGATCGCCTATTGGCTCGGCGGCGCCATTCCGGCCAACATCGTCCGCGCCAACATCGTCCTCTATTTCGAGGTGTCGACGGCGCTGACGCTTCTCAACTATCTGTGGGGCGGCCTGTTCGTCTCGGCCTTGGTGCCGCTCTGCCTGATGACGGCGCCGGCCTATGGCATCGGCTTGTGGGCCGGCGCACGCCTGTTCGGCGTCGCCTCCGAGGCGATCTTCCGCCGCATCTGCCTTGGCATGATCGCCCTCGCCGTCGTCATCGGCCTGCCGCTGCTCGACGGCCTGCTGCGCTGAGCGCAAGACGCCGCATTTGCCATCTCTCCCTCCGGCGTGAAGGGGAGAACCGACATGCTCGGAAAGATCATTCTCGGCGGACTCGTCCTGTTTGCCGGCGACGTCTACCTGCTCAACGCCCGCTGGCTGGCCGCGCCCACCGAGGGCGGCCAGCCACGCCTCATCGCCCATCGCGGCGTTTACCAGACCTTTTCGCGCGACAGCGTCGAGGCCGAGACCTGCACGGCGGCCCGCATCGATACGCCCAGCCACGAGTTCATGGAGAACACCCTGACGCCGGACAAGGTGTTCGCCGTGCTGCACGACTGGACGATCGACTGCCGCACCGAAGGCCACGGCGTCACCGAGGAAACGCCGTGGACGACGCTCAAGACGCTGGACGTCGGCTATGGCTATACCGCCGACGGCGGCAAGGGCGTCGGCCTGATGCCCCGCCTCGAAGACGGCTACGTCTGGACCAACACGGTCGAGACCATCGGGCCGCTCTTGAAGGGCAACTGAGCTGTTCGACGCACGAGGTCAAACCCGCCCGGGTCCTGCGGATCTCGGCGAACTAACCCGGAAGGCCATCCAGCTTCGGGATGGTTTCCAGCCCCTCGTCCCACTCCGCACGGCTTGAACAGCAGATATGGGCATTGGGGCGGATGTCGATGGCGCTATCCAGACTGCCGGCAGGCACGACCAGCAAGGCCCCCGCCGCCTGAACGCTCGGAACGGCGGACCCGCATTTCAAGCAAAAGCTCTTCTCGTGACGTGTCTCCGGAACCCGGTAGGTCTGAACGCTTTCATGACCGGAAACCCAGTTCAGCGTCGCCGTCGCCGAGAACAGGTTGGCCGCATGCGCGGACCCCGTGTCCTTCCGGCAGCGCTGGCAATGACACAGAAAGAAGGCCTCGAACTCACCCGAGACTTGGAACTGGACGGCGCCACACTGACAGGAACCGGACGTGGTTGAGGGCATCACGGTACACTCCCGTTCGTTGACGCGGAATCGCAGTGGTTGCCACAGTCTGACAGGTTCATCGCCCCGAAACGAGCCCCCCGCCCCATCGGGGTTTCGGTTCAGGCCTCGGCGCACCTCATTCCCGGGTGAATCCCCAGCGCGGCGGCGCGGGCGGCGAAATCGTCGCGCAGGTCGGACACGCGGATCTCGGCGAAGCGCCGGAGCAATAGCGCCCGCGCCTCGTCCAGCGTCTGGCGCAGCGCCGTGTTGACGGCCTGCTCGACGAGGCATTGCGGCTGGTCGTCGGCAAGGCCGAGCGCGAATACCTCGGGCGCGCCCACCGCGTCGTAAACGTCGGCCAACGTCATCTCCGAGAGCGGCCGACCGAGCATCCAGCCGCCGCCGTGCCCCCGCTCGGAGGTGACGTAGCCGCCATCACGCAGCCCGGCCAGCGTGCGCCGCACCAGCGCCGGATTGGTGCCGAGCATGCCGGCAATGTCCTCGGAGGTCATCGGACCTTGCTGCTCATCCATGTGGAGCAACACATGCAGCATGCGCGACAGACGGCCATCGTGCCTCATCATCGTCTCCCAGTGCATCGACCCATTCGAACGATACGGCCCGCAAGGGCCAGTTCGATTGGATAAGTTGATGCTTTAACAAAGAAATCTAGTGCACGTCGCTCCACGGGTCGTGAATCTCTCGCGTGTGTCTGTGCACTAGAGAACCGACGCCACCCTATCATGACATCTGAAGTAACGTGAGTCCTTGACGCCTTCCATTTTGTAACTTATCAAGTTTCGAATAACTGCTGGCGGAACCAAACCATGTCCACCTCCCACCACGGTCACCCGAGGCTGGCCCTTTCCGTCGTGCTGTTCGCCGCGGCGACGACCATCATGGATATCTCGCTGCTGATCATCGCGCTGCCGGCCATCGGCCGCGACCTCGCCCCGCCACCGGCGACGCTGGCCCTGGTGCCGCTCGCCTTCTCGCTGGCTTTCGCCCTGGGGCTGCTGCCGCTCGGGCGCCTCGGCGACCTGATCGGCCGCCGGCAGGTGCTGATGGCCGGCGCGGCGGTCTGGACCGTCGCCGGCCTCGCAACCGCGCTGGCGCCATCGATCGCCCTCCTGCTGGCCAGTCGCCTTTTGGCCGGCTTTGCCGCCGCCGCGCTGTTGCCGCAGGCCATGGCACTGGCCTCAGGTCTCGCGCCGCCCGACGGCCGGGTCAGCGGCATCGGCCTGTTCATCGCCACCACCGCCTCAGGCTCGATCCTCAGCCCGCTCCTCGGCGGGGCGGTGCTGACGCTCGACCCCGGCGGCATCGGCTGGCGGCTGATCTTCCTCTATCAGGGCACGGCCGGCCTGTTGGCCCTCAGCGGCGCGCGCCTCACCTTGGCCCGCAGCGCCGGCCGGCCCGACCGAAAGACGGCCGGCTTTGACGGCCGGGGCACCGCGCTGGCCTCGCTCGCCATCCTGGCGCTGGTGGTTCCGCTCGCCATCGGCCGTCTCGCCGGCTGGCCAGCCTGGATCGTCCTTCCGGTGGCGGCGGTCCTGCCGGTGTCACAGCTGCTCAGGCGCCATCTCGACCGTGCCGCCGCCCTGAACCGACCGCAGATCCTGCCGGCTTCGCTGCTGAAACAACCCGTCATCGTCGGCACCGTCGCCCTCACCGCCGTCGTCTTCTCGGCCGGTCCCGGCATCTTTGCGGCGCTGTCGACGGTGCTGCAGGCCGGCATCGGCTTTGCGCCGGACAAAACCGGCGCCATTCTCGCCGCCTTTCCAGTTGGCGTGCTTGCCGCCTCGCTGATCGTCGGCCGGCTGGGTGGCCAGCCGACCGACCTCCAGCTGGGTGCCGGCGCCCTGCTGTTCGCGCTGGGCATGCTAGCGACACGCGCGCTGCTCGGGACCGGCTCACCGACGCCCCTGCCGTTCGCGGCGGCGCTCGGCCTGTCCGGCCTCGGCATGGGCGCGCTGGTCACCGCACTGTTCAGAGCCGTGATGGCGGCGGCGCCGCCGGCCGATCACGGCGCGGCGGCCGGCGTCCAGCAGGCCTTCCAGCAGGTCGGCACCACCCTCAGCTTTGCGGTCATCGGCCTCATGTTCGAAGGCGCCCGCTCCGCCGCCATCGCCGGGGGCGCCACCGCTGCGCAGGCGCTGACAGGGGCCGGGCGTCAGGCCTGCCTCTACCCGGCCGCCGTCTTCAGCCTGCTGATCGCCGCCCTCCTGGTCCGTCGTCTGGCCGCAAGCCGGCGAGCGTCACCGTCCCCCGAAGATCTCGGCGGCAACGGCCGATGACCGGCCTTCCACATTGACGCCACCGGCCGCCTCGCCTATGTAGCCTCAGATCTGCCGGGCGGCCGCCGCGCCGGCCTTTTGGTGCGCCGCCGCGCCGTCCGTGATGCCTTTTCAGCCCAAAGGAGCGTCCGCCATGACCACCACCGCCTGGCAGGAACCCGTGCCCACCGCCGTTCTGGTGCTTGCCGACGGCACCGTCATCGAGGGCTTCGGCATCGGGGCGCGCGGCGAGGCGGTGGCCGAGGTCTGCTTCAACACGGCGATGACCGGCTATGAGGAAATCCTCACCGACCCCTCTTACGCCGGCCAGATCGTCACCTTCACCTTCCCGCACATCGGCAATGTCGGCGTCAACGACGAGGACATCGAGACCGTCAACATGGCCGCCGAAAGCGGCGTGCGCGGCGTGGTGCTGAAGGACGAGGTCACCGACCCCTCCAACTATCGCTCTCTCAAGGGCTTCGACAGTTGGCTGAAGGCACGCGGCATCATCGGCATCACCGGCGTCGACACGCGGGCGCTGACGGCGCTGATCCGCGACAAGGGCATGCCCAACGCCGTCATCGCCCACGCCCCCGACGGCAAGTTCGATCTCGCCGCGCTGAAGGCCAAGGCCAAGGCGTGGTCGGGCCTTGAGGGTCTCGACCTTGCCATCGAGGTCACCAACCCGCAGAGCTACGACTGGACCGAGGCGAGCTGGGCCTGGAACAAGGGTTACGGCAAGCAGCAGGCCAAGAAATACAAGGTCGTCGCCCTCGACTTCGGCATCAAGCGCAACATCCTCAGGCTTCTGGTCGACGAGGGCTGCGAAGTGGTGGTGCTGCCGGCCACCGCCACGGCGGAAGAGGTGTTCGCCCACCAGCCCGACGGCGTGTTCCTGTCGAACGGCCCCGGCGATCCGGCCGCCACCGGCGACTATGCCGTGCCGACCATCAAGGCGGTGATCGCATCAGGCCTGCCCACCTTCGGCATCTGCCTCGGCCACCAGATGATGGGCCTCGCCCTCGGTGGCAAGACCATGAAGATGCACCAGGGCCACCACGGCGCCAACCACCCGGTCAAGGACTACACCACCGGCAAGGTGGAGATCACCTCGATGAACCACGGCTTCGCCGTCGATCCCGACAGCTTGCCCGACAGCGTCGAGCAGACGCACGTGTCGCTGTTCGACGGCTCGAACTGCGGCCTGCGCGTCAAGGGCAAGCCGGCCTTCTCGGTGCAATACCACCCCGAGGCATCCCCCGGTCCCCAGGACAGCCACTATCTCTTCAAGCGCTTCGTCAACCTGATCCGCGAGAAGAAGGGCGAACCGACGGTGCCGGAGCGGGCTTGACGGACGGAACGGGCAGGACCGGCTCAAGACTCGCCTTGAATGGCTAGCCTTTTCAAATATTCAACCGTCAGCCTCCGCGAAGGCGGAGGACCTCGGGACGAGACGGCGCCGGATAGCGCTGTCTGCGTCTCTTCCTGCCTGGGGTCGTCCTTCCCACGCAGCCCATGATGGCTCAACCGACACCGGCCGAACTCTGCCAAGATAATACGTACAAACCCGGCGATCTGGTAGGTATAACCCGACCTATGAGTGGCCACTTGGCAAAATAATCCTGAGAATTCGCTCACCGTTCAGATGATTCAAGCTCATCGATGCCGGCTCTAGGTACAATCCGATGCTGGCAATTCGCCACGCTTATTTTACGATGACGCGTGTGCCGCTGCCATAGGGCATGAAACGACATGTGCCGGCTCGTTGATCGTTGGCCTGCTGTCGCCCATCTCTGGGAATTCATGGCCATGTGACGACATCGCCGCCTTCGGCATCCCCTACCCGAGGGCGGCTTGGTGGTTCGGCTCCGACATCTGTATCCGTCCCGTCCCGCCCCCGGATCGAATGTCGGAGTCGAATCACCCTCAACCTATTGTTTAAATTCGATCTTATGAGTTCGGCATTTGATCTCTGGCCCTTTGTCAGCCGGGATTCAAATGTCGGATCGCACCATCGGCCGTCTCTACGCCGGTTCGGGGCGCCGTTCCCAACGGCCAAATGGAGAGGTTCCACCAATGGACGAATCCAAGACCACCAAGCTGTTGCGTCAGCAGGCTGCGCTGGCCAGTTTCGGCAGCTTCGCGCTGCGGCAGAGCGATCTGTTGGCGGTCCTGTCGGAAGCCGCCCGGGTCTGTGCCGAGAGCATGGACGTGCCGTACTCAAAGGTTTGCCGCTACCGCGCGGCGGAAAACGATCTGCTCGTCGAAGCCGGTTTCGGCTGGAAGCCCGGCGTCGTCGGCAACGTCGTCTCGCGGGCCGACCCCAGCTCGCCGCAGGGCCGGGCCTTCAGCACCGGCGAGCCGTCGATCTGTCGCGACCTGCGCGAAGACAGCGAGTTCAAACTGCCGGCGTTCTACGCCGAACACGGCATCATTTCGACCGTCGATGTCATCATCAAGGGCACCGACGAGCCATACGGCGTGCTGGAAATCGACAACGACCGGCAGTGCGACTACGACGAGCACGACATCAACTTCCTGACCGGCTTCGCCAACGTGCTGGCCGAGGCCGTCGCCACATCGGACCGTACGGCGACCCTGCGCTCGACCATCGCCCAGATGGAGACGGTGGCCGAGGAAAAGGACCGGCTGCTGGACCAGAAGAAGATGCTGGCCGAGGAACTGCAGCATCGGGTGCGCAACAATCTGCAGCTCATCTATGGCATGCTCGACAAGCAGGTAAACGACACGCCGGACCCGGAAGGGCGACGCGGCCTGAAGGCCATCGTGCGTCGCGTGTCGACGCTGGCCCAGGTCTACGATCATCTGCTCGGCCGGGAGATGACCCGAACCTCCGATTTCGGCGGTTACCTGAAGTCGCTCTGCGCCAGTCTGGTGAAGATCCAGGACGCGTCACGCGGCGCGGTGACGCTGACCTGCACCAGCGATGAGATCTTCCTCGATCTCAACTCCGTCACCGCCTTGGGTCTCATCGTCACCGAGCTGCTCGCCAACAGTTTCGACCACGCCTTTCCCGATGGCAGCGGCACCATCACGGTGGACGCGCAGGCCGCCGATGGTCCCGACGACATGGCGACCATCACCGTCCGCGACGACGGTCCTGGCTTCACCGTGAGCACGGAAAGCAAGCGTCACGGGCTCGGTCTGGTGCGGCGCCTGGCCGAACAGCTCGGCGGAACGACCGAGGTCGAAAGCGATCACGGCACGCTGTGGACCATCCGGTTCCCCGTTCTGCCGGTGGCCGCGCCGGCCCAATAAAGCCGCTTCACGCCACTGGATCGGCGTGAAGCCCCCGGTGGGCGCAGGGCTCATCCTTCTCGGTGCCGCGGGACCCGCCCGTCAGGCCGAATGGGCGCCCAAAGAGGCCTCGCTGCTGGGCGCCGCTTGCGGCAGCAGCTGGAACCCGCGCGGAAAGGGCGGAGCCGCGGTGCCATTGGCGGCGACCGCCGCCACGATTTCCAGGCTGCGCAGCAGATCGTGGATGCTGTAGGGCTTGGTCAGGCATCCCTGCCCGACCGCGCCGGGCGTGAGATAGGCCGGATTGCCGGTGGCATAGAGAATGCCGACCCGCTGCGCATCATCCCACTGCGGCGCGATGTCGCTGCCGAAGCCGCCACCGGCCAGTCGCAAATCGATGACGGCAAGATCGGGATGATGGAGCCGGCCGAGCGCCACCGCGTCGGCGACGGTGCGCGCGATCCCGCACACCGCGTAGCCCTCGCTGACCAGGGTGTCCTCGATCAGATCGGCGATCATAAATTCGTCTTCAACAATCAAGACTTTGAGCATGATGCCATTTCTCTGCCGATGGGCCGATCGGTGTCATCGGCCCTGATTGATGGTTATCGCTTTCCCCGGCGATAGCAACCATCGGCATATACGCACGCCATCACGGCGCTGAGGCGCGCCGATCGATGCCGATCACGACGAGCGCGCAGGCCATCAACCCCGCCGACAGCACAAAAGGCGCCCCGGCAAAGCGGACGGGCGCCGCGTCGGAGGTGAAGTAGCCGAACAGCTCGGTCATCGGGATCGGCGCCAGCGCCATGGTGAGGCCCTTGATCGCCGCGATCGCCCCCTGCAATTCACCCTGGCGATCGGCGGCAACGCGCCGGCTCATCAGCGCCGACAGCGACGGCCCGACGATGCCGATGAAGGCGAAGCCGGCGATGAACGGCGTGATCATCACCCCGGAGGTCGCAAAAGCAAAGCCGACAAAGCCGATGCCGGCAACGGCAAGGCCGACCGCTGCCGCGCCATATTCGCCGCAGCGCTTCACCGTGGGACCGACAACGACGCCGGTCACCACCGTCATGACGACGCCGACCAGCGTCAGGGACAGGCCGATCTCGCGCTCGCCCCAGCCGAAGCGCTCCTTCAGCGAGAAGGTCCAGACGGCCGGCAGGGAATCGTGGGCGACCTGCATCAGCACCAGCACGACGATCGGCAGGGCAATGCCGCCGAACACCAGGCGCAAGGCGCCGAACGGATTGGCCCTTTTCAGCATCAGCGGGCGGCGCCGATCGACCGGCAGGCTTTCTTCAAGGAACAGCCAGCCCAGCAGCGCATTGGTCAGCGCCAGCGCCGCGGCGATCAGGAACGGCGCCCGTGGCGACCACTCGCCGGCCAGCCCCCCCAGCGCCGGCCCCAGCACGAAGCCGGCGCCGAACGCCATGCCGACCTGATCGAACCGCCGGGCGCGGTCCTCCGGCGGGCTGGTATCGGCGACATAGGCGCCAATGGTCGGACCGGTGCTGCCGGACAGGCCGGACAGCAAGCGCCCGACATACAGCCAGGCCAGCGACGGCGCCAGGGCGCAGATCAGATTGTCGAGCGCGAAGCTGGCGACGGCGAGGATCAGCAACGGCCGCCGGCCGAACCGGTCGGACAGGCCACCGATCAGCGGCGAGACCAGGAACAGCATCGCCGCGTAGGCGAAGGTCAGTCGCCCGCCCTCGACGGCCGCCGCCCCCATACCCTCGCCGGAGAGCGAGGCGATCAGCGCCGGCAGCACCGGCAGCACCATGCCGAAGCCGGCAGCGTCGAGAAAGGCGGTGGCCAGCACGAAGCCGTTTCCACGCCGGGTTTCAAGGATCGCGTCAGTCACGGCCGCCCTCGCCCCGTTCGGTCAGCCGGTGGCTGGCGCTGGCGTCAAGGTCGAGCCCATAGATGGCTTTGAGCTGACCGATCACCTCGATGGTTTCAGGCGAAAACGGCGACTTCCCCTCGAAGGCATGCAGCACGATGTCCTCGACGAGATCGCCCAGCGTGATGTCGCCACGCTCAGCCAGCGCCTTCAGCACCTTCAAGATGCGCTTTTCAATGCGAATGCCCGTCTGCACCCGCTCGACAATCGGTCCGGACATGGACGTCCTCCTGGTTGGTACATGTGTATCTATGTACCAACCGAACCAGAGATCGTCAATCCTGAGGAGAGGCTGGGGGACTGGCGCTATCAAAGGATCTCAGCCCCCGAAGGCGCCGGATAAATCCCGCATCGCCCCTTTCGGCCTGAGGATAGGATGGAGCGGGCGGCGAATATGGGTCGCCGCCGCGTCCCCCTAAAACGTGTCGCACGACCCGGCGTCGCCGGTGTCGTAGCCGATCTTGAACCAGCGTTTGCGGTCGGCCGATGAGCCGTGGTTGAAGCTCTCGGGCACCACGTAGCCCTGCGTCCGCTTCTGGATGGCGTCGTCGCCGATCTGGGTGGCGGCGTTGAGCGCCTCGTTGAGGTCGCCGGGTTCGAGAATGCCCTTCTTCTGGGCGTAATGGCCCCAGACGCCGGCATAGCAGTCGGCCTGCAGTTCCACCTTTACCGACAGCGCGTTGGCGGCGGACTTGCCGAGGCTCTGGCGCTTTTCGTTGAAGGCCGGCAGCACGCCGAGCAGGTCCTGCACGTGGTGACCGACCTCGTGGGCGATCACATAGGCCTGGGCGAAGTCGCCGGGCGCGTCGAAATTCTGCCGGAGCTCGTCATAGAAGGCGAGGTCGATGTAGACCTTGCCATCGCCGGGGCAATAAAACGGCCCGCTCGCCGCGCTGGCAAAGCCGCAGGCCGACTCGATCTGGCCGGTGAACAGCACCAGCGGCGGCGCCGTATAGCGCTCGTTCTCGGCGTTGAAGATCTCCGTCCAGGTATCCTCGGTGTCGGCCAGCACGGTGGCGACGAAATCGCGCATCTCGTCGGCCTGGCCGGCGCTTGGCCGGTTGATGGCCGAGGAGCCGTCGCTCACCGTCGAGCCGCCGCCCATGCTGTCGTCGAGCAGCACCAGCGGGTTGATGCCGAGAACCCACAGCACCAGGCCGACGGCGATCAGCCCGCCGATCGACAGGCCACCGCCCCGCCGGCCGCCGCCACCGCCGGGGAAACCGCCACCGGGAAAGCGCATGCCGCCGCCGGAAAACCCGCCGCCGCCCCTCATATCCTCGACGTTGTCGCTCTGGCGACGACCCTTCCACTGCATGCCCGGCCCTCCGCGTTTGCCCGGAGTATAACAGCAAAGCGCAAGGAGAGTTCCAGTCACCCGGCAAACGCATCGCCCAATGGACCAGTGGTTACGCCCGGATCAACCCGCCGGAATAATGCAACCCATAGGCGCGGGCATCGCCCACCCGGATCTCCTCGAAGCCGAAGAAGGCGCGATAGTCGCCGTCGACGATGTCGATATAGTCGTGCCGGCCGTGGCGGAAGCGGAAGCCGCCGAGGAAGCGCCGTTGCTGATAGAGCGCCGACAGCGCCGCCTTGATGGTGGCGCCGGCCTCCGCGGCGGTGATCAGGTCATCGCGCAGCACGCGTCCATGGTAGCCCATGGCCCACACCGGCTCGCCGGCCCGCCACACCACCTCCTGGCCGGAAAAATCGGTGCCGCCGAAATAGCTGTCGAGATAGCGATAATCGCCGTCGGCAAAGGCGAGGTCGTGCGAGGCCGGCCGGCTGCTGGCCGCCGCCGCGCCGCCGCCAACGTAACTTGCCGCCTTGGCACGGATGATGAAATCTTCGAGGGCGTCCATATCAGGATCTCCGCTGTCCCTGCAAAACTAGTACGAACCGCTGCCGTTTGATGGCAGCAGAATGCGGGCTGTTCCGTTTGCCGGCGCGGCTTTCGGAACGGTGGACAAATCATCTAGCTTGGGGCATTTTTCTCCTTCGGGTTGTGAGGGACGTGACAACGGCATGAACGCAGAGACGTTTCGCGCCTGGCGGCAGCGCCAGGGCCTGACGCAAGACGAGGCGGCGCAGCACCTCGGGCTCAAGCGACGGATGATCCAGTATTACGAGCGGGGCGAGCGGGCCGGCCGCCGGGTGCCGATTCCCAAGCACGTCCGCCTCGCCTGCTGGGCCATCAGCCAGGGCATCCGCGATTTCGACGGGCATGAGGCGGGCGAGCTCAAGGCCGCCGGCTAGGGCGACATGCGCTCCTGCTGGCATCGCCCCCGCTCGTCGGTGATATAGAGCACCACAGCATCGGCTCGGCGACATCACTGGCAACATGGCGAGTTCACACACCATAGGCGACCAAACGGCAGACCTCCCCTTGGCGGAGCGACGGGATAGCCGATCTGCCCAACAAAGCCGCCAAATCACAATCGGGCGGGGTTTGCGGCCGCGCGCTTTTCCTCTATAAGCCCGGCAACGGTCCGAACGATCACCCTTCTTGCTGCCCGCCCCGGTCGGTGCCCCGCGCACCGGCCGCGTTTACACGCGAGTGAAGATGCCAAGACGCACCGATATCGACACCATCCTCATCATCGGCGCCGGCCCGATCGTCATCGGTCAGGCCTGCGAGTTCGACTACTCGGGCACCCAGGCCTGCAAGGCCTTGAAGGCCGAGGGCTACCGCATCGTCCTCGTCAATTCCAATCCGGCCACCATCATGACCGATCCGGACATGGCGGACGCCACCTACATCGAGCCGATCACCCCGGAAATGGTGGCGCGCATCATCGAGCGCGAACGGGCCGAGCGGCCGAATGACCGCCTCGTCCTGCTGCCGACCATGGGCGGCCAGACGGCGCTCAACACCGCGCTGTCGCTGAAGAAGATGGGCGTTCTCGACAAGCACGGCGTCGAGATGATCGGCGCCACCTCCGAGGCGATCGACAAGGCCGAGGACCGCCAGCTGTTCCGCGAGGCGATGACGCGCATCGGCCTCGACACGCCGAAGGCCGCCTTCGTCAACACCTCGGCCCTCAAGCAGCAGTTCCGCGCCGAGTACGAATCGCGTCGCGCCGCCGCCCTCGCCGCCCACCCCGAGGACGACGCCCGCGCCAAGGCGCTGGCCGCCTTCGAGGGCGAATGGGCCACCGACGAAAAGGCCCGGCGCGAGGAATACAACCTCACCGCCCGCCTCAACGCGCTGAAGGCCTACAAGGTGACCGGCCTGCCGGCCATCATCCGCCCGTCGTTCACCATGGGCGGCACCGGCGGCGGCATCGCCTACACCATCGAGGAGCTCTACGACCTCGTGATGTCCGGCGTCGAAGCCTCGCCGACCAACGAGGTGCTGGTCGAGGAATCGGTGCTCGGCTGGAAGGAATTCGAGATGGAGGTCGTCCGCGACAAGGACGACAACTGCATCATCATCTGCTCC
>Ga0316604_10002260_pt1 | contig 15046 bp, 15 predicted proteins | sample OWC_soil_day20_C_FD_207650 | JGI IMG/M metagenome (GOLD analysis project Ga0316604, IMG submission 207650) | Wetland soil microbial communities from Old Woman Creek delta, Ohio, United States - OWC_soil_day20_CT | ecosystem: Environmental > Terrestrial > Soil > Wetlands | place: USA: Ohio... | reverse complement strand
GATGTCTTCCGTGATTTAGAAGGATCTCCCGTAAAGCTGGAGTATAAAGGAAAACCAACCGTTATATTTTACTGGATGAGCTTCACTAACGAAAAATTCCTTAATGAAATGATACCTGTTATGCAAAAGGTCTATGAGGCAAACGGGAATAAGGCTAATTTTTATACCATAAACGGCAGCGGAGGCCGGCAGAATACGATGAATATACTTGATAGATATTATAGTAGCTTTCCAACGTTAGTTGGAGGAGACTTTCTTCAATATAGCCGCTCGTTTCCAGCCTTAATAATAATTGATAAAGATGGTGTTTTGAGATACAGGCCAGATAAGTTTCCCAACGTTGAAGATTTAGAAGAGGTTTTGACTAAGATAATAGATGAGCAATAGACGAGATGGTTTGAAGTCGATCAGGTTGTAAAACAGCAACGAGGTTAGTGGACGTGAAAAATTCGCTGACCTTCTTTTTTCATATTAGTCCTGGAAACATTAGATATTTTAATCATACTCCAATAACTTCTGGTGCTTCAAAAACTTCTCGGTAAATTTATGTTTGGCTATAAGTTGTCAGGTGTCAATGAAGCTATCCAGAAGCAGTTGAGTAAAATTACCGATACTGATCTTCATCAGTGGGCCAGTGCTATAGTTGGCGCTGCGGCATCCAGCGTAGTAGGAGGAAATGCACAAGCTGGCGCAAGTACAGCAGCCAGCGGGACGAAAAATAACTGGCTGAATCATGAACAGCAAGAGGAATTTGCTAGAAAGCTAGCTGCGGCTGAAAGTGAGGAAGAAAGACAATCAGTAATCGCATACTTCACAGCATTGAGCCAAACAAATGCTGCAAATGATCCGAGTGGTTCAGAAGCAATAGAACCTGAGGTACTATACGGTCCTTTAGATGGTCTTTTAGTTGATCAGAGCAAAGGATTAAATTATAATCTAACATTATTGTCGTCTTATTCTGGACTTGATGGTCTAGTCGCTAATTATAGAGATTCGTTGCAACCATCATCCGTTTATACTTTCTTAAGTAATGAGAAAAATCAGGATGCGCTTATCTTTGCTACAACGGCTATCGATCCTTTGTTTACAGCAAGCTTAAAAATTACAAGTGAACTTCCTGCAATTGCAGAAGAGGCTAATGTTGTCATATAAGCAGCGAGTGAAACAGTAAACTTTGATTTACAGTTATTTACAAAGCGGAATTTGAAAATGGTTAATGATGCAGCTAACGAAGTTGGAGTTGATAGAGAAGCATTTGGAGAATATATCCATGAAATAAAGGAAGAAGAAGGAATGAAGCCGAGCGATAACTTTACTTATCAACAATTGCTGCAGTATGCAAGAGAATTAAAAAATGCTATTGGAGAGTAGGCGTTTGTTTTGGATATTTTGGGCAGTTTCACCATAAGTATTAGTGATTCAAATCTTGACTTTAGCAAGCTTGAACAAAATATAGGAATAGTTCCCACGAAAATTATTAAAAAAGGTCAGTTAATTGGTAAGTTAAAAAATAGGGAGGCGCCATACGATATTTGGTTATATGAAATTAAAATAACTAATGAGGAAGATATATTTGAAGATTTAGCAAGTTTATTAAATGATTTGCTTCCCTATTCTGAATACATTAGAGAAATTAGCAAGAGCTATAATCAAGTAACAATAAATTGTTATCTGAGGTCTGATTTCGCACAAATGGGTTTTGAAATTACAGGTGCACTGATAACCATTCTAGAAAAGTTTGGGTTAGGTATAAATTTTCATATTCTATCTTTCGGTGGAGTAGAAGATAAGTGAGTCATAAGACTGTAGACTTTGTGAAAAGTAAGGTTATATAAATATTGAGGTCAACGGAGGGAAAAACCCCCTGACTTCTTTTTTCTGGGTTATGTTGTGCCATTTGACTTCCCAATAAAATATTAATATTATCTGGAGTGGTGTCAGCAGAGGTTTCAGGTACTACTTCGACGGGAGTTACCCTTTTGTCTGGTCGTTATGTTTGGTATATCCTTAATCTAAAAAATGATTAGGAGCAGTGTTATGGGGAAAATATTTCGTAAAATTCAAATCCTGTTTGCTATTCTTGTTGTAATAGGGTTCAGTATTCCAATCCTTCAATTTTTAAGTGAGTATATTCCAAATCCCTCTATTTATCATGATCGGAAGGAAAATATGAAAGTTGAATATGAAAACATTCAGCTGCCGAAAAACGCCCAAAAGATACAGGAGTCAATTTATAATAAAGTGACACGTATATGGATTAGCACTGATTATACGGTAGAAATGGGAAGAGAAAACATAAAAAAATATTATCAAGAAGAATTGACCAATAAAGGTTGGAACTATAAAGGGATTAATAATGGAACTTTATGTTTTACTAAAAACGATTTGCTTTTTGAAATAAACATAGAGAATAATAAATTCCATACAAGTTTACATTTTGCTGGTCACGGTCCCAATTTTTAAATTAAGGAAATAATGTGGAAGTATCTAAAGCGTTTCTGGAATTAGAAAAAGAAGTGATTATTAAATTGTTAGATGGTACTGATGATATACTAAAAGTTTTTCGAGAGCAGTACTATCGGGCTTTGGTAAAAAAACGTGAGTTTTCGGGAATGGGCTTTTTTACATTATTTGAAATACCGGAAGATGCTCCTTTATCTGAACCGCCTATGTCTATTCAGCTAGGTGATGTAGTTGGACAATTAGATGGAGTGAAAAATGGAATCAAGATTTCGGCGCGAAATGACCAGCCGGAGTACGAAGAAACTATGGTGTTAACACTTACGGCTATTGCGTTATTAACCCCACCAGGCGAAGAGATAAGAAGTGACAGGTTTGCCAGTGGATCAGCATGTTTCGGAAATTAAGCAGGAATATACGAGGCTATTGTCCGGCAGACATACAATTAAAATTAATATTACGTAGATACAATGGGACGAAATAAAAATGGTAATACAGGAATACAGATATAAAATCAAACATATGAAGATATGATAGCAGACCAAATAAATGTAAAAGAATATAAAGACCATTTTAAGGGTGACAAGTAACAGCTATTGCGACTGGTGAAATCGTCGGTTACCTTAAGGTACATGCCATCAACATACCCTTATATTAGTGGAGCCGCCCACTAAACGAGTGGATCTGACTGATAGAAGTTTTTGGATAAATTGTATTTGAAAAGTAAAAAATAATGGTGTAGTATTTATTTGTAAATATTACCATAACAAGGAGGCTCTTTATGAGACTTACAAGGCATCTATTATGTTTAAGTTTATTTATTTCACTTATCTCCGGATTTTGTTTCTCGGAAGGGGTACACCATGATAATAATAGCGCAAGTAGTGTAAATGTTTTTCCATCTGATCAGCAAATGAGTTCTGCGCAAGCTAACTCTAACGATTCTAAAGTGAAAAGTGGTATAGGGTTCAGTTCTTATATGTATTATAGTGATAAACATTCAAAAGGGTCCTTGCAAAGTAGCTCTAATGGCTACAATACTAAAACATCGTCATCAACAATTAGTATTCTCCCTTTAAGCAAAGGTATAAAATAACATACTTACAGTTTATAGTCTCTTAGTCTGCTTAGGCTGGGGGGCTTTTTGTTTTTAATTGAAGTGTATGACAAGGGGTGACGCCAGCGTATTTATTGAAGATTGAAAATGAAAACGAACGGCCTGGGTAATTTTTAACTCAGACCGTTCTATTACAGCTTGAAAAGGCGGATCAAATGAGATGAAGAATGGGTTAAGATGAAGGGAGTAAACATCGTCAAACGTCCATGACAAGCATCACAGTCAAGCCCAAATACGTATCTTATCATGAACGTTATGTTTACTTAATATATGTTATGCGAAACTAGATAAATAATTACCATAAATAATAGAAAGAAAACTTTTTTTAGCCCGGTAATGGGTAATCTGGATATGGTTTATCATTAGTGCATGGTGTTGCCTGAAAGGAACATCTGCGGTTTTCTACAGGCAATTTGTTAAAGGTGATGCACCTGTTTGTAGTAGAAAATAGAAGTTTCGAATAAAACTCTAATAAGATGTTAAGCTAATATAATGGTAGTTTGTCTGAAATAATGTTTTAAGCTTTATGAATGTTAATAAAAAAGGAGCAGATATATGGTTTATGAGAAAAAATAAGCTTAGGTATCTGATCGGTTTTATTGTAGTAATAATAATCAGTTTTTTCATAATGTATAATCATTATAAGAAGCCGGAGATAGTTACTCCTAGTGATGGAAACCGATATAATCGAGGCCATAATATTCCCGGTAAACTTTATTGGGCCGGAAGTGATCAAGATAAAATGGTGGCGCTTACATTTGATGACGGACCGGAGGAATATTGGACGCCTAAAATTTTGGATATTTTGAAGGAGAAAAATGTAAAGGCTACTTTTTTTGTTATTGGTCAACAGGCAAAAAAGTATCCTGAAATGTTACGCAGAATTAATTCCGAGGGTCATGTTATTGGTGATCATACATTTGATCATGTCGACCTGAGAAAATTGGACGCACAAGAAGCGGATAAAGAGATAGAAAAATGTGCCATCTTAATACATGAAATTATCGGTAAGACACCTAGTCTTGTAAGACCTCCTTTTGGGTTTCACAATGCAACTGTAGATAATGTAATTTATTCTAAGAATGAAATTATCATCCTGTGGTCGCTTGACACTGAAGACTGGACTGGTTTAGACGCAGAAACAGTAAAAGCTAGAGTTTTACCAAAAATGCAAAATGGTTTTATCGTGTTGCAACATGATGGGGATAACCCAAAACTAGGCGGAAGCGTCCAGGCATTGCCTGACATCATTGATGGGCTAAAGGCGCAAGGTTATATATTTGTAACAGTGGCAGAATTATTAAATATTCAGCCATATCAATGAATCTGAATAGTTTCGATACTTATGGTTGTAGCCATAAATATCGAAACTATTTAGGTGCGGTGAGTACCATAAAAAGGAGAACATACTATTTGGGAAGATGGGTAGCAACCTGGTTTATAGTTTGGTGTAGCTGAAGGTGTACAGAATGGTGAACACGAAGGCATACATGAGGCAGGCCGTTCATAGCTATCGATCCACTCAGTAATTTCAGGGTATTCCAAGTAATTGTACATATATCTTCTTCGCATAAATTACTCATCCTCTTTTAAGATTGTATAAGATATATTACATAATGTGTTGGTTGTGATTATTAAGTTACAAAATATCATGTAAGCGATTTAACAATATGGTAATGTACTGAATGGTACATATAATGACATATAATTTACTTGACTAGATAGATGATTTTTATCAATAATAAAAATTGCTTTTTGTTCAATAGTGAATTTGCGTCTGTCTTAAAAAAGAAGATGAAAAAGTATGGCAAGTGGATACCTTGGGCTATTTTTAGAGCAAACGCTTTGTAGGAGGAATAAAATAATGTATTCCTGTGGCAATGGGTATTGTTTTAAAAAGAATGGATGGACATATATACATATTGAAGGTGAGCCTTATGAAAGAGGATTCCAGCATGGCTATCTTTTAGCTGAAGACATGGCACGGGCTTTAAATGCTATAAAACACTATATATACTTTATGGAAGGAAAGGAGTTTGGCTTTTTTGTTGATAATGCCAACAGGATGTTTACGCCATTTTTAGAAAAAACACCTGAATATGAAGAAGAGATGCGGGGGATTGTGGCTGGGGCCCAAAAAGCTGGAGTTTATGTTTCTTTTGAGGAAATATTAGGGTGGAATGGTGTTATGGAGCTTAATATTTCCTGGTGGCCGTGGAAAAAAAGACATTCTTCTATTGAAGAGGCTAGAATTGGGAACTGTAGCGCCTTTATTGCTACAGGTGATGCTACTAAGGACGGAACAATAGTAATGGCCCATAATACATGGGAGGAATTCACAATAGGTCAAGCATTTCATGTTGTAATGGATATTGAGCCGTCAGATGGCTTCGGAATAATAATGCAAACGGCGCCTGGGTATATTGCAAGCATGACCGATTTTTTTGTAACTAGTGCAAGTTTGGTAGGCACGGAAACGACAATACAGATTAAAAAATTTAGAGAAGAGGGAAAACCAGAGTTCTTAAGAGCGCGGGAGGCGATGCAGTATGCTAGTACTATTGAATCATGGGTAAAGATGATTAAACAAGATAATAACGGCGGATATGCTAACAGTTGGCTTTTAGGGGATATAAAAGCTAATGAGATTGCTCGCTTTGAACTGGGATTGGAATATGACAACTTGACAAAGACAACTAATGGTATGTTTGTGGGTTTTAATGCAGCAGAAGACCCTAGGATCCGTAATATCGAGTCTGGGCGTAAATCTTCTTATTTCGTTGATATCCGTGGTGGGGTTGGAGCGCGCAGGCTTCGTTGGAAGCAAATAACGGATGAGTATTATGGGAGGATCGATGTGAAAGCCGCAAAAAAAATGATCGCAGATCACTACGATGTTTATTTAAATAAGTGGAATCCATGTTGCCGTACTATTTGCAGTCATTTTGATATTGACCCGGGAGAATTCCCAAACACATGTGTGCCGTATTCACTCCATAGTGCATTGGACGGGAAAGTGCTTGACGGTGAGTTGGCTGGCAAAATGCAATTTTTCGCAAGGTGGGGACGGCCGTGTGGCACACCGTTTTATGCTGCCAAATTCCTTGAAGAGCATCCGCAGTGGGATTGGCAGCAAGGCTATCTAGAAGATATGCCAACCCAACCATGGACTTTGTTTGGCAAAGAAATGAGCGGCACTTAAGTGTGCCGCTCATTTCTCTACTCCATTATTTTTGCTTGGCTAGATTGTTGTTCGGTTGACCCAGTAAACATACTACGCACCACTCTTCTGGTTTGAGCCATATTCGGCACCCAATAGCTCAGGTCGTCGATAGTTGCGAAGTCCCCTGGTAACATGTCTGTATGCATACCGTCAGAGGGGACGTCTTTTACTATTTCAGCTAACTGCACCATGGTGTAGATATTCATATCGGTGTGAACATAGCGATTTATAGTAGTAATAAGAGAAGGTAGTTTAAAAATAGTTCCGGTTTGAAGTAATTGACTTTCAAGAGCCGTGATAAAGTTTTCCTGGCGTTGCACACGACCAATGTCACCAAGCTCGTCATGCCGGAAGCGTACATACTCCCCAGCGTTTTGACCGTCTAAATGTTGGTAGCCTTTTGACAAATGAATACTAAGATTCTCATAGGGATCATCATAATTCATGGCACGTTCAACATTTATATTTACTCCGCCCAGGACGTCTACTACTTTAATAAACGCCTGCCAGTCAATTACTATATAATGATCAATAGGGATATTTAAGAAAGATTCTACAGTTCGCACAGCTAGATTTGGACCGCCGTAGAAAAAAGCATGCGTAATCTTATCGTAACCTTGGTAGCCAGGAATACTTACACGACTGTCACGAGGGATTGATAAAAGATTGATTGTTTTATCTTGGGGATTAATACTGGCGACAATCATTGTGTCAGATCGTCTAGGGCTATTAGGATTGTCAAAATCGCCGTCGTCTAAACCTAATAATAATATGTTGATGTTCTTGTTGGTAGCGCTAGATACTTGTTCTGGCGTATTTGAACTATCTACTGTGTCTGGGCTAGATGCGTGGGAAGAGGCAGTATTTGCAGTTAGCAATATTCCTATGCGAGGCACAGTAACAACCATGATCAAACAAAAAAATAATAACAATAGTTGTACCTTTTTCCAAAAAAGCCGGCTAGTTATCAAGCTGCATACCTCCCTTCATCTAATACAAAAAGAGCCTGTAACCTCTTGTGAAGAACAAGCTCTTTGATATTTTTGTTTATGGACCTTATTGGCGCGATCTTTAATAGGATAACAGAGGCATCTGTGAATTACAACCGGAGGATTTTGACTATTACCAGAATAGCCTCCAGAACCCAAGTGCAATTAAGATAATCCCAGAAATAGTGGTACAAAAACGGTGGATTTGTCGCAGGTATTCGCTATCGCCATTATTCATCTTGGTACCCTCCTGAAAAATTAATATTGGGGCATGGGAACAGCTAGAAAATGGCTTTAATCGCAATTGCAATAAGAATAATGCCACTTAATGCTGTTCCTGCATCTCCTAAGGTAAAGGAACCAATTCGAATATTTGCTACTTTTTTACCCAATAAAGTTCCCGCCCATACTGTTAGAAAACTGCCAGCCGCAGCCGTTAAAGATATTGCAAGTGGTGACAAGCCGAGCAAGCCAGCTCCTAATCCATTGGTAAGTGCATTTGCTGAAAGGGCGATGCCCAGAAAAATTGACTCACTAAAGCTGATTTCTCCGGAATTATCGACATCGGAAACTTCTGGGTGCTCCAGTATTTCTTTAATGCTTGTAGCATGCGAGGATGAAATGTTGCCTTCGGTATTTGGAGCTGGTTTCTTTCTTGGGTTAGCCAATAAGACAATCCGCAGTCCTATGAGGAGTAATAAGAAGGCGCCAACTAAAGTTGGAAAGATTCCTGGCAAAATTTTAGCGATCCATAGTCCGAAAATTATGCCGGTCATACTAAAGAGAAAACAGATAATGGTAATTACCAAATTAAAAAGCCAACTAATACGGATGTTCCGAATACCGTAAGCTATACCTACTCCCAAATTATCTAGACTCGACGAAAGTGCCAAACCAATGATGATAAGCCAGGTCATATTAGGAACACTCCTTATTCCATTTACTCTGCATAGTATGTTTTTATAGCCAGTCAAGGTTCAAAGAAATAAATGGAAGAGTGAAATGGCGATTAGAACAATTAAGTATTTGGACCTTTCTCTACTCTAGTATGATTGTTATGGAAAACTCTTTGGCCGTTTAGAAATATTTGATAGCCAGATAATCTCAGCTATATATTGTTTTTAAGCAGACAAACTAATAAGAAAGTAGGAATGATAATGTCTAAAATAGACAATTTTATATGGGCTCATTAGTTGTATTCTGGTTATTTTTCGATAGTATGTATAATAAGGTTCATACTTTTGACATATTTTTCACAATTTCTTCACTGCTTTGTGACATTTTTGGGATATTTCAGCACTATATTTTACCTATAGTCATTGTTCGCTATTGAAGATTTTTTGTAATTAGAATTGGAAGGAGGGACAAAGCTATTCCGCAAAATCTTCATAATGGCTATCCCATTGTTTGAGGGTAACATTGGAAAACTCAAACTTTTATAGGGGCGAAGAAAATATAGTAATGAATCGAGGAAAAAAATGAAGAGGATATTAGCAACCTTATTAGCGACCATGTGTATATTTTCTTTAGCAGGTACTGCAATGGCGGCGTCTTACAATCTATTCACTGATGTACCGGCTAAACATTGGGCATACGCAGCTGTTAAAAAATTGGCAAATGACGGTATCGTTGATGGGTATAATGACCAAACTTTTCGTGGGGAAAAGACAATTACCCGTTATGAAATGGCAGAAATCGTAGCTAAGGCATTAGCTAAAGAAGATAAAGCCGATGCAAATGATCGGGCGTTGATTAATAAATTGTCGACTGAATTTGCTCAGGAATTGTATAACTTAGGTGTTCGGGTTACGACTCTGGAAAATAAAGTTGGTGACCTGGAAAACCAAGTAGGTAATGTGAAATTTAGTGGCGAAGCCCGCATGCGGTTTGACAATTATAATAAACATGACAGCAATAGCAGCGCTAATTCACAAGTTTATTTAAATTTGTGGGCCAATGCAAAAATCAGTGATAATTGGGTAGTTAAGGCTGACATTGAAAGTACAAAAGACAAAAATGGTACAACAAGTGGAACTGACGATGGTATTAACAAAATTTATGCAACTGGTTCTGCCTTGGGTGGGGCGTTAACTTTTGGTAAATTCAATCCATTTAGTGCTTATGGGTTAGTTATCGATAATAGCGTTGATTGCGGGATAAATGTTACTGGTGGTCAATTCGAATTCGGCAATGCCATAAAAGCACGTTTAGCTTATGGTAATTTGAGTGATGGTACTTTTGGCAACAGTGTTGATGGTACTAACGATTTTAACATTGATAATATTACTGGATCTAAATATAGTGCAGCTGAAGTAGATATTGCTTTATCGCCGGTTACGAATGTCAAGGCTGCTTATCATCGGGTAAAACTAGCTGACGGTGCAGTTTCTTCCGTAGCTCTCAGTGACAATACAGTGTCTTATTATGAAGGTGGTTTTGATACCAAATTTGGTTCCAATTTTGGCTTGTTAGCGACTGCTTCTAAATCAGATATTGATAATACAACGCAGGATAATAAAGCCTATCTTGCTCAACTGCAGTACAAAGATGCGAAAATTAATCAACCAGGATCATATGATTTGTTCTACAATTATCGCAAGGTACCAGCTGTGGCTGAAATTAATTCGGCTTGGGATTACAGCCAAGGCGTAAAGGGCAATCAAATTGGTTTTGAGTATGTGCCGATAACGAATGCTAAGATCACTGCCTTTTATTTGAAAGGTAATCTGGTAGACGATAATTCAGATTATAAAGCTTACCGGGCACAACTTGAATTTTTCTTTTAACGATAACTAAAAATAAAGGGGCTGTTGTATTAGCGAATTTCTCGCAAGTACAGCAGTCCCTTTATCATTATATAATGACTATTAATGTGACTATAAAATGATAGGCTGGATACTGCAAGGCCTATAAATAAACAGCAAAAGATATGGTTACTTGGAGGGGAAGAACTAATTTGTACAGAAAATATACTACCTGACGTAAAAATTATTAAAGAAGATGGTGAAAATGTGAAAAATTTATTTTCTATTACATTTGGATTATTGTTAGTACTTGGTATTTGTTATTTTCAACAAACTTGTGATGCTCAGTCTACTTGGACTTGGTATTTTTCTGATGACCATGTGAGCGATTATTATAACCCGGAATCATTAAAAGTTGTAAAAGACGATAATGGTAATATTGACCATGTAGAAATGTGTATAAAGACGACTTATGATGAGGCTGGTAAAAATGCGACTATTAATAGCTATAAGCTATCAGCTGTGCAAAAAATAAATGAGCTACAATATAGATTAGTAAAAATATATATATATCCCGAACAACGTAAAATTTTATTCTACAATACTGGTTTTTACAATGAAAATGGTGATTCTCTTTGGAGCGAAGAAGAATCTAATTCGCTTGGAGTTGAAGTTGTTCCAACTAGTGCTAATGAAAGATACTACAGTATAATTTGTGATTTAGCATTTAATGCTGGTCAACAGATTTATTTTACACAATGGAAGCAGAGCAAAGATCGATGGATAGATTTAGATTACCATCAAAATACAGACGGAAGTATGAGTGGAACTTGGTTTGATAAAAATACTATTGAATTAAATGGAAATCTTATAAGTATATGGGAATGGAATAGAATAGTCTTGGATAATGTAGTTATTGGAGATCTGTATTATAAATACGAATATGATTTGTCTACTAAAAAAAGTAAACTTAAAATAGTTTCTGCTTGGACTAAAGAAAAAAGAGAATATTATCATAGCTATGATAATGAACCGTGGAAAGCATATATTATTGGTTCGGTGGGAGAATCTGAATATCAGACGATTAAAAAGTATGTCGAAGAACATCGTACAGAGATAATGGAAAGCATGCACATAAAATAAATATGATTTTTGAAGCGTCCTTTCGGACGCTTTTCTTATGCTGTGCGCTCAGGAGGGGGACTTACTAGTAGGTGAAAGTCCATAGCCTCATACCCAATTTTTAATTAAGTCTTTTTGACAATAAAAAACGAAAATCAGAGATTTGTAAATTGTTCGTGAATTTTTTATGAACAATGTATTTTATATAAAGGTATTCATTGAAAAAAACGAAAGATAGAACATGTCTATCAAAACACGCAATCCTGATGTATTAGAGGCTGTTCAAGAAGAAATGTAAAAAAGAACGGAGGACTTATGATGAAAATTAATAAGATCAACCTATTTATATTACCAATTGTAATTATATTGAGTATGATGGTAATGATTAACATTACATATGCCCAGACCTGGAAATTTGCAGTAATTAGTGATACTCACGATGCTGACAAGGATAATACAGCAACCGGCGTTACAGCCTATCTTTCACCAATTATCAAATTCATTATAGAAGAGAAACCTGACATGGTATTAGAAACAGGAGATTTGATTACAGGTACATTAACAAAACCGACTTCTCCAGTTTATACAAAATATGAAGATCAATATGCTGCTTTTCAGAAGCTTGTTGAGCCTTTAAACAAAGCAAACATTCCTTTATTTGTGATTAGAGGCAATCATGACTATGGTAAGAAAAATGGGGACCTTGATATTCAACAAGCATATCAAGCGGCATTTGCACATAATATGCCGCAAAATGGGCCGGAAGATGAAAAAGGTCTTTCCTATAGCTTTGTACACAAGAAAATAAAATTTATTATGGTTGATCAATATATAAATGCATCCTATGATAATATTACGTTGCCTCTGGATTGGCTTGAAAAAGAGCTGGAAAACAAACAAAATGCTGAACATGTCTTTGTTTTTGGGCATAGCCCGGCGTATTCTCCGGCGGATGAAAAAAGAAGACATTTTAATCTATATGATCAACCTGATTTACGCGATCAGTTTTGGGGAATGTTAGTAAAAAATAATGTAACCGCCTATATCTGCGGTCATAAGCATATTTATTTTCGTGGTAACGTAAATGGAGTAGAACAAATTTGTGCAGGTAATTTAGGTGATGCGATGGGGTATAATTCGGACAAGGTAGATAATAACCTGGCAGATGTATTTCCCGAAAAATCGGTGGCGGTTACAGATAACAGACCTGGATATATTATTTTTACTGTAGATACCAATAAGAATACGATTACAGCGAATGAATATTGTCTGGATGCCAATAGTAATAAATATTTATATGATACTTATCAATTTAATTTTTGATTTTTTTTGGACCGTAGCCTCGGAGTAATAAAGCGTGTTACAATCCAACAATACCGTAGTTTAAAACATTATATGGAACAAAAATAGCTTCGAGGCAATTGTTTGGTTGTGGTGTCTGGAAGTCGAAGGAATATTATTATGTAAATATGTATATATGTATATATGATGAAGGAAACTTAATATAATCATGTTTTCTCGACAATATGTATATCTGGTCAACCCGAATTGGTTGTATGTTGTATTGCATGTATGTACCAGAACGCTCTCGATATTTATGTAACAACAAATAATATCAATATGACAGTAATGTCAGGGAATATCTTGCTGACCAATTAAATTCAGTACCGGGGTTATACGATAAGCTAAGTAAAATGTATATGGGCACTTAAATCAGTGTGTTTTTAAATTATCTAGATAGTTCTTTAGTTTTATCAGTGCTTCTTTTGAAATTTCACATGAATTATTTTCCCATAAACGCACAGTCTTTTCATTTACCCCAACTAAAGCACCAAACTCCTTTTTAGTTAGCCCCAGCCAAAGCCTAGCTTTCCGTATACGTTGCGGTAAAATATCTTCCGGCAAATTCTCAAAGCAGACGGGCTGTTTTAATACTATAGAAAGCTTTTTTAACGAGGTAATCTTAGCCGGTTTGCCATGTACTATTTTTGAAATAGTAACTTCTGATATGACCGCCTTTTTGGCTAATGTAAGAATGGAATACCCGAGTAGACAACGAGCATAATATACACGGTCAGCAGTAGTATTACCAGGCTCGGGCAGCTCTTGTGTAGATATCTCTTTAACTATATCAAACCCTAAGTTGTTACATGCACGGCTGTCCGTGCGGATTTTTAGGAGCTTCAACCCGGGAATGTACCTGTTCCGTAGATGATATTCGCCGTTACATCAAAAAAAATTCAGGGCCGCTGTTAGAACGGATTGACATTACCGTTAGTGTGCCACGGCTTGAGTATTCGAAAATTATTGCATTGGTGCCAATGAGAGCTCAGCCGTTTGTCCTGCAACAAGTTGAAGAAGCTAGGGTCTGTCAACTGTAGCGACTCAGTAAATATGGTTTATTTGTTAACTGCAAATGGGCCACTGCCAAGTAAAAACAACCTGCAAACTTACCGGCGAAGCCCAACCCTTGCTTGAAAAAGTTTTCGAAAAAATTAATTTGAGCGATCGCGGCTATGATTGGGTGCTCAAAGTTGCCAGAATCATTGCTGACCTTGCAGGAGAAGAAAAATAAAGTCCCAAGGAGTTGCCGAAGCTATTTATTTGTGAAATAAAGCCCAAGAAAGTGCGTTATAAATGATGGTAGCCGACAAATGGAGTTCGCTTCGTTAAAGGGTGGTGGCCTAGGGCTTTGCTACACATACGAAATATAGATAGAGCAGTCTAGTTGTTTGATGATGAAGGACGTTGGTTTATTGAGAAATTATCTGGGACTTTTTTGTTCATAACAATGATCCGCCGAAATTGTTATGAATAAAATTTCATTTCGGTCTTATTGCAGAACTCCTATCTAAGTAGGTAGGTGTTCTTTTTGTCACAAAATTTTTACAGTAATGCAACATATTTGTAAAAATAAAATATTATGATTTTGTGTATAAAACAATGATGGAAACAGTGTTTTTACTTGTATGTACTGTGTGACCGTCGATGACATATTTATTAGTCCTTTAATTAGTACCCTGCCTAATGGTGGGCCTGTTTTTTCTAAAGGAAGGAACAAAACACTTCCCGTGCCAAAGACAGCCGGTCGGAAATAGAAATTGAATTAAAGTTTATTTAGCTGGTCCAGTTTTTGGTTATTGCTATGATATTATGTAATTATGAGTAGGGGGTTTGATCATGAAAAATCGGTTGTTACACTTTATTACGGGTTTAATCGTGTTTTTTTGTCTAAGTAGTATAAGCGCCGGTGTTTGGGCCGCCGATAACCAGCCCGTGCGATTTAAAGGAATCGTAAAATATCTGAATGGATTAAACACTTATGTCTTGCGTGGCGATGACGGCAAGCGGTTTAATCCAACAAAACGGTTGCCGGTAAAATTTCAGCAAG
>Ga0316604_10002258_pt1 | contig 15053 bp, 15 predicted proteins | sample OWC_soil_day20_C_FD_207650 | JGI IMG/M metagenome (GOLD analysis project Ga0316604, IMG submission 207650) | Wetland soil microbial communities from Old Woman Creek delta, Ohio, United States - OWC_soil_day20_CT | ecosystem: Environmental > Terrestrial > Soil > Wetlands | place: USA: Ohio... | reverse complement strand
GTAAATCGGCGCCCTTAGCTCAAGAACGGACGGATCAAAGCGAAATGATCGCTCGCGATACAGCGGAAACCCCCTTCGCCTCCGTTCGAGACGCCTCACGACCTTCTCGGCGACAGATCCCCATATTGCTCTCATACCGCAAGTGCCAGCCATAGGCTCATCAGCACCAACGAGGTCTGCAGATATCTGGAAAGAACCAAGCCCAAATTTTCGGTCTGTCCGGCCACTGAACCAGGAAATATCCAGCAATAGAGGAACCCCGAGCCGAATGGAGAGTGCTCTGCCGGCCGCATATTGGAACATCTGGTTACCCAAACCACCGAAAACTCCCACCAACACCGCTGGCTTACGTTCATGAGCGAAATCAAGCACTCACAGTCCCTCAGTGAGTACCACGGGTAACAAGAGATCGCATCGACTTGCTACCCATTATTGCTCCTTACCTGATCTAGAGGACGTCTGGCCATCATATTGAGCGAAAAATACTCACCAAACGTCGCATTCGCCACGGAAGCATCGACGGTGCCTGGAACAAAATGGGGCTCGTGCGGATACTCCTCGCAACACTCGTACCCGCAAAGTTCTAGTTGATATGCGAGCCAATTGGCATTGAAGCCGGTTTTGTGAAAATCATAGGGCGTCGACTGCCCGCCATAAATCAACCCGACCCACGGTGAGTTTCCACGCGTTTCGAAGTGCTTAAAATTCTTGTGATAGATACGGACAATTCGGTCAATGTCGGGAACAGATATGCGCAACACGCCGCCAGGCTGCAGAACCTTGAGCCATCGCTTCAGCAATGGCTGTACTTCGTCATGTGCAAAATGCTCCAGCACGTGGCAAGCATAGATCTCTTTGGCAGAGCCATCGGGGAATTTTCGGAGCACTCGAATGTCATCGATCACATCAGCGGCTATCGTTTCCAACGCGTCGACGTTGCAGAAACCTTCCAGTTTGATATTTCCGCAGCCGAGATGAAGCCTGTAAGGTGGTACAAACTCCGTAAAACGATCCTTGAAGACAGGCGGTCCTCCCAAAATAGAATCAGAGACACCTAATCGTCTTAACTTCTGGAGAGCTAGATGTATTTTCACCCGCTGCTGCTGGGTCGTAACTTTTTTCAAAAATCTGCGCAACATTAAATCACTCCTGACCAAGTTAAATTTTTAATCTGCCACAATTATTTTGGTAGTTTTACCGAATAAATTCTCACCTGAAAACAGAAACGCCAGGAAACTTCTACTACGAAGAATCACTGACAAAAAAAAGCTTGCAATGATAGAAAACAGGATATCAAAGACCCAAGGGAAAAACCCTAGAAAATAAAATGTGCAGCATGGATATCCAAGGTACGCGGGAAACTTCTCCCTGAAAGAAAATTGATGAAAACGTACCCCAGCCATGCAAATCAATGAAAACATGGCAAAAGAAAAGCGCCGGCAGGAACTATAAGCCGTTGTCGGCATTACGAAACAACAAGACTATGTAGTCCATGGCTGGCATCAAAGCATAGTTTGGCCGCATAAAATACATCACGACGCCCCACAAACAAAAAGGCAACAATAGCCTTCTAGCCTTTTTTAAGAACTTCCGCCCATCTGGCCACCTGGCTGCAGCTTCAGTTTGCATCGAACCGAATCTATTCCTAAAGCTAATCGAAGCCGACCAACCACCAACGAACATGAACAACGGCATGTGGAAAGAATAGACGAGACGAAAAAAATATTTTCATCAAAGGCCGGATATAGTCCCTGCAGATAGTGAACTAAGACAACGAGAACAATCGCTGCGCCTTTGATAAAATCGAGAAATTCATCACGCGCAGAGGTTAACATACTATTCATCAATATTCATCGCAGGCGTTCTACGGCTCTATTGTCGATTATATTCAGCAACCTATTGCCGAGCAAAATCATAGGTCGCTCAACTAGCCGATAGGTGATCGTCGACAGAAAAACGGTCACCAAAATCAGAAATGGAAAGAATTCACAGAAAAATAATAGTCCTCGACTATGCACCATCGCCCCCAAGGGGTTAAACCCGGCCGCAGCCAACCAGCCAAGACTACCGAGAACAGCAAAATGCCAGAGATAGGCGCTAAAACTCACCTTCCCCAGATAACGAATCGGTGCATTGACTAACCAATTTGCAGCACCTTCCGCAAGACAAAACGCAAACAGGCCGAAACACAACCCATAGGAAACATAAGCACTTATTGTCTGACCAAATAGCCGTATAGGGATTTGATAAAGTGCAAGACCTATCATTGCGAAAAGAGAGACGATCAGCAGCAGCCTCACACTCCAAACCGGCAATATGCCTTTAGCATCACGAACAGCAAAGAAAACCAAGAAACCAACAACAAATACTGGCAGTTGCCCTGGAAACCAGAGATTCAAGAAAGTCGAAACTAAGTCATCCGAAATGCCGGGCCACAAAGCCAAACGCTTAAGCCAAAAAAATTGAAGTACCTTATCCGCAAGGATATTTGCTAGCACCAATGCAGTTAATGCAGAGACCCATCCACGAATGAAAAAAACCATCACGGGAAAAACAAGGTAAAAAGTCATCTCAACCGCAATCGACCATCCACCATGGACTACGCTGGTTATGTATTCCGGATGCCAACCATGTAAAAACAAACTAGTCACTATGACGTGCGTTTCGTCAATTCCGTTTGGAGCGAAATATCGAGGGCCAAAGCCGTCGAGCCATACAAAGAAAGCGATCCCGAGCCAAAACATCGGTGCGATACGAAAAAGTCGACGGACATAAAATCTTAAGGCACCATCATTTCGCGACGTCCACGACATTACCAGAGTAAGCGCGCTGGCAACAAAAAATAATTGAACGCCCCTTGCTCCTTGATCAACAAGCATTCGTCCTACCCCCCCCCAATCCACGGCAACTTGAGATGCATGAACAGCCATTACCAGCAATATTGCGTAGCCACGTAAGGCGTCAATATATCTGTAGTGCAGTGTTTTCATCTGTAAGGTCTCATTTACTTAAAATCATCTTCACTTTTTTCAAAACATCAACGACTCGCTGCTGTTGCTCTGGCCGAAGGCCAACCCAGACCGGCAAACGAATTAAGCGCTCTGACTGAGCTATCGTAACGTCAAGCGATCCATGGGTTTTACTGCAACGCAGTCCAAATGGAGAAGAGTGAAGTGGCACGTAGTGAAATACGGAATTTATGTCGTTTCGCTTAAATTCATCAAGTACGTACTGGCGATCAAACTCCGGTGCGAGCAGCACGTAATACATATGGGCATTGTGTTGGCACTCCTTAGGTATTATCGGACGACGAAGGATGCCGTCTAATTCCAGGGGGGCAAGCAATTCGTGATAAATCCTCCAGATTGCTAGGCGTTCTTGGGTGATTCGATCTGCCTCCTCAAGTTGAGCCCATAAAAACGCCGCAATTAATTCGCCAGGCAAGAAGGATGAACCGACCTCCTGCCAAGTATATTTGTCCACTTCACCCCTAAAAAAGCGACTGCGGTCAGTGCCCTTTTCACGAATAATCTCTGCTCGCATAGCGAAGTCCGAATTGTTAACTAGCAATGCCCCACCTTCACCCGAGATCACATTTTTGGTTTCATGGAAGCTGTATGCCCCAAGGTCACCAATACTGCCCAACGCCCTTCCCTTGTAACGAGCCATTACTCCCTGCGCTGCGTCCTCCACTACCTTAAGGTCATACCGTTGGGCTATACCCATGATAGTGTCCATTTCACAGGCAACCCCCGCGTAATGTACTGCACATATGGCTCGAGTTTGCGGCGTGATGGCAGCCTCGATCAAACGCTCATCGAGGTTCAGTGTATCTTCACGGATATCTACAAAAACTGGCACCCCACCTCTCAAGACAAAAGCATTCGCAGTTGATACAAAGGTATAGGAGGGCATGATTACTTCATCACCAGGCTGCACATCAAGTAGTAATGCTGCCATCTCCAATGCTGCCGTGCATGAATGGGTGAGCAAGCCCTTCGTACATCCACTTTTTTCTTCAATCCAGGCATGACAGCGTTTTGTAAACGGCCCATCGCCGGCAAGGGATCCATTGAAATGAGCTTCGGCGATGTAATAAAGCTCCTTGCCTGTCATGTAAGGCCAATTAAACGGGATTCGATTGGAATTTTTAATATCTGAGATTGTCATCGTGATTTCTCGCAGCCTAATTGAACTGGATTGTCGAGGCGGGTAAATTGTTGAGCAGAATAATTCCACAAATAGACCTGGCTAGGTGCGGGGAGTCGCCATAGGGCTTCATTAGGCGAATGACACCAAGATTGAACAACTTCAACGCCATCCCAAGATGTCTGTTTATTATTACGATCAAGCACAGTGGCGAACCGACGTGGACGCCCAGGAAGAATTTCGCGAGCAATGCGCACCTTCAATACTGGATATTGGCTCAACAACGCATCACCTAAGTCCCAGAATCCCTCCAACCCTTCTACTGAATTTTCCGGCCTAGCTGCATCAACAAGGATAAATGAATCGTACTCTGCCTCGCTCACTATTTCTTCAGCCGGAAAACTGCGAAGAAGGTCTTTCTGAAACTCCCAGCTTCTAATCCATCCCTGCAGATTAATTACGGACGATAAGGAAAAGCCCACCAACAGCAAGATGGTAATACCTCTTAGAGACCACTTAATCCAAGAACTAACTTTTTCAGTGACCGCAATGGCAAGCGCTGGAATTAGACTAAGCCAAACAGTTATTACTATAGTTGTTCTTGAAAAAACACCAATCGACTCAACCCTGTAACGGGCGAGCGCAAAAAGCATTGTCGATATAAGGCACCCAACACCGATCCCAATCAACACGCCAAAAACATGATTTCGTTTCTTGTGAAAAATTGCACAAATAACTATTCCGACCAGAAGAAATATTACTATAGAGCCCATTAATTGTGGAAATACAACTGCTCTTGAGAACTCAGACGGAAGCAACCGGAGACTCAGCAGTGTTGTATCAATAAATGACGGATTAAAAGATCTGTTTGTACCAATATCAAAAAAAACTAGCAATCGGTTAAACGCACCCAAAAATACCTGTACAGCACCAAATCCTACGAAAAGTAATACTGTTTCTTTTTGTTTTCTCCAATCAATGAATCCACTGCCAAGTGCAATCAACAAAACAGTTAGCGGAATAAACGATAACCAGAACAACTCTGAGATTAACGAAATCGCCAAGAACGTGGGAAGGGCTTTTTCCAGTTTGGCCCGTGTAGAATCATTTCCGAGGGTTATAGCTCCCACGATACAGAAACCTATTACGCTAATTTGCGCCGGGAAAGTGGTAGGCCAAACCGAGACGCCAAGATCCCAAGGGGTAGCTAGCCAAATTGATGCGGACACAGCACCTGCCCATGACGCCGTCTCTGTATTAACCACAAAGTGATTTGCCAGTCGTTGCGCAAACAAACCGATAGCTAGGGCGGAGCATGCTAGGAGTATCACCAAAAGCCCTTGGTAATAAAATGGATCCATTGGCAAAACCAGCCTTACGGAAACAAGCAACAATGCATATATCGGCCTTGACGCTTGCTCTTCGAATAGCTTTAGCGCATTCCCGTGCGAAAGTGGCTGCAGTACAGTCCAATCATCATGATAAAACCCCGTAAACCAAGGACGCCAAGCCACAACCGCAAACCAAACTATGACAGGGAGAATCCACGGCATGGCGCTAATTGCCGAGCCATCCTCAATTCTGTTTGTTTTTATTTTCATTACTCAGACTTTCCTTGCCACAATTAATCTAGAGCCACCAAGTGGAAAATTTACTCCGAAGCGGATCAATGCCTGCTCAAATCGCATCATGTTTAAGAAAAAACTGTTCAGCGATTTTGTGAGGCGTAACTCGGTGGTTGGATCATATTTAGCGCTTATATGCTTCTTTTTCAAACGAGAAAGCAACATCATCGTCAGCAATAGGGTTACAAATGAAGTGCTTCGCTCAACGCTAAAGGCTGCATTGACAAGCTTGTTGTGCAGTTCTCGTTTCGTATATCGGCGCACATGACAGGCATAGTCATCTGAGGCGCTCCATAACCACGGATGCTGTGGCACGGTCAGCAGCATCACTCCTCCTGGTTTCAGCGCTCGGTGTAGTTGGGCAAGCACAGTCTCATCCTCCTTGATATGCTCCAGCACATCAAAGGCTCCAATGACATCAAACTCCTCCGCGTACGGAACGCGACGTGCGTCCATTTGCATGAAATGTGCAGTCGGCACCCGCTTAGCCGCATGCGACAGGCCTGCCAAGAATATTTCGCTTCCGGAAATCACCATCTTTGGATGCGCATTCGCAATACCTGACAGGACAAAGCCGGTACCGCACCCAACCTCTAGAAATTTATGAGCATCTGGCTTATACGTACGCAATGCCCAGAGAATGAGTTCATTTCGCGCTTGAAACCAGAAGTTGGCAGACTCCAGTTTGACTAATTCGGTGAAATACTCGGACTTGAACCCTCCGCCTCCGTGCGAAAACTCAGCTGCATGTTCCTCGAAACCTTCATGGTGTATAGGTTGATATCCACATGATGGACAAATCCAACTATCCGAAGAAAAAACATGTTCGCACTGTAGGCAGATTCTCATGGACGCCTTTCTCCACCTTCAAGCGGATGTTGCGAAAACACAAAAATCCGGGACAAAAAAAACAGTAAAACTGCCACTACGACAATTGCAACAGCTTGGATGATCTGGTGCGGAAAACCCATCCAGTCCACGAACATCACAAGCAATAGCATATTGAGCAGATAGCCAAGCATGTAGGCAATCATGAAACGAATACCTGCTGCACCGACGTGTCCATCATGGCGAAACGTAAATTTTCTGTTAGCAAAGAAGCTGAGTACAGCACCAATGGCGTACATAGCCGTCATTGTCAGCTTCGGCGTACCTCCCGAGTACGTAAGCAGGAGGTAGAAACTGTAGCCAGAAAGGTTAGTCAACACGCCGATAAACGCATAACTGAACAACTGCCGAGCAGTCTTTCTGTATGGAGACAGTGTCGACTTAGCATTCATCCAGAACCGCCAAACCGAAGCCCGTTTTTCCATACCCGTTGCCGTTGTATAGCATATAGCGCTGTCCTAGGTGATCGAACACAAAGGGGTATTCGATCATCTCTGAATCCCAGCCGCTATCTGAAACCGAGATTCCTGAATTTTCCAGGTCAAGTGTCCAGATCAATGCGTCATTGCTTTTAGCAAATCCGATACGATATTTTTCGCCGGAACCGCTACGGAAAGAAAACCACATCTCAAAACCACCGCGCTTGCCCGAGACAACAGTTGGTCTTGAAAAGGCCTGAGCACGCCCAAACTCGTGGGGCACAGCCAATCCACAGCGATGCCAATGATGTCCGTTATCAGAAGATGCATGCTGGATTACGTGCAGCATCTCACCATTGCCCGCATCCCATGTGCGCGTAGATCCATACCACATATCGAAGCCATTCGATGGTCTTGAAAGCACCCACGGATAAGACAAGCTAATTGGATCGCTTGGATCACTGCCCATGAAGGGCTCTGAGCCTTCTAACTCCAGCGTGAGTTCGGGGGTAACGATCAGGCGACCAATATCCCCTCGCCAATGTCCATTTACAGGACACTGCCAGCCCATGAACAACATGTATTGAACACCATTAGCTTCATAACAGTTCCCAATGCTTACGCCATCAGCAAAAAAGCTACCTGCCGGTCCGTGCTCAAAAACCGGGGCGTGATGCTCAGTGACGACTTTACGCCGAACAATGTCGATATCCACTGCGCCTACAGATGAACGACTCTTTTCATCGCGACCACTAAAAAACACACGATACACATCGCCCTTCAGATGGATGGGCAAGGGATTGGCCGCATGCGAGATCAGTTTTGGGTGTTGCCCAATTGCCTTCGGGACATAAAGTCGACCTAGTTTTCTCCAGTTTTGGGTCATATACCCCTCAGCCTCGTACTAGGGACTTTCGCGCGCTCGGTCGCCGTCCCGATGTACACCCCCTCAGGCCCAGCATCCTCAAGCAGCAGCACCCCAGCGCCAATGACACACCGATCCCCGATATTGATGTGGTCGCGTAAAGTGGCATTGACTCCGACAAAACATTGCTCGCCAATTTCTACGCCGCCTGAAACAACAACGTGTGATGCAATGAAGGAGTGATCCTTGATGACAGAGTGATGACCGATATGGTTGCCACTCCACAAAGTCACGTTATTGCCTATCCTCACGAAAGGCTGAATAGTGTTGTCTTCAAAAATAAAGCAGTTTTCCCCTATTTGGCCATCGTTAAGAACCGTTGCACGTGAGCTTATATAGCTGGCGAGCTTGTAGCCCAATGCCTTCGCGGCGATGAATTTTTCCTTACGAATAGCATTTAGTTTCGAATAGCTCAGCGCAACAAAGAATTCATAATTCTCGGGTGGATAATTTGAGACTACTTCGTCAAATGCGACAACAGGTAAGCTGCAGAATTCGAGCTCTTTGATGTAACTTGCGTCAATGGTGAAGGCGACAACTTCATACTCTGAGTCAGTGGTGAAATAGAAATGGGCAAGCTGAGCAATGTCGCCAGAACCGAATATGACGAGTTTCTTTTTCATAACTCCTTCCTAACCAAGATAGTGAACTCATAAAGTCCATAATTATGAAACAAGGCGACGTGGCGGGAATAACGACGCTTGCAAAAATCGAACAATCGACAGGGGTCAGCGTAGTAAAGGTAATCGCGCATTTTGTCTTCATCGGAATACGAGGTCAAGCAATTGAAGGCAAAACCACGATGACTGGTTCTATCCAATACATCTAGGGTAGTCTGCAGATAGCCATACCATTCGGCATCCGTTCGTCCTAGACGAACATTGAAAATGCCACTTGCTATGCCATAATCTGCAACTGTGTCAGGTTCTGCGTTAGCTATAAACCGTGCCATAGTTTTTTCTTTGTAACGAGATTCTGCCGCTCGAACCATGTCTTCAGAAACATCAACCCCGAGGTATGAATAAATTGAATATCTGTCCGACAAAAAATCAAACAGAGCGCCATAGCCACAGCCCAGATCGTTCAGCGAAAAACCTTCAGTATCGATGATTCTGCAAAGCTCTTCGAAGCGCAGAGTCTGGCTCTCTTCACCATTCCAGTCGACCCCGCGAGGAGTCTCGCCATATTCAGCAAGCTTATCGGAATAATATGACGCCACTTCAAAGAGCAGCGATTGATTTGCTTTTTCATTCATATAGTTTCCGTTCGCGAATCCGATCTGGACTCAGAGTAAATCACCAGAACATGATTCGAATTTTTAAATACTTTCTGTAGCAAGTATACCGGCCATAAAATTCGTCGGTTCAAGATCATGCCCAGCAAAGATGGAAAGTTCGTTTTGATCTTGACGTTCCTGCACCACGAGTGTTTTGTTCTCTCGATCGTAGAGAGGCTTAGCTTCGACTTTTTGCTCCGACTCATCAAAAAGTTCGAGACAGGCAGCAAGAAACTCGACGCAGAAAAAACCAACCCCACAAAATGCTCAATGGTCCAATCGGTGTTGGCCATCAGGCTTCTAATTCAGGCTCGGAACGATCCTGCTGCAATATTCCATAGGTGGCTTTCGGGATGCCGGTGAACTTCGTCATTTATTCATCTCCTGCACGCTGCTATACACGTTTCTAACGATGGTGTACGGACGCTGCTTAACCTCTGAAAACACCTTGGATATGTATATCCCCTGTAGGCCTATAAAAAATATAATCAACCCCGAGAAGAACCACACAGACGCGACAATCGAAGTGTAGCCATCAGGGGGCATCGAGATAAAGAAGAAACGAATGACGAGATAAAAAATAAAAAATACAGCGGAAAGTGAAATTAACGAGCCAGCATAGAAGGTGAACACCAATGGCAGACTGCTGAAAGAGGTCACAGCATTGACCAGATGGCTGAACTTTCGTGTCAACGTATAAGTAGTCGGACTTGAAGCGTGCTTGCGCACAGTACGCTGTGATTGCGTGAAGCCTGTGGTAACCCAGAGGCCGCCAATATTCAATTCGCGCTCCTGATGCCGGACTAATGCTTCTACATAGCGCCGCGTCATCAGGCGGGCAGTCACGATGTTATCCGGTTGCGCGATTCCTGTGAGCAGGCGAAAAATTCGATAAAAGATCCAGCCTGTGCAACTTTCGAACAGGCCGCCCTTACGCCTGTCCTGCACACCATAAACCACATCGCTTTCGTCCGTCTTCATCTGCTGCGCGAATGCCTTTAGCCACTCCGGTTCTTCCTCAAGGTCGCTGTCAATTAGAAAGACCCGCTCCCCTTTAGCGTGCGCCAACCCAGTCATCATTGCTTTGTGATGACCAAAGTTACGCGACAAGTCCACGACAACTACGTGGTAGTCCTGCTCTGTGAGTTTGATGGCCAAATCCAGACTGTTGTCCGGCGAGCCATCGTTAACAAGGAGGATTTCGAAATCGTCTCCAACCAACTGCCTTGCGGTAGCGCTTGCCCGCTTATGAAATTCATTGATGTAAGGTGCAGATTGGTAGAGGGTCGCAACAACCGAGAGCTTCATGCAACATACCTCATGTAGCGAGGTGAGTCTTTGCCACAATTGAATAGCAGATCAAGGATAGTGACACCATGAGAAAACTCACCCCAAAGTTGCGGGTACTCTGGATAGCCGGCGTAGTCGAACCATGTGAGCTTGATCCCCATATCTTCAAAAACCTTTTCTACTACATAGTCCTTGGCTGCCGGTCCTGAAATATACGTAGTTCCGCCAGCCTGCATACAGAGATCAGCAAGACGTTCGGTCTTGCCATCAAGCAAGGTGTAGTCCCATGAATTTGTAATGACCGTCTTGATTCCCAAGTAATTGCAAATGGCTTCGATATAACGGCGATTCAGTTGCGAAATATGGCTGAATGCCTCTTTGAGGTAGAGGGGCTCCAGCCATGCAGCGATTTCAGCGAAATGGGCTGCGCGACAATAGTTCTGCGCCAATGCTTTCCAATGCGCAGCCGCCCAGTCAGTGCCAACAATTTCGGTTTCGCGGATCTTCTGGTGGTATTTCCCTTTCGCTAGAACAGGAATCGTGAGCCATTGAACGCCTTGGGGGGTTTTAATCTGATTTCGGTTTCTCCAGTCGCGTCGTGTGTACTGCATATCGTCGTAGAGGATGAATTCATCGACTGCTGCGATCATGTCGAAGTACCCCTTCCAAGGAATGTAGTTCGACTGAAGAATGGCGACTTTTTTCATGGAGCCCTATTGCTATCCGAATGCCGCTTGCGGAAAAATATTCGTAAGCTGGAAATCTGTTCGGCCAAGATGGCATATCCAGCGAATAAGGAATGGGATGTTTTGTGTATTGTTATGAATTTTCCGAGCATCAATAGATCCAGCAGAAAGGGTATCAGTCTACGCCTGAACGATTCAGGTCACAAAGTGTAAATGTTGCGTTGTTTCTCTTTGCTGGATTTCTATCATTGACCTCCAGGTTCTGCTATTTCAGTGACCATTCTTATCGCCTCAATCCATGCCTGAAGCACGATACGTTGCTTGGCATCTTCTTGGTACAGTTCGCTGTTGTAGCAGAGCGTTCTGGGACGCGTCAAACGCTTTCTTACCCAACAACCGAAGGACAAGAACACTCTCGACAGTCGGCATGCGCCCGAGGAGGAATGCTTCGGCGAAGGCAAGGCGCCCCTTACGAATTTGGCGTGGCGAATAAAATATCTTTCCACATCTCTGCAATCCCCTCCTCAAATGCTACCTGCGGCAGCCAGCCGGAACACGCAAGCAAGCGCCCAAAGTTCAGCACATTTTCCGCGACGTCAAATCGCCGTTCCGGTTCATTGCGAATACCGAGCCTAAATCCCGCCTCTGTAGCGAGCGGCTCTATCGCATCGAGTACCTGGCGATTGCTTCGTCCCACCCCTGAGCCAATATTGTAAATATCACCGTCTGTGCCTTTTTCCAGAGCGGCAACAATGCCGCGTGCGACGTCGCTAACATGCACATAATCGCGGACCGAGCCATTCTCGCCAAAAACAAGGACATCCTCGCCACGCGCAATGTGCCCCATGGCGGTCGCCACAAAACCCTGTCCGGAGAACGGCTTTTGCCCCGCCCCATAAGCGTTTGCAGGGCGAACGATGTTGACCGGGACACCATGAAGCCGATGGTACATCAGTGCATAGCGCTCAATCGTCAGTTTGGTTATTCCATAAGGAGAGACCGGTGAAGTCGTCATTTCCTCAGTAATCGGCAATCTGGCAGCCGGGCCGTAAACGGTTCCGCCCGACGAAACAATAACGGCTCGCCGCAATCCATTGAGTTCACGCAAAGTTTCCAACAGTCCAATGCACGGAGGAAGATTCGCCTGCAGATCGAAAAGCGGGTCGACAAAACTAGTCTGAGGAACTGTCGCGTAGGCGAGGTCAATCACCTCGTGACAATCCTGCAAGACCCTTTTTAGCGACTCTCGATTGCCGTAGTCGCACGACACATAATCCACCCCATCTGGTACAGATGCGATTTGAAGTGACCGCCGCCCCAAGACGACGACGTCACGCCCGGTGGCACGCAGTTCTATCGTCAGGTAACGCCCGATAAAGCCCGCGCCACCAATTACGCAGCAACGCATCCCAATTCCCTCCCGGTAGATTGTATCGGCGCTATCTTCATTCCAACGCCCCCGTCAAGGGACCAATGCCGAGGAAAAATTATTCGACTGAAGAATCGCTTCGTATCTCTTCCCAATCACCGCCCATGTAAATTGACTTTTCCAGCGATTCCGACCCGCTTCACCGAGCTTGGTGAGGAGATCGGTATCGCCCATACATTTTTCCATTGCCGTTGCCAATACGGAGGGATCAACCCGCGTGTAGCCATAGTCATCTTTCGGCGCAATGCATACCACGCCGCCCTCGGTCCAGCGAGCGATTTCTTCAGCATTTCCAACTGGCACGGTCAAAAAAGGCGTCCCAGCGGCGACCGATTCGAACAATACGAGCGGAGAATATTCGACATTGGACGCAAAAACAAAAAGGTCTGCCGTCATAAATGCCTGAACCAGTTCTACTCGCGGCAAATCAAGTTGGAGGACGAGCTTATTCTTTTGCTTTAACGCTTGCCCCATCCAATAGCCAATCGGGTCCAGGGTTCGCTGGCAAGTTTCTGTCTTGGTTAGACAACCGCCAAGCCTTCTCAGAACAACTAACTGCAGGCGATTTTGGACTCCCGCCAGTCCCTCACGACGCATCACGCCGATCGATCGATAGGCCAACCCCCCCACACGCTTGCCTCGCCGCAGCAGGAAATCGCCCACACGACGAGTTAGCCCCCAGGCTTTCCTCAGGTAACCTTCCCTTGACTCTGCGCTTTCAAGATCTTTCACCACATTACTTCTAATCACACTGGCGGAAAGCGGCGTGTTTCCATTCAAAATCAAGGTCACGTGCTTTCCTCGTGAAGCAAGCCGGGAAAACGCTTCAACGAGCTCTCGATGCCCTTTCATACCGGTCATGCTGCCAACTGTCAGAAAGACAAAGCTATCGTCGGGTATCGAATGCCGCCGCCTGAATGAAGGATCGATCGGCACAGAAAACTCCACCTCGCTCGCGCCGTTAGGCAAGATGCTCCAGTTGGTCAGCCCGTGTGCTCGCGCGAAATCGACATCCCTGTATTTTTCCGCATAGAAGATGAGGTGATCGAAACGCCTGAGAATATCCGGCAACTGCTCGAAGTAGCTCTTGTAAGACGGCTCATAAAGCCCTGAAAAGCCACAGGGAATGAATACCTTCCGTGCCTTGATCTTGTCCAATACCGGCCAAAGTGCATCGAATGTCCATTGCTGCGCAGCCTTGATCAACAAGGCATCACCGTCGAAAGAGGCTACGTACTCCTGGTAGCGGGTTACCTCCCCCTCCATGCCTCGGACGGAATTTCCGCTCACCCCAAATTGCGCTATTTTGACCCCGTTCAGCACATCGAAGCCACGATGGCTCAAGCGGGTTGTGGCGACAGTCACATCGTGCCCCCACTGCACCATTCGCTCGGCGAGTTGCCTCATGACTTCCTGGACTCCGCCAACACTTGGGTGGTAAAACTCGCAGCAAAACAATAGACGCATCCGACCCTCTCTCAATTCGTAACAGCAATCAGAACAGCTTAACAGCGGTCAGCTAGCGAGAAATTTTTCGCTTAACTTGGCGAAGAAACCTCACTACCGAACGAATAAAGCCGGCGTTGTGTCGGTACATGAAATACTGGTGGCTCAAACTGTTATTGCGTTGTTTCGCTCTATCCATGACATCGCATGCGGGATCATCTTGCCGACTACAACGCAAACCGGCTTGACTGACGATTACTGCCATTCGTTTAAGGTTCGGCGAAGGGGAAAGCAGGTGGAGTGCCCCATGCGTCAGGGCCGCGATATCCTTCATGTCACGCGTAGGGACACCATCGCCCACGCAATGAGCCAAATTTTCCGCACATAGGAGAACCAACTTCTCGACGAAAGGATTTGGGCCAGTTCGAGACATGCTGGCCGGGACTTCTCTGTAAGCCAACAGACGCTCGGAGAGATTCGCGACCTCATAGCCTCTAGCCAAACGAGACCACAGTTCGTAATCTTCGGGCGGCTGTCTGGTCTTGTCCGTTGAATATCCACCGACAGCATCCAGCGCATCCTTTCGGAGCATCACTGAACTATGAACGAAAGGATTGTTGAATAACAACTCAAAACGCAACGCCGCATCCACGGTCGGGTGATCATGGTTACGATCCGATCGCTTGTCTCCCACCCAAATCTCCGCCCGCGTGCCAAGCAAAGCGCAATCCGGATGGGCCTCCATGTACTCAAATTGCTCGGCGAAACGCGTGGGCATGGATAGATCATCCTGATCTTGGCGCGCGATGTACCGCCCCCGAGCCAATCCAATCCCACGGTTAAGCGTTGCGGCCAAACCGATGTTTTCCTGCCGATACAGGCGAAGTCGCGGGTCGTTGATTTCTCCCAAAACCTCAGAA
>Ga0316604_10002257_pt1 | contig 15064 bp, 12 predicted proteins | sample OWC_soil_day20_C_FD_207650 | JGI IMG/M metagenome (GOLD analysis project Ga0316604, IMG submission 207650) | Wetland soil microbial communities from Old Woman Creek delta, Ohio, United States - OWC_soil_day20_CT | ecosystem: Environmental > Terrestrial > Soil > Wetlands | place: USA: Ohio... | reverse complement strand
TTTCGCAGTTGGCTCTGGAACGAGTAGCCAAAGTAGAAGATGTGGTGAAGGTTGGAGACGAAATTATTGTGAAAGTGACGGAAGTAGACCGTCAAGGAAGAATTAACCTGTCACGCAAAGAGTTATTGAAATAAAAAACTATAAAAACCCGGCTTTCACCGGCGCTGCAAAAGCTCGGCGCAAGCCGGGTTTTCTAATGCTCTTTGACCAGTAAAGTTGCTGTCGAAAGGAGATTTTTATGCGAAACAGGGGCTTTGAGAAAATATCCGCTTATCAAAACATTGCTTTGTTGATGCCGCAACGAAAAACACGATACAGTGCCGGTTATGATATTGTTGCTGCCGAAGATATTGTTTTACCTTCGGGAATGGTAACTTTAATCCCAACAGGTATTAAGGCATATATGAACGAGGATGAATATCTGGGGATCCATATCCGATCCGGTTTGTCCGTAAAAAATTGTCTCAGCTTAATGAATTCGCAAGGGGTTATTGATGCGGATTATTACAACAATCCGGATAATGAAGGACATATCATGATTGCTGTCTACAACCATGGAACAGAAGATTATACCGTTACTCGTAATTCACGAATCGCCCAAGGGATATTTTACAAATACCTTTGTATTGATAATGATGAAATACCGGCTGCCAGCGAAAGGCAAGGCGGGTTGGGCAGTACAGGCCAATAAATACCCGAATTTATTCCTTGACTTTCACGTATTCAACGTTATACAATATACATAATTAAATAGACATCATCCGAAAAGGGTGAAGTAGAGGTGCGGGTAATATTAGTAACTTCAGTAAGAGTAAGGGCTCAATGATCTGAAATGAAAGGATTAACCGCCGAAGCGCATTGTGCTGCCCCACAGTTCGTGTGCTGGTCTTGTATTGAATAAATATAAGACTGTCACCAAAGTTATTTGGTGGAGCGCTATCTCATCACGAGGACAAAGAAAGACTTACTTTTCTTTTATCCTTTTTGGCAGCTTGTTTACAGGGCGGCCGTGAGATTTTGCTCACGGCGCTCTTTTTGTTTCTATGTCGTAGAAAAATTCAGGAGGGGTATTTATGATAAGAGTAATGGTATGCGGCGCATATGGAAAGATGGGCAGAGAAGTCTTAAAAGCAGTATATAACGACAATGAACTCACCGTCGTTGGGGCAGTGGATGTTCGTACAGGATATGATGATATCGGCAATTTAATCGGAGTCGGCCAAACCGGAATCATAGTCGGCAATGATTTGCAAACTGTAATCGAAAAAACAAAACCGCAAATCATGGTTGATTTTACTAATCCACAATCTGTACTGGCCAACATTCGTGTAGCCCTTAGCATGGGAGTTGCCCCTGTTGTCGGTACTACCGGCTTATCAGAAACAGATGTGCAAGAAGTTCGTGAATTATGCGCCAAGTGGAATACGAACGCTCTGATATCGCCCAATTTTTCTGTAGGAGCAGTTTTGATGATGAAATTGGCGCAAGAGGCTGCAAAGTTTTTACCGCATGTTGAAATCATCGAAATGCATCACGATCAAAAATTAGACGCCCCGTCCGGCACGGCATTACTCACCGCCAAGCTAATTGCCGACAAACGAGGTTCTATGCAACAAGGCCACCCCGACGAAGTGGAAAAACTAACCGGAGCCCGTGGCGGTGAATTAGCCGGTATACGCTTGCATAGTGTCCGGCTGCCTGGTTATGTTGCCCACCAGGAAGTTATTTTTGGCGGCACAGGACAAACACTGACAATCCGGCATGATTCTATTTCCCGTGAATCGTTTATGCCTGGCGTTTTATTAGCTTGTAAAAACGTTTTAACTGCTGATGGCTTGATTTATGGACTAGAATCACTAATGATGTAAAGATGAAGAAACAGGGAGGATGTTTATTTTGAAAAAATATAACGTTGCAATTTTAGGCGCTACCGGCGCAGTAGGTCAAGAATTTTTAAATTTAATCGAAGAACGCAATTTCCCTTTTCAGGAATTAAAATTATTGGCTTCGAGCCGTTCAGCCGGTAAAAAAATAGATTTCATGGGAAAGACATATACGGTAGAAGAAGCTACAGAAGATTCTTTCCGTGACGTGCAAATCGCCCTGTTCGCAGGTGGATCTGCCAGTAAAACGTTTGCACCGGCAGCAGTGCGGCATGGTGCTGTTGTCATTGACAATTCAAGCGCGTTCCGGATGGATCCGGAAGTTCCTTTGGTTGTTCCGGAAGTGAACCCGGAAGCCATTCGTGACCATAAAGGAATTATTGCCAATCCGAATTGCTCAACGATTATTATGGTTATGGCATTAAAACCGATCTATGATCAGGTGAAAATTAAACGGATTGTGGTTTCTACTTACCAGGCTGTGTCCGGTGCCGGTAAAGAAGCGATTGACGAATTGAATGCCCAGGTCAAAGCATCCATAGAAAATAAACCTATGGAAGCGAATATTCTTCCGAGTGCATCTTTGCCCAAACATTATCCAATCGCATTTAATCTGTTACCGCAAATTGATGTTTTCCTTGATGACGGGTATACAAAAGAAGAAATGAAGATGGTAAATGAAACCCATAAAATTCTCAATGATTACAACATCGGGATTACTGCTACAACGATTCGTGTTCCGGTTTATCGCAGTCATTCCGAATCAGTGAATATTGAATTGGATGGCCCTCTTTCTGTTGAAGCGGCCCGAGCAGCATTGGCCGCGTTTCCCGGAGTGATCGTTCAGGATGAACCGGCAGAAATGGTTTACCCGATGCCATTATTTACATCCAATCAAGATGAAGTTTTTGTTGGCCGGGTTCGTAAAGACAATTCAATATCGAATGGCTTGAACTTATGGGTAGTCGGAGATCAAATTCGCAAAGGCGCGGCATTAAATGCTTTGCAGATCGCTGAATATATGATCGAAAATAACATGATCTAAGGGGATAATACGAATGCAGTTAATTGTACAAAAATTCGGCGGAACTTCGGTGGTTTCAGCGGAGACTCGCCAACTTGCAGCACAAAAAATTGCCAAAGCATGTGCGCAGGGATATAGTCCGGTAGTTGTAGTTTCTGCGATGGGACGAAAAGGGGATCCCTATGCAACCGATACATTGTTGAACTTGGTAAAATCAACCAACAAGAACGTCGCTTCGCGGGAATTGGACCAAATCATGATTTGCGGTGAAATTATATCTGCTGTAGTTATGGCGGCGACGTTGCAAGCGGCAGGTCTGGATGCCATTGCTTTGACCGGCGGGCAAGCCGGCATTACTACAGATGATCATTTCAATAATGCTCGCATTTTACAAATAAACCCTGCTACTCTTCTTGGTTATGTGGAAGAGGGCAAGATTCCGGTTGTCTGTGGTTTTCAAGGAATGACGATGGATGGACTTTTCACTACCTTGGGACGCGGGGGCAGCGATACTTCAGCTTCGGCGCTGGGAGCTGCGCTGGGAGCGGAAAAGGTGGAGATTTACACGGATGTGGATGGAATTATGACTGCGGATCCCCGCATCGTAAACGATGCTAAAATTCTCGATACGGTTAGTTATGAAGAAATCTGCCAGTTAGCTCATCAAGGCGCAAAAGTAATCCATCCCCGCGCGGTGGAAATCGCGATGCAAAAGAATATTCCGCTGGTAATTAAATCAACCTTTTCGGATGCGCCGGGCACATTAATTACCAATATTTCTTCTGAAGATGCCGGAGCAGAACAAACTGTAACCGATCGTATTGCTACGGGAGTAACTTATCTTCAATCGATTGCCCAACTGACGGTTCAATTAGGACCAGCACATTCCCAGCAAGCCAGTTTCAGTGTTTTTAAAGCGCTGGCAGAACGTGGGATTAACGTTGATCTGATCAACATCAATCCCGGCGAAATACGGTTCACACTCCATCAAGATAATTTAGAACAAGCAGTTACTGTATTGCAGCAACTCGGCTATTCCATACAAGCTGAACCCAACTGTGCAAAGGTCTCGGTAGTTGGAGGCGGAATGAGGGAAGTACCCGGTGTAATGGCCAGTTTTGTTGAGGCATTGGTATTAAATAATATTGCAATCCTGCAAACAGTAGATTCTGACGCTACCATTTCTGCTCTGATTAAAAAAATGGATGTAGAAAAAGCAGTGAAGGCTTTACATGAAACATTCGAATTAGGGAAAATTTCGTAATATGCCAAAATCAAATCGGAGGGAAAAGCAATGAAATTCGGAAGAGTCCTAACTGCCATGGTGACTCCGTTTAATGATGATCTAAGTATAAATTATGAACAGGCCGGTAAATATGCTCAATATCTAGTCAATAATGGATCTGACGGTTTAGTCGTTGCCGGGAGCACCGGTGAATCGGCTACGATGAGCAAAGAAGAAAAATTACGCTTGTTCAGCACTGTTCTTGATGCCGTAGGTGATCACGCTACAGTAATTGCCGGAACCGGGTCGAACGATACCCGCGCATCGCTTGAAATGACAGTGGCAGCAGAAAAGTTAGGCGTTCATGGAGCCATGTTGGTAGGGCCGTACTATAATAAACCGCCGCAAGAAGGTTTTTATCAACATTTTCGGACGATTGCGGAAGCAACAGAGCTGCCACTCATTTTGTACAACGTTCCAGGCAGAACTGGGTCCAATATTCTGCCTGCAACCATCGCCAGACTGGCAGAAATAAAAAACATTGTTGCGGTAAAAGAAGCTAGCGGCAATTTGGATCAAGCATCAGAAATTGTGCGTACCACTCCTGACGATTTTCTTGTTTACAGCGGTGACGACAGCTTAACGCTGCCGATTTTATCTGTTGGCGGCGCCGGAATTATCAGCGTTGCCGCGCAACTTGTCGGACAACGAATGCAGGATATGATCGCCGCTTATTTTGCTGGCAACATGGCGGAAGCGATGGCTATTCATCAAGAATTACTACCTATATTTAAGGTAATCTTTATCACGACAAACCCCATTCCCGTTAAAACCGCCGTTAACTTGATCGGTCAAAAAGCCGGTCCGTTCCGCTTGCCGCTGATCCCGGCCACAGCAGCAGAAACGGATCAAGTCCGTAAAGTAATGCAGGAACAAGGTCTTCTGTAATTAAGACAAGCTTTTTCGATACACAATCAAGATTTTCAAAACTGTTGATTTTTAAATTGCAAAACATCGTACACATTCTTGTTTTACAACCGAGAGCCGGCGCAGGCGCGCCGGCTTCTCTTTGTGATAAAAAACATTAGAACAGGGTTTTTTATAGAAATAAAAGGGGATTCATTGACTGTATCGAACTACTTTATTTTGAGGTGATATATTTGCCTAAACGGCTTCTTACTAAATGGCTTCCTAAAATGAATCTTGAATTTAAATACGAATTACTTGGCATTCTATTTATCACAATTGCAATTTTTTCCCTCATCAGCCTGTTCGGCGCAAACACCGGTCCGGTTGGACTTTTTATTGCCCGCCTGCTCGAGAACGTTTTTGGCATTGGCGCTGCTATTCTGCCGATTGTTATTTTTATTATAGGTTCCCGTTACGCATGGACCCGTAATAAAATTCATTATACTCCGAAGTTTTTCGGTTATTCGTTACTGTATATTTGTTTTCTGGCGGTCTTTCACCACATCCGCATTCCGGTAGGTGAAGAAATTTTGCCGCAAAGTTTGGTGCCTGGCGGGGGATTGCTAGGTGGTTTTGTTTTATTTGGATTGCGTAAAATGTTTGGAACTGACGGCACTCTCGTCGTTCTCATTGCCGTATCAATATGCACTGTAATCCTCGTATTTACTTGGTCTTTAAGCCGCACGATCGTAAAAACCAAGGATAAAGCGCTTGAAACGGTCGCGAACGCGAAAGAAACTTTATCAGCTCATATTTTTACGGAAGAAGATCCCCCTAAAGATCCGGTTAGTAAACGTCGTTCTTTCTACAATCAAGAACGGGACGTAAAAAAACATATTGTTCCCGCGTGCGAAATACCAAAGGAAGACGATACACCACTGGTAGAAAAAAGCCCCGTTGCAATGAGCTCCGAAATTGCTGCGGAAAATAATGCGGAAAAATCATATGTCGTTCCCCCATTGTCATTATTAAAACGTTCTAATCCAGTGAAAAACTCGCGCTTGCCGAAAGAAATTACTACAAATACCCATATTTTAGAGGAAATGTTAGAAAATTTTGGTGTAGGGGCGAAGATTGTTGATATATGCCAGGGACCAACGGTTACGCGTTACGAATTGGCTCCTGCTCCCGGCGTCAAAGTTTCTAAAATTGTCAATTTAGCGGATGATATTGCGTTGAAATTAGCTGCTCCCGGTGTTCGAATAGAAGCTCCTATACCCGGGAAGGCTGCAATTGGGATTGAAGTTCCCAATAAGGAAGTGAACAGCGTCCCCCTTCGGGATGTTTTGGAGAGTTCAGAGTTCGCTAAATCTTCTTCGAAACTAACAGTGGCGCTCGGGAAAGATATTGCCGGGCAACCAATCATTGCCGATTTGGCAAAAATGCCGCACTTGTTAGTGGCCGGTGCGACAGGATCAGGGAAAAGTGTTTGCATCAATACGTTAATTACCAGTGTATTGTTTAAAGCACAGCCGAATGAAGTAAAATTGGTCCTCATCGATCCCAAGGTCGTGGAACTTTCCAGTTATAATGGAATTCCTCATTTGCTGACCCAGGTTGTAACCGATGCAAAAAAAGCGGCCGGCGCATTGCGTTGGGCCGTTAAAGAAATGGAAAATCGTTATGCTTTATTTGCTGAAACCGGAGTTCGTGATATTGCCCGTTATAATGAACTGGTTGTGGACGAGAAGCTGCCGTTAATTGTTATTATTATCGACGAGTTGGCGGATTTGATGATGGTTGCTCCCGTCGATGTAGAGGACGCCATATGTCGTCTCGCACAAATGGCCCGGGCGGCTGGTTTACATTTAGTGTTAGCCACTCAGCGTCCTTCCGTTGATGTAATTACAGGCACAATTAAAGCCAATGTCCCGTCCAGAATTTCGTTTGCCGTATCATCTCAGGTTGATTCCAGAACGATCTTGGATATGGGCGGAGCAGAAAAATTGTTAGGTAAAGGGGATATGCTGTTTTATCCGGTTGGTTCGCCAAAACCGGTTCGGGTGCAGGGCGCTTTTATCAGTGATAATGAAGTTGAGGATTTACTTACGTTTATTAAACAGCAAGGGATTCTGGAATATATAGAAATAGGAGTTACAGGCGAAGAGACAGCGGAGAAAAGGGAACAAGAAAAATTTACGGATGAATTATTAGAAGAAGCTGTGAGCATGGTTTTGGAAACAGGCCAGGCATCTGTATCCATGCTGCAGCGTAAATTCCGCATTGGTTATACAAGAGCGGCGCGCTTAATTGATGCCATGGAAGAAATGCGTATTGTAGGACCAAATATCGGCAGTAAGGCACGGGAAATTATTATGACATCCGATCAAGTTTACGCGCGGTATTTTAACAAACTCTAAAGCGCATTTTTGTAAGTTGTTCAAATTTTTTCGTATTCAAAAATTTTTTGTCACATTGGAACAATAATATGATAAAATTAAATGATGCAATAATCTTATTTTCTTGCATGCAAAATACAGAATGATATGTTGGTGAAAAATCTTTGAACAACACAATTACTCTAGAAGCAGCCCTGCAACAAACGAATTCGGTGTGGGTTGATGTTCGATCCCCGGTTGAGTTTGCGGCAGGCCATATCCCAGGTGCAATTAATGTTCCGTTATTTTCTGATAATGAACGGGCAGAAGTGGGTACAATATATAAGAACGCCGGGCAATCTGATGCAAAAAAGCACGGTCTTTCTATTGTTTCTCCTAAACTACCGGCAATGATTGACAGCATTCGCACCATTTTGCCGCCCGATGGCATGGTTATTGTATATTGTTGGCGCGGCGGAATGCGTTCACAGTCTATAGTGCGTATTTTAGATTTGATGAATATTCCCGCTTATCAATTGGTTGGCGGATATAAAGTGCATAGGCGTTACATTCTTGATGGGTTGGATCGCGTCAATCTGTCCGGTCCTTTAATTGTTGTTTCCGGATCAACAGGGGTCGGTAAAACTTTGTTATTGAACTTATTGGCTACTCAGGGATGTCCTACTATCGATCTTGAACACTTGGCCAATCATCGGGGTTCGGTATTTGGACAAGTGGGATTGGGGACACCAACCACAACCCCGAACTTCGAAGCTAACTTATTTGCGGAATTACAAACAGTTCATACCGCGCCTTTTCTCTTGGTTGAGTGCGAGAGTAAAAGAATTGGAAAAGTATACATTCCTGACAAATTTTTTCAAACAATGCAAAATGGAAAGAGAATCTTAATTGAAGCGAGCATAGAAAAACGAGTAGATCGCTTAAAAATAGAATATCTTGACCTTTCAGAACAAAACCGTCAAGATATAATGAGTAGTCTTCAAACCTTGCAGAATCGCTTGGGAAAGAAAAAAACAGCAGCTCTACAGGAAGCTCTTTTGGCGAATAAAGTGGAAGAAGTAATTACCACTTTATTAACAGATTACTACGATCCTTTGTATGGCTACAACAAATCAGATAAAAACAGATTCGACTTAATTGTAAATGCCGATGATCTTAACCAGGCCGCTGCAGAAATTATGGAGTATTTGAATAAGCTGGGAGGGAATGTGTTTGGAAACGCTCGGTGAACTTCTTCGCAAGGAAAGGGAAAGTAGGGGATTGTCACTAAAGGATATTGAAAATGCCGTTAATATAAGAGTTTTATACCTTAATGCAATTGAAAACGGAGAATATCATATTATCCCCGGCGAAGTATATTTAAAGGGCTTCATTCGTAATTATGCAAACTATCTTGGTTTAAACGGTGCTGAAATCGTAGATTTGTATCGAAAAAATCAAACTCCGCCACCACAACAAATAATCAGCGAAACAATAATTCCAGCCCAACAAACGTCACCAAATACAAGCAGATTTTTAAAAAACCGGAAAATTTTAGCTGGCTTTGCAGTTGGCTGTATTCTATTGGGCACCGGTTGGTATGTATTATCTTCGGGACCATCGACACCGGCGGGTTCTTCTCTGGTGTCCTCCCGGCAATCGGTAACAGCCCCTGCGCCAATTGCCAAAATAGACCAGCCTGCTGTTCAGACAATTGTAATTACTGCAAAATTTAGCGATCAATGCTGGACGTTAATTACTGCGGATGGAAAAGAAGTCTATGAAGGAATTCCACAAAATGGAACATCGATGACTTGGACAGCAAAGCAAACATTAATAATTAAGGTAGGAAATGCCGAAGCGGTTGACTTAATATTTAACGGGCAAAATGTCAATAAAATCGGCGGCAAAGGGGAAGTTGTTGAAAAAACATTTTCATTAAACACCACAAAGAAGCCGTAAAGGCTTCTTTAGTTTAATAAATATAAAATAGGAGAAAAAGTAATGCAAAATAAATTTCTTCCAGTTTGTCAGGAAGATTTGAAGGAACGCGGTTGGGATACCCTGGATTTTTTATTCATCAGCGGTGACGCTTATGTGGATCATCCGAGTTTTGGCCCGGCCATTCTTTGCCGTTTACTCGAAAAACATGGTTACCGGGTTGGTATTATTGCTCAACCTGATTGGCGCAGCACAAATGATTTTGCAAAAATGGGCAGGCCGCGTCTTGGAGTCCTCGTTTCGGCCGGCAATCTTGATTCAATGTTAAATAAGTTTACGGCTGCCAAGAAATCCCGCAGTACGGATAGCTATTCGCCTGGGGGGCAGGCGGGACTTCGGCCGGAAAGAGCTACCCTTGTTTATTGCAGCCGCATTCGGGAATTGTGGAAGAAGACGCCGTTGATCATCGGCGGTATCGAAGCTAGCTTGCGTCGCTTTGCCCATTATGACTACTGGTCAAATAGTGTTCGCCGCTCGCTTCTTATTGACAGCATGGCTGATCTTTTAGTCTACGGGATGGGTGAAAAACAAATCCTCGAAATTGCTGCTAAATTGTCAACCGGCACAAAAGTTTCGGACATTCGCGACGTGCGTGGAACCTGTTGGTTAACAAACAACCCCCATGACATTACCGGCCAATATATCGAAGTTCCCGGCTATCAAGAAGTCAGTTCAGATAAAGGAGCCTTTGCCGCAGCGGTTAAATCGCAATATCTGGAACAAGATCCTGTGCGGGGCAAACAACTTGTTCAAAAACATAGTGCCAATTACCTGGTGCAAAATCCGCCGGCTGAACCATTAACGACAGAGGAAATGGATGAAATCTATGAACTTCCTTATCAACGTACATGGCATCCGGCCTATGACGCCGTTGGCGGAGTTCCGGCTATTCAAGAAGTAAAATTCAGTTTGGTCAGCCAACGCGGCTGCTTCGGCGGCTGCTCTTTTTGCGCAATTGTCTCACATCAAGGACGTATAATTCAAAATCGAAGCCAGCAATCTTTATTGAAAGAAGCTGCGCTGATTTCGAATTTACCGGATTTCAAAGGCTATATCCATGATGTGGGCGGCCCTACAGCAAATTTCCGCCATGCAGCTTGCAGCCGACAAAAAACACAGGGAGCTTGTAAAAACCGGCAGTGCCTGTTTCCGTCACCTTGTAAAAATTTAAATACCGACCATACTGATTACCTCAGTTTATTGCGCAAGTTACGCGCATTGCCGGGTATAAAAAAAGTTTTTATCCGTTCCGGCCTGCGGTATGATTATCTAATGGCTGGTAAGAACCAAGATTTTTTGACGGAACTATGCCAATATCACGTGAGCGGCCAACTGAAAGTTGCACCGGAGCATGTTTCTAATACCGTTATGGATTTAATGGGCAAATCGGGGAAAGAGGTTTACTTGCGCTTTGCCAAAGCGTTTCAACTCACTAATCAAAAAATAGGTAAAGAACAGTATCTTGTACCCTATTTTATGTCCAGTCATCCCGGGGCTGGCTTAAAAGAAGCAATTGAACTTGCGGAATTTATTCGTGATTTAAACTACTATCCACAGCAAGTACAGGATTTTATTCCCACACCGGGCAGTCTCTCGACATGCATGTATTATACCGGCATCAATCCTTTGACCGGCAAAAAAATATATGTTGCCCGTGATTTACACTCCAAACAGTTGCAACGCGCTTTACTGCAATATCGCAATCCAGCTAATTACCAACTCGTTACTGAAGCGTTAAAAGCAGCCGGTCGTATGGATTTGATCGGTTACGGCCCTAAATGTCTTATTCGGCCCCTGAAAACGGATCGCACTGATTATAAAAACAATAATAAAAATGAAAAAAATAAACCGCGCCGGCTTACGCCGACACGGAATAAAAAGTCGCGCTAAGTTTTCTGCTCTATTTTATCTTTGCCTCCAAACCAAAAATTTGACGGCATTTAGAGGACAAAAGATATTTAGCAATTGACCCATGAATAATCAGGATGACGACCCCCATAACTAGTAAAGCGCTTTCACTGTTATCCGTCAAATATATGACGATCAAAAAAGCGGCTAATATAACCAAAAAGACAGATAAAATTAATTCGAGCTTACGCGCCCATTTTTTCAACCGAAATATTCCATAAGCTGGGACTGCGTACAGCAGCATACGAAACCCTGATTGCATCATTTCAACACTGTTTCCTTTTGTTGCTGCATCATAAATGCCAAATAAACTAAGAACAGCAATAAAAGATAAAAACAACCCAATAATGATGAGTCCCAAAGTTAGGTTAGGGTGAAAAAAAGCCAACCATGACGGTCTGTATGAAACTGCCTGTTTGGGTATGTTCTTCATGACAACACTCCTTCCATATATTGTTCATTTTATCACACTAACCTTCATTTTTGAACTAAAGTTACAGTCTTTTTAGCGGTAGGATTTTTTTATATATGTCGCGAATGTAATTTTTAACATGCAACTTTTAACGGAGGATACTATGCGTCGTTATGCGCCTTTGTTTTTAATATCTTGTTTTATACTGTTTACAACGGTTTTAGGGTTAACTTATCTTTCTGGTCACGCTGACAAAAAAATTCCGGAAAACGGCAATAGTATTACGGTTTATACAACGCTGCCGGCAGAACAGGTTTCATTGCTTGCGCAAGATTTCGAAAGAGACTATAAAATCCACGTAAATATTGTTTTATTGTCTGGACAAGACTTAATTGCGCGTCTGGCGGCTGAAAAAGACATGCCGCAAGCGGATGTAGTATTGGCTGACCAAGCAGTGCTTGTCCAACTCAAACAATTGAATCTGTTGGAACCTTGTTTTTCAGAACAAATCGATCTCGTATCGGAACAGTTTGTCGATGCTGATAACTATTGGACGGGTGTTTGGTATGATCCGGTTATTTTTGCCGCAAATCAAGATTTCATCCGGACTAACATTGTTGATCTTCGTACATGGAATGATCTTATTGCAAAGGAAGACGGTCCTAAAATTCGCCTGGGGATCACTGATTTTATGACTGCCGATGCTTCCGCCACGGTATTACATATGATGGCTGCCCTCAAGGGCGAAACAGAGACTCTGGCTTTCTTTAAAAAAATTCACCCGCAAATTGTTCAATATGCCAAATTTCTAACAACGCCGATACGAATGGTTGGATTTGGTGAATGTGACGTTGCCATTGCGGTCCAAAGTGAAACAATTCGTTATATTAATGACGGATTTCCCATAAAAATACTTTATCCGGAAGATGGCACGGCATTTTATTTAACCGGCGCAGCTCTGGTAAAAAAGGCAACCCGTCAAACAGATAGCATTATGCTCGTTGATTGGTTATTGCAAGATAATGCACAATGGACAATGCAGAAAAATAAATATTTTTTCGTTCCAGTAAATCCGGAGAGCCGGATGATAAAAAACTTGGCAATGAAAAATTTAGAATTATGGGAATCTGTTCCTAATTCATCTGCGAAAGAAAAACAAAAACTAATGGATACTTGGGTGCAAACGATACGACTTGCTCCTAAAGAGACAAAATAGGAGGCGCTGAATGCTTAAAATTGGTTTTATTAGTCTAGGCTGTGCCAAAAACTTGGTAGATACCGAAGTAATGCTCGGCATATTAACACAAAATAATCTGGCTATTACGGATGATCCGCAAGAAGCAGATATTTTAATTATTAATACGTGCACATTTATTGATGCTGCGAAAGAAGAATCGATATCCACCATTTTGCAAATGGCAGAATATAAAAAAAACGGTCGTTGCCGTTCGCTTATCGTTGCCGGTTGCCTGGGACAGCGGTATCATCAGGAATTACTCGATGAGTTGCCGGAAGTCGATGCAATTATCGGCACTGGCGCATGGCATCGGATTATGGAGGCGGTCGACGCCACAATGCAAGGCCGTCGTCTTTTGTTGGTCGGCGCAGCGGATTCCATTTATGATGAAACGATGCCGCGCATAACTACTACTCCAGAATACAGTGCATACGTTAAAATCGCTGAAGGTTGCAATAATTGTTGTTCTTATTGCGTGATCCCAACAGTAAGAGGATCATTTCGCAGTCGTACGATCCCGTCGATTGTCCGCGAAGCAGAAAACCTTGCCGCACGCGGGGTACGGGAAATTAATCTGATTGCCCAAGATACAACCAGCTATGGTAAAGATGTATACGGGAAACCACAATTAACCGAATTGCTGCAAGAATTGGTGAAAATAGAGGGTATCCATTGGATTCGGTTACTATATTGTTATCCTAAATATTTTTCTGATGAACTGATCGATTTGATAGCCAACGAACCCAAAGTTTGCAAATATGTAGATTTGCCGTTACAACACGCAGATGGTGAAATACTAAAAGCCATGAACCGAAAGGATACCCCGGAAGAAATAACGGGTTTGCTGACAAAATTGCGGCAACAAATCCCTGGCGTCGTAATCCGCACTTCAATGATTGTCGGTTTTCCGGGTGAAACAGAAGACCAATTCCATCATCTTTGCCAATTTGTTGAACAACAACAGTTTGAACGAATGGGTGTGTTTGTTTATTCACAAGAAGAAAATACGCCGGCTGCCAAAATGCCAAATCAAGTTTCTGAGGAAGTGAAACAAGAAAGATACCATATGCTGATGGCAATGCAGTGTAAAATTTCCGAACACCTGAATTTAAAATTGGAAGGTCAAATTATTGATGTGTTGATTGAAGGATTTACGGAAGAAAATTCTGACATTGCCTATGGACGGTCTTATCGTGAAGCGCCTGACGTTGACGGTCGGATTTTTATTGAAAATGCCGGGGCGCTGCAACGCGGCCAAATTGTACGTGCCCAAGTGGTGCAAGGGTTCACTTATGATTTACTGGCAGAAATATTGCCTGAATAATACCGGCCGCTTCAGTGGAAGAACGGGGGAAGAAATATGATCATTGAGTTAATAAGCACCGGAACTGAGTTATTATTAGGAGAGATTATAAATACAAACGCGCCATATTTGGCAAAACGTCTTAACGAACTTGGTTTCAATGTATTGCTCCAAACTACTGTAGGCGATAATCGCGCCAGATTGGCTCAAGTTCTGGAAACGGCCCGTAACCGGGCCGATATTGTTATTACAACGGGCGGTCTTGGACCTACGCAAGGCGATATCACCAAAGAAATTACTGCTGAAATTACCAATAAAAAGCTTTTATTACATAAACCAAGTGAAGAAAATATTCGCAACCGGTTTGCCAAGCTGCACCGATCAATGACCTCGAATAACCTCAGGCAAGCTATGATCCCGGAAGGGGGACTGGCGCTGCCAAATGAGCGGGGAACGGCGCCTGGTGTTGTTGTTGAAACAACCAAGGCTACTTTTATCAACCTACCCGGACCACCCCACGAGATGCAAAAAATGTTTGAGCAGAGCGTAGTTCCGTATTTGCAAGAGCGTTTTGGCGTTCAAGGCACGATTGCTTCGCGGATTTTACGAACCCATGGCATTACCGAATCGGCATTAGAAGAAGAAATTAAAGACTATATTTTAGCGCAAAGCAACCCAACGTTAGCTTTACTGGCCAGAAATGGAGAGATCATTGTTCGCATTACTGCCAGTGCCGGACAAAAAGAAGCAGCACAAGTATTAATCGATGAAATGGAAGAAAAAC
>Ga0316604_10002256_pt1 | contig 15069 bp, 14 predicted proteins | sample OWC_soil_day20_C_FD_207650 | JGI IMG/M metagenome (GOLD analysis project Ga0316604, IMG submission 207650) | Wetland soil microbial communities from Old Woman Creek delta, Ohio, United States - OWC_soil_day20_CT | ecosystem: Environmental > Terrestrial > Soil > Wetlands | place: USA: Ohio... | reverse complement strand
ATCGACCCGGTCTACTTCGGTGTGATCTTCGTCATCAACAACGCCATCGGCCTGATCACGCCGCCGGTCGGCACCACGCTCAACGTCATCTGCGGCGTCGCCAAGGTCAAGATGGACGAGGTGATCCTCGGCGTCATGCCGTTCATGATCGCCGAGCTAATCGTGCTGGCGCTGCTGGTGATCTTCCCGTCGCTGGTGCTGGTACCGATGCGCTGGTTCATCTGACGCGCTGACTATGTGCCGAGCCGGAACGCCGCCAGGTGTTCCGGCTTTTTTGTGCGCCGACGGCAGTGGCATGGCCGTTCATCATCGGCGAAATAACGGCCGGCCTCTCAATCGGAACCAAGCGAATCTGATCGCTGGCCGATGGATACTGGCTGCGCAACATCCGCACCGATAGTCCCGGCGTGACTGACCTGAGCCTCGGTTGGCCGGGGCGTCTTTCTCAAACCGGGCGAAAGTACCCTTTGATACAGCCGACATTGCGCACGCACAGTTGCACGTGGTTCTTTTGCCGGAAACCTGCGTCCGGATACAGTTCTTTGCCTTCCCAGAAAGCGCTGCGCACGGTGTCGTAGCCAGGAAGTGGAGGGTCGCTCAGTTTGCGCAACGAGTGCACCATAGTGATGACCGCACAATCGAGGTTGCGTTTGTATAAATCGGCGCCGCCAACGTTCTTGGGCGGATCTTCCAGTAGCGTCAAAATGTCATAGGCCTCGGCAATCTCAGCAAGCGCTTGTGATTCGAGCAAATTGAGGCAGCGCCCCGGATCGATGACGGCGCCGACGACGGCGATGTTATCTTTTTCAAGTTCACCGCGCGTAATTTTCTCGCTGGCAAACTCGAACGCGCGCTGCGGGCTGTATTCCCAGAAATAGACGCCACTGCCGAGCCAGTCGTAGTCGTTGCTGCTGGCCTCAAGGTGGCACTCGCCAGCAATGACCTTTTCGGCGATCTCCTTGCTCGTGCCGTGGAAGCCGAGCACCAGACCTGGTAAAAGTTGGTAATTGGCGTTGTCGCGATACATCAAGCCTTGCCGCCAAAAGCTTTGGTGAGGCGCCCATCTGGCGTACAAATGCCGGCGCGTGCCATTATGGCCCGCGCCTCGTCCGGGTTCCGTTTGAGCTGCTTCACCTTCTGGCGCAGGATCGTGAGTTCCTGGTTTGCATTCAAGGCGCCTTCAAAACTACGGCGTATCCTCTGAGGGGTCATCGTCATCTCCTCGCATAGGCTGGTCATTGTGGCACAAGCTCGCGCGCCATTCATAGTGTTTTTGCAACCGCCGGCATAGCTTGTTCAACCATTCGATCGCTTCTGTCGTCACGGGTTCCGGTGAGGTAGGCGCCCGATCAATAGTCGCGACATTCCGCGCCTTGCACAGCGGCAAGAGGGCTGCTTCCTTCTGCCGGCAGGCCAGAACACGTAGGGCAGATTTCCGAGTTCGCAGACACTGGCTCCGGTGCAGATCCCGTTGATCAAGCCGGCAGGGATTCGCTCTGATCTACTCCGGCGTCGCCAAGGTCAAAGCCGGTGGGATGATCGTCGGCCGACGGCGGTGGCGCGCATTTGACAAGCGGCGCCGGGATCCGTAAATTCTCAACCTCGCCCGGGCTGTGCACGGGGTTCGCGCCGATTTGATCTAGTTCCAGATTGCGGGCGCGTTAGAAATGCCGCTAAAGCGAGGCCGTACAGGAAGACCCGTCGCGCTTTGCGCCGACGGGTTTTTTGTTTTACGCGCCACTCTCACGATAAAGAAAGCGAACACCATGCAAGCCGACCGCAGCACCGAACTCAGAGCACTGCTCGCACAACGATTGCTGATCCTCGACGGCGCAATGGGCACCATGATCCAGCGCCACAAGCTGCAGGAGGCCGACTACCGCGGTGAGCTCTTTGCCAGTCACGCGCACGACCTCAAGGGCAATAACGACCTGTTGCTGCTCACCCGCCCCGACGTGATTCGCGGCATCCATTGCGAGTACCTGGCGGCCGGCGCCGACCTGATCGAGACCAACACCTTCAACGCTACCGCGATCTCGCAGGCCGACTACCAGCTCGAAGCGATCGTCTACGAGCTCAACGTCGCCGGCGCGAAGCTCGCGCGCGCAGCTTGCGACGAGTATACGGCCAAGGATCCGGCCAAGCCGCGCTTTGTCGCCGGCGTCCTCGGGCCGACCTCGCGCACCGCGTCGATCTCGCCCGACGTCAACGACCCGGGTTACCGCAACGTGAGCTTCGACCAACTGGTCGACACCTATAGCGAAGCAATTCGCGGTCTCACCGACGGCGGCGCCGACATCCTGCTGGTCGAAACGATCTTCGACACGCTCAACGCCAAGGCGGCGCTCTTCTCGATCGAGCAGTTCTTCGAGAAAGCCGGCCGGCGCTGGCCGGTGATGATCTCGGGGACGATCACCGACGCCTCGGGCCGCACCCTCTCGGGGCAGACCGCCGAAGCGTTCTGGAACTCGCTCGCGCACATCCGCCCGCTGTCGTTCGGGCTCAACTGCGCGCTCGGCGCCGGCGAACTGCGCCAGTACGTCGCCGAGCTTTCGCGCATCTGCGATTGTTTCGTCTCGGCGCACCCCAACGCCGGGCTGCCCAACCCGCTCTCTGCCTCCGGCTACGACGAGACGCCCGAACAGCTGGCGGAGGAAATCGTCGACTGGGCCAGGCAGGGTTACGTCAACATCGTCGGCGGCTGCTGCGGCACCTCGCCGGCGCACATCGCGGCGATCGCCCAGGGCGTCGCCGGAATCGCGCCGCGCGCCATTCCGCAAATCGAAAAGAAGCTGCGGCTATCCGGGTTGGAGCCGTTCAACGTCGGCCACGATTCGCTGTTCGTCAACGTCGGCGAACGCACCAACGTCACCGGTTCCAAAGCCTTTTCGCGCATGATCCTCGAAGGGCGGCTCGACGACGCGCTGGCGGTCGCTCGCCAGCAGGTTGAGAACGGCGCGCAGGTGATCGACATCAATATGGACGAGGCGATGCTCGATTCGAAAGCGGCGATGGACCGCTTTCTCAAGCTGATCGCCACCGAGCCCGACATCTCGCGCGTGCCGATCATGATCGACTCGTCGAAGTGGGAGATCATCGAGGCCGGACTCAAGTGCATCCAGGGCAAGGGAATCGTCAACTCGATCTCGATGAAGGAGGGCGAAGCGGCCTTCATCCACCACGCCAGGCTGGCGCGCCGCTACGGCGCGGCGGTGGTGGTCATGGCTTTCGACGAGGCCGGCCAGGCCGACACCTACGCACGTAAGACGCAGATCTGCCAGCGCGCTTACGAGCTGTTGATGGAAATCGGTTTTCCGCCCGAAGACATCATCTTCGATCCGAATATCTTCGCCATCGCCACAGGAATCGAAGAGCACAACAACTACGCCGTCGACTTCATCGAAGCCTGCCGCTGGATCCGCGCCAATCTTCCGTTTGCGCAGATCTCGGGTGGCGTCTCCAATGTCTCCTTTTCGTTCCGCGGCAACGACCCGGTGCGCGAGGCGATCCACACCGTCTTCCTCTACCACGCGGTCAAGGCCGGCCTCTCGATGGGAATCGTCAACGCCGGAATGCTCGGCGTCTATGACGACCTCGATCCGGCGCTGCGCGACAAGGTCGAGGACGTGGTGCTCAACCGCAACCCCGAAGCCGGCGAAGCGCTGGTCGACTTCGCACTGACCGTCAAGGAAGGCAAAGCCAAGGGCAGCGGCCCCGACCTCTCGTGGCGCGAGCAGAGCGTCGAAGCGCGGCTGTCGCACGCGCTGGTCAAGGGCATCACCGACTATGTCGTCGCCGACACCGAGGAGTGCCGCGCCGCGCTCGAGGCCGCCGGACAGCCGCCGCTGGCGGTGATCGAAGGCCCGCTGATGAGCGGAATGAACGTCGTCGGCGACCTTTTCGGCGCCGGCAAGATGTTCCTGCCGCAGGTCGTGAAATCGGCGCGCGTGATGAAGCAGGCGGTCGCCCACCTGATCCCCTACGTCGAAGCCGAAAAGCTGCGCACCGGCGCGTCGAGCAAGGGCCGCATCGTGATGGCGACGGTCAAGGGCGACGTGCACGACATCGGCAAGAACATCGTCGGCGTCGTTCTCGGCTGCAACGGCTACGACGTGATCGACCTCGGCGTCATGGTCTCGTGCGACAAGATCCTGCACGCGGCCCGCGAGCACGGCGCGCAGGCGATCGGCCTATCCGGCCTGATCACCCCGTCGCTCGAGGAGATGAGCCACGTCGCCGCCGAAATGCAGCGGCTCGGCTTTGCCGGAACAGAGAATGGAAACGAACCGATCCCGCTGTTGATCGGCGGCGCGACGACCAGCCGCGCGCACACGGCGATCAAGATCGCACCGCATTACTCGGGGTCGGTGGTCTATGTCCCCGACGCCTCGCGCGCCGTCGGCGTCGTCACCAAGCTGCTGTCGATCGACCACGCGGCGAGCTTCAAGGCCGAAGTCGCCGCCGACTACGATCGGGTTCGCGAACAGCACGCCAACAAGAAGGGCGTGACGCTCGTCTCGCTCGCTGAGGCGCGCGCCAACCGTTTCGTCTGGAACAGGGATCCCGACTACCGCCCGAGCGCGCCGCAAAAGCCCGGCCTGCACGTGCTGCGCAACGTCGATCTCGCGACGCTCGCCGCATACATCGACTGGGGGCCGTTCTTCCAGACCTGGGACCTGGCCGGACCGTATCCGAAGATTCTCGACGACGCCGTCGTCGGCGAAGCGGCGCGCGCGGTTTTCGCCGACGCCAAGGAAATGCTGGCGCAACTCATCAGCGAAAAATGGATTACCGCCAACGCGGTGTTCGGCCTCTATCCGGCCAACACTGTTGATGACGACATCGAGCTCTACGCCGATGAGTCGCGCGCACAAAAACTGATGACTTGGCACAACCTGCGCCAGCAGCACGAACGCCCGGCGGGCAAGCCGCACTACTGTCTCGCCGATTTCGTCGCGCCCAGGGGAACGCCCGACTGGATCGGCGCTTTCGCGGTCAGCGCCGGGATCGGGATAGAAAAGAAGCTCGCCGAGTTTGAAGCGGTGCACGACGACTACCGCGCGATCATGCTCAAATCGCTCGCCGACCGTCTCGCCGAAGCCTGCGCCGAGTGGCTGCACGCGCAGGTTCGGCGCGATTACTGGGGTTACGCTGCCGACGAAGCGCTCTCCAGCGACGCGCTGATCCGCGAGGAATACCGCGGCATCCGCCCTGCCCCTGGTTACCCGGCTTGCCCCGACCACACCGCCAAGGGCGCGCTTTTCGCGCTGCTCGACGCGCCGGCCAACGCCGCAATGGGAATCACCGAGTCCTTCGCCATGACGCCGGCCGCTGCGGTCTCGGGATTTTTCCTGGCGCACCCGCGAGCGCATTATTTTGCGGTCAGCAAGATCGGCGCCGACCAGCTCGACGACTGGGCGCGGCGCGCCAGTTTTGCCACGAGCGAAGCCAAGCGCTGGCTCGCGCCGCTGCTCTGATGACTGACGCGAAGCTCCCCGGCTTCGTCGAACGCGACGTTGACCTCGCTTCGCGCAACACGCTGGCGCTGCCCGGCCGCGCCGCCTACTACGCCGAAATCCATTCGACGAGCCAGTTGGCGACGCTCGCCGAAGTGGCAGGACAACTGCCGCCGCGCCGCTTCGTTCTCGGCGGCGGTAGCAATCTGCTGCTCACCGGCGACTATGACGGTCTACTGCTGCAAATGGCGATCGCCGGCCGCGAGCTCGCCGGCGAGGACAGCGAGGCCTGGTACGTTCGCGCCGGCGCCGGCGAGAACTGGCACGAATTCGTCGACTGGACGCTGGCGCAAGGTTGGTCGGGACTCGAAAACCTGGCGCTGATTCCGGGCAGCGTCGGCGCAGCTCCGGTGCAGAACATCGGCGCCTACGGGATCGAAGTCGCCGAGCGCTTCCATTGTCTTTCCGCGTACGACATGCGCAGCGGCGAAACCGTCCGCTTTGACCGCGAGCAATGTTGCTTCGACTACCGCGACAGCGTTTTCAAGCAGAACGGCGATCATCTGAACGCGCGCTATGCGATTACCGACGTCACTTTCCGTCTGCCGAAGGCCTGGCGACCGGTGACGCGCTACACCGACGTCGACGCTGAACTCGCCGCGCGGTCGGTCGGCCAGCCCGACGCGCGAGTGATCTTTGCGGCGATCGTCGCGATTCGTCAGCGCAAGCTGCCCGATCCGGCGCAGCTGCCCAACGCCGGCAGCTTTTTCCATAATCCAGTGGTCGCGGCAGCGACCGCCGACCGGCTGCTCGCCAACCACCCCGGACTGCCGTGTTATGCCCAGCCCGACGGTCGCAGCAAGCTCGCTGCCGGCTGGCTGATCGAGCGCGCCGGCTGGAAGGGCCGCGATTTGGGTCCGGTCGGCATGTTTGAAAAGCAGGCGCTGGTGCTGGTCAATCGCGGCGGGGCGACAGGAAACGACGTCGTCGCGCTGATGCGCGCAGTGCAGCGCGACGTGCACGAGAAGTTCGGCGTCGACCTCACGCCTGAACCGATCATGCTCTGAAGCGCCGCCAAAAGGCGATCCTGGCTTTTCTCGGCGACCAGTCGAGAATCCGTTAAAATCAAGGCCGTTCGGGATTTCTGGAGCAACAGGTGATCGGCAAAACGGTATTGGTGACTGGTGCGGCGAAGCGGGTGGGCAGCGCCATCGCCGGCGAGCTGCATCGCGCCGGCGCCAACGTGATGATTCACTACCGGACGGCGCAAGCGGACGCCGCTGCGCTGGCTGCCGAGTTCAACGCGCAGCGACCGCATTCTGCGTTTTGCCAGCAGGCCGACCTCGCCGACATCGACGCGCTGTCATCGCTGGTCGACGCGACGCTCGCCCATTTCGGCCGGCTCGACGCGCTGGTCAATAACGCGTCGAGTTTTTTCGCGACGCCGCTCGGCAAAATCAGCCTGACCGACTGGGACGATCTGCTCGGCAGCAATCTCAAGGCGCCGCTGTTTCTGACCCAGGCCGCTGCGCCGCACCTGCGCGCGGCGCAAGGCGCGGTGGTCAACATCACCGACATCCACGCCGAACGGCCGCTCGCCGGCTACCCGCTCTATTGCGCGGCCAAGGCCGGGTTGCTGGGGCTGACGCGCGCGCTGGCGATCGAACTGGCACCTGACGTTCGCGTCAATGCGGTCGCGCCAGGGCCGGTGCAATGGCCCGACGGCAGTGATTTCGACCAGCCGACGCGCGAGCGCATCGTCGCGCATACGCTCTTGAAACGCGCCGGCAGCCCGCAGGACATCGCGCGCACCGTACGCTTCCTGCTCAATGACGCCACTTACGTCACCGGCCAGGTGATCAACGTCGACGGCGGCCGTTCGGCGCATTTGTAACAACTACTTAAGCTTAACCACGGAGAGCACGGAGCACACAGAGAAAAGCAGGAATACGGCCACTGTTACACCGCCCGCCGAAAATTTGCTCTTGTATTTCTCCGTGTTCTCTGTGCGCTCCGTGGTGAACTACTTTTTTTGAGGTCGAGTGGAAAATTCAAAAACCTTCCTGCGCCTGAAGCGGCGCATCGAGAGCAGCGCCGGCAAGGCGATTGCCGACTACAACATGATCGAGAACGGCGACACCGTGCTGGTCTGCATTTCCGGCGGCAAGGATTCGTACGCCATGTTGTCGACGCTGATGGCGCTGCGCGAACGCGCGCCGGTCGATTTCCGGCTGATCGCGATGAACCTCGACCAGAAGCAGCCGGGCTTTCCTTCCGACGTGCTGCCCAAGTATCTGGCCGGGCTCGGGATTGAACACCGCATCGTCGAACAGGACACCTACTCGATCGTCAAGGAGAAGATCCCCGAGGGCAAGACCACCTGCTCGCTGTGCTCGCGGCTGCGCCGCGGGGTGATCTACCGCACCGCCAAGGAGCTCGGCGCCAACAAGATCGCGCTCGGCCATCACCGCGACGACATCGTGCATACGCTGTTCCTCAACCTGCTCTTCGGCGGCAAGCTCAAGGCGATGCCGCCCAAGCTGGTGACCGACGACGGCGCGCACGTGGTGATTCGTCCGCTGGCTTATTGCAGCGAGAGCGACATCGCGCGTTTCGCGCGCGGCATGGAGTACCCGATCATTCCGTGCAACCTCTGCGGTTCGCAAAACAATCTGCAGCGGCAGAAGATCCGCGAGATGATGGCCGACTGGGACCGCCGTTATCCGGGGCGTACCGAGTCGGTGTTCACGGCGCTGCAGAACATCGTTCCGTCGCATCTCGCCGACACGGCGCTGTTCGACTTCAAGGGATTGCACGTCGGTGCCGAACTGGCTCAACTCGACGGCGGCGACACGGTTTTCGACGGCCCGCACTTCGGCGACGAATTGACGCTGCCCGGGGTGGGCGTTCCGATTCTTCAATAGCGCGCGTCAGGCAAGCTTTTGCTATGATGCAAACGCCTTGAGCATATTTGCCGAACAGCGGCGGTGTCAGTGTCAATGACTGCGCGCTGTCGGCAAAGGATTGAGAAACCACGCCGCCCGAACAAGATCGCCACCGAGTCAACATGAGCTATGCCCACTTGACCCTGTCAGTGTTGTTTGCCGATGTCTCGGGAAGCGTCCGGCTGCGCCAGAAGCTCGGCGATGGCGAAGCCTCGCGCGCCGTCGACCGTTGCCTCAAGCGCATGGAGCGTGCCGTCGAGGTCTTCGGCGGGCACCGGGTCAAGGCCGTCGGCGACCGGCTGACGGCGGTTTTTGATCGGCCCGATCAGGCGTTTCAGGCTGCCCTGCAAATGCAGGAACGCGTCGCCGACCTGCCACCGGTATCGGGAGTCAAATTGGCGATTAGCGTCGGCTTTGCGCATGGCGCGGTCAGCGAAGAGAATGGCATGCTCGCCGGCGAGACAGCCGAGGTGGCGGCGAAGCTGGCGACGCTGGCCAAACCAGGACAAATATTAAGCTCGCAGCAGACCCTGTCGGCCCTGCCGCCTCGTTGGCAAAGGTCGACACGCGACTTGGGCGCAGCAGCGACCGGCGAATTCGCGGGAACGGCGATTTTCGAGCTTGTCGCCCCCGTCGACTCGACGCTCGGCGTTCCGCTGGTCTTGCATTACGGCGACGCGGTGGTGGTTTTGAACGAGCGCAAGCGGGTCATCGTGATGGGGCGCGATGCGGAGTGCGACGTCGCCATCCATGACCGTCGGGCGTCACGCCAGCACGCGAGAATCGAACTGCGCGGCGAGCGCATCGTTCTCGTCGACCACAGCAGTAATGGCACCTACGTCACGCTCGAAGGCCAGCCCGAGTTGTTCCTGCGCGGCGACGAGTGCGTCATCCACGGCCAGGGACTGATCTCGTTTGCCTCGTCGTCAAGCAGCCCCGGCGCCGACTGCGCGACTTTCGAGTAATCCTAGAAACCGCAGTTCGAACCACGACGGGCACAACGGACACAACGAAGATCCTTGGTTCTTGGATTTTTCTGCGACTCACCTTCTCTGGGTGATTCATTAACTCGGTGCAAGCAATAGTCTTTTCTTTGTGATCGTTGCGTTCGTTGTGGTTAGCGGCGTTTTTAAGGGTAGTTCCGATCGGCATAAAAAACGGCGGTGCGCGCGCACCGCCGTTTTGCTTGTCTAGAGCCGCTTACTTGGCCTTGAGACAGTCGCTCATGAAGACCTTGCGTTCATCGCCCTTCAAGGCCTTGGTTCCGGCCTCGGCGTTGCACGACTTCATCTTGTCCTGCTGCGTCGCGGAAGCAGCGGGCGTCGCAGCGGCGGCCGGCGCCGGCTTGGCGCCGAGGCACTCGCTCATGAACTTCTTGCGTTCGTCACCCTTCAGGGCCTTGGTTCCCGCCTCGGCGTTGCACGCCTTCATCTTGTCCTGCTGCGCTTGTTGCGCAGGCGATGGCGCTTTTTTCTCGGCATCGGCGGCAAAAGCGCTGCCAGTGACCAAGGCCAGCGCAACGAGAGCGATCATGGTTTTCATCGGTAACTCCTTGATGGGGTTTGGGAAGGTACTTCGATTATAGCGGTAAATTATATGCCATCGTCAAGAACAGCCTGCTGCTGGCGGTTGATGAATTCGCTCATGCTGTCGATGCCGCGCAGCTGCAGGATGCAGTTGCGCACCGCGACTTCGAGCAGCACCGAGAGGTTGCGCCCCGGCGCGACGTGAAAGACCACCTTGCGCACCGGAATGCCGAGGATTTCCTGCGACTGCGAATCGAGCGGCAGACGCGGCAAATCATCGCCGATCGAGTTTTTCTGCAAATGGACGATCAGCTTGAGCTTCATTTTGCGCCGCGCAGCGGTCTCGCCGAAGATCGTTCTGATGTTGAGCAGACCGAGACCGCGCACTTCGAGGAAGTCGCGCAGCATTCCCGGACAGCGGCCCTCGATCGTCGTCGGTGCGATTCGCGCCAATTCGACGACGTCGTCGGCAACCAGCCCATGGCCGCGCGAAACGAGTTCGAGCGCCAGTTCGCTCTTGCCGACGCCCGAATCGCCGGTAATCAACACGCCCATGCCGAAGACGTCCATGAACACGCCGTGCGACGAGACCGTGTCGGCAAAGCGCCGCGCCAGATAGACGTGCAGCAGGTCGATCACTGCCGAGCACGACTTCGGACTCGAAAACAGCGGCGTTTGCGTCGCCTCGCACAATTCGCGAACGCCAGGCGGGATGTCGAGCCCGTCGGCAATGATCAGCGCCGGTGGCGCACTGGCCATCAGGTCGTCGATTTGACGAGCCCAGCGTTCGGGACCGGCGCTTTCGGCCCAATTCTGCTCGGCCTTGCCGATGACCTGAACACGATGGCAGTAAATCAGGTTGAGGTGACCGACCACGTCGGGGCCGTAGACCGCCTGATCCTGCAAGCGGACCAGCCGCTCGACGCCGATGGCGGCAACCCAGGTCAATTTGAGCTTCTCAAGATTGTCGTCGTAGAGCTGGGAAATGCTCAGGGTACGTTTGTCGATCATGCGGCACTCACTCTTAAGGGGCGGTGAACAGACAGGATAGGGGCTTTCGGCAACGTCACGTGCCGGCGTTAATGGTGCACAACCTCGTCGTTGGCAAAGATCCGCAGGATCTCGTCGGCACTGTCGGCGGCTATCAGCGCGTCGCGGCAGCTGCGTTCGGAAAAGCGCTCGGCAAGTTCGGAAAGGATCTGCAGATGCTGCTCGGTCGCCTGTTCGGGAACCAACAGCACGAAAAGAAGCGCGACCGGCTCGCTGTCTGGCGAATCGAAGGGCACCGGCGTGGCCAGTCGCAGAAAGGCGCCGCTGGCTTCGGAAAGGCCCTTGATCCGGCCGTGCGGAATGGCGATGCCGCGACCGAGCCCGGTCGAGCCGAGCTTTTCACGCGCAAAAAGGCTGTCGAATACGGCACTGCGCGCGATCCCCTGATTGTTTTCGAAGAGCACGCCAGCGTGCTCGAAGATTCGCTTTTTGCTGCTGGCGTCAAGGTCAAGGACGATGTTTTCGGGGGCTAATAATTGACTGATCAGACTCATACAAAGGCTGGCCATAGGCGAGCGGTAGGTGAAAAGTAAGGAAGGAGCGGATTCGGCGGATGACGCCGAAACCGCCCCGGGTGAATCATTCAGACTCTGGGACGACGTTGATCTTCGATCCGCGATGATGATCCTGGACCTTCTGCTTGTACTTCTGGATCTGGCGGTCGAGCTTGTCGGACAGGCTGTCGATCGCCGCGTAAAGATCGTCTTCAATCGCCTCGACGAAGACATCCTTGCCGGAGAGATGAACGGTGACTTCGGCTTTCTGCTTCAATTTGTCGACCGACAAGATCACGTTCACGTCGATGACATTGTCGAAATGGCGCGTAACCCGCTCAAGTTTCCCGGTAACGTAGGCATGGATTGCCGGAGTGATCTCAAGGTGATGACCACTGATTTGCAGGTTCATGGTGTGGCTCCTTATCAAGGTGACGGGCGCGTCAGCGACCGTCGATTCCCCCTCGCCCGCGGGTGAACACGGGTTCGGGGATGAGGGTGATGGGCATTGCGTTCATGCGCTGCCTGTCAAATGGTTTTGCGTAGTTTAACTGGCGGAATGCTCAACGCCTCACGGTATTTCGCGATCGTCCGCCGCGCGACGACAATCCCCTGCTGGCCGAGAATCTCGGAGAGCTGGCTATCCGAGAGCGGCTTTTTCTGGTCTTCGGCGCCAACCAGCTGCTTGATCAGCGCGCGGATCGCCGTTGCCGAACACGCGCCACCGGCTTCGGTGGCGACGTGACTGCCGAAAAAGTATTTGAGTTCGAAGATGCCGCGCGGCGTCGCCATGTATTTCTGCGTCGTGACGCGCGACACGGTCGATTCGTGCAAACCCAGGATGTCGGCAATCTCGCGCAGCACCAACGGGCGCATGGCGACTTCGCCATGGTCGAAAAACTGGCGCTGACGGTCGACGATGGCTTGAGCCACGCGCAGGATGGTGTCGAAACGCTGCTGCACATTCTTGATCAGCCAGCGCGCTTCCTGCAACTGACCGGCCAGCCCCGAGCCGCGCTGGCGCGTCAGGATCTGGGCGTAGAGGCTGTTGATGCGCAGGCGCGGAAAGGCATCGGAATTGACATTGACCGTCCATTGGCCACGAATCTTGCGCACCACCACGTCGGGCGTGATGTAGCGCGCGTCGAGCGCTGCGTACTGCGAGCCTGGTCGTGGGTTGAGGCTGCGGATCAGGAACTGCGCCTCGCGCAACTCGTCGTCGTCGCAGTCGACGAGCTTCTTGAGCTTGACGAAGTCGCGCCCGGCGAGCAGGTCCAAGTGCTGACGAACGATCTTGAGCGCCAGGATCTGCGTCTCATCGGCCGGCAGCGCCTCAAGTTGCAACGCCAGACACTCCTGTGCGTTGCGCGCGCCGACGCCGGTCGGGTCGAAGCACTGCAGATGGTTGAGTGCGATCTGCAATTCCTCGGTCTCGATTTCGAGTTCGGACGGCAGCGTGTCGGCGAGCTCGTCGAGCGACAAGGTCAGGTAGCCATCGTCGTCGAGCGCGCCGATCAGGCATTGCACCAGCGTCCGGTCGCGGTCGGGAATGTTCATCAGCCCGAGTTGCCACGACAGATGCTCGCGCAACGAGGTGGTCGCTGCCTGCACGTCGTGGTAGTCGCTATCGTCGTCGTCAAAAGATCCTGACGAACTCGAATAAGTGCTTTCTTCGCCGAGCCAGCTGTCGTCATCGGCAGAAGAAGGCGACGCGGGCGGCTCGGGCTCGGCTTCGCTCTTCTCGGCGTTTTCGGCCGGCTCGGTGGTTTCGGCCTGACTGGTCGACGCCAGTTGTGGCGCGTACTCTTCTTCCTCGCGCTCGAGCAGCGGGTTTTCTTGCAAGTACTTTTCCAACTCCTGTTCGAGCTCAAGCGTCGATAGCTGCAATAGACGGATCGATTGCTGCAACTGAGGCGTCAGCGCGAGATGCTGCGAAAGTTTGAGCTGGAGAGATGGTTTCATTTACGGCGCTTGATCGGCCACCGGACTGGGTGAGAGGCTGCCCGTTTCATTGTATTTTTTTAGGCTCTAGTCGCAGGGTTCAGAGGCGGAAATTTTCGCCAAGATAAACCTTGCGAACGCTTTCATTATAAATGATTTCGTCCGGCCGCCCCGAAGCAAGAACGCTGCCTTCGTTGAGGATGTAAGCATGATCGCAGATGCCCAAGGTTTCACGAACGTTGTGGTCGGTAATCAACACGCCGATGTTGCGTTCCTTGAGGAAACGGATGATCTTCTGGATGTCGAGCACGGCAATCGGATCGACGCCGGCAAACGGCTCGTCGAGCAGGATAAAGCGCGGATCGGTCGATAGCGCGCGGGCAATTTCGACGCGGCGACGCTCGCCGCCCGACAGCGAAGCCGCCGAACTGTTGCGGATGTGGCTGATGTGCAGCTCTTCGAGCAAGGTCTCGGCGCGGCGCTCGATTTCGTCAGGCGTCGCATGTTGCAACTCGAGCACCGCCTTGATGTTTTCGACCACGCTCAGTTTGCGGAAAACCGAGGCTTCCTGCGGCAGATACGAGACGCCAAGTTTGGCGCGCCGGTGGATCGGCAGATGGGTGATTTTCTGCTCGTCGATATAGACATCGCCGCCGTCGCAGGCGACCAGGCCGACGACCATATAAAAGCAGGTCGTCTTACCCGCGCCGTTGGGGCCGAGCAGGCCGACCACCTCGCCGCTGCCGACGGTGATCGAAACGTCCTCGACGACGGTGCGTTTCTTATAGACCTTTTTGAGGTTATGCGTCGAGAGGATACTCTTGGCACGCTCCGCGCTGGTGTTGGCATCGGTTTCGGACATCATTCAATCGTCTTCAAAGTCGCCGCGCAAGACACGGCGAACGGTTTCTCCGGAAAATCCCCGGCTCAGCAAAAATCGCATCTGACGTGCGCGCTCGCCATCGTCGATCGCACGCTCGCCAAACTTGCGCTGCCACACGGCGCGCGCGCGCACCAACTCATCATCGCCGGCGGCCAAGGCCGTCGCCACCAACGCTTCGGAAACGCCCTGCGTGCGTAGCTCGTAGGCTAGACGAGCGTTGCCAAAACGCGCAGCGCGCGCATTGAGCCGCATCTCAACGTAGCGCTCGTCCGAAAGCAGACGACGTGCCGCCAGATCGTCGAGCAAGGCTTCGAGCGCCTCGCCCGACTCGGCGTACGGCGCCAGCTTGCGCGCCAACTCGACACGCGCGTGTTCGCGGCGCGCCAGTAAGCGCAAAGCACGCTCGCGCAGCGTGCCGCTCATCGCCCTTATTCGGCGGCAGCGCTAATCGGCTGCGGCGACGGCACATTGACCGCGGAGCGGATCTTGGCCTCGATTTCCTGGGCGATTTGCGGGTTGGCCTTGAGGAATTCGCGCGCATTGTCCTTGCCCTGACCGATCTTCTCGCCGCTGTACGAATACCACGAGCCGGATTTCTCGACCAGTTTGTGAATGACGCCCAGTTCGACGATTTCGCCTTCGCGCGACGTGCCTTCGCCGTAGAGGATGTCGAAAATCGCTTCGCGGAAAGGCGGCGCGACCTTGTTCTTGACGACCTTGACGCGCGTTTCGTTGCCGACCACCTCGTCGCCCTTCTTGATGCTGCCGATACGG
>Ga0316604_10002252_pt1 | contig 15125 bp, 15 predicted proteins | sample OWC_soil_day20_C_FD_207650 | JGI IMG/M metagenome (GOLD analysis project Ga0316604, IMG submission 207650) | Wetland soil microbial communities from Old Woman Creek delta, Ohio, United States - OWC_soil_day20_CT | ecosystem: Environmental > Terrestrial > Soil > Wetlands | place: USA: Ohio... | reverse complement strand
GTTCGGCTTCAACGCGCTTGACGATCACACGGTCGTGCAAAGGACGGATATTCATAAAGCTAACTCCTCGTGGTTCACAGAGATGAAATTGGCCGGCACACCCAACGGGTTCCCGGGAACGGAGCGGGCGACTGTTAGCACTCGCATCCGGTGAGTGCTAAATAATAAGGTCGCCCCCCCGCTATTTCAAGGGTCGATCCTGAAATTTTCTTTCTCACCTGCAACCGCCCCCTCTCGGGCCACAAAAACAGTTCCTTAGCAGCTCGGCCCGGCGAAGCTTCCGGTAGAGTTTTTGCATAGAATTAATCTCGGCAATATCGACAAGAGCACGACTTTAGTCATAATTCGCGCATGGAAAAAAACACTCACCCGCTCCTGCTCATCGTTGACGACAGCCGCATGTCCCGCATGCTGGTCCGCGCCATCGTCGCCGACAGCCGGCCTGACTGGCGCATTGCCGAAGCCTGCAACGGCGACGAAGCGCTCCAGATCGTCGCCGCAGAATGCCCCGACTACATCAGCATGGACGTCAACATGCCGGGCATCAGTGGCCTGGAAGCCGCCGGCCGCATTCGCATGCGCCACCCGGAAGCCCGCATCACGCTGTGCACCGCCAACATTCAGGAAAGCACCCGGGAAGCGGCGGCCCGGGCCGGCGTTCATTTCGTGGCCAAGCCGATCACCGCGCAATCGGTCGCCGACGCCATCGCTTTTTTCGAGGCCTGAACGCGTGCCCCTGAACGAATTGCAGCGCGATGCGCTGGGCGAGATATTCAATATCGGTGTCGGCCGGGCGGCCTCCAGCCTGAGCCAGATCGTCAACGACGAGGTGCTGCTGAGCGCCCCCGAAGTCATGGTCGTCCATCGCGAACAGGCCGCCAAGGTCCTGCTTGGCGCCGAGCTCAACCAGTTCAGCACGGTCAGCCAGAGCTTTTCCGGCCCTTTCGACGCCCAGGCCATGCTGGTCTTTCCCGAATCGAATGCGCTGGAAATCGTCCGCCTGATGGTCGGGCCGCACATGAGCATCGAGGAACTCTCGGAATTCGAACAGGAGGCGATGTGCGAAATCGGCAACATCATCCTCAACGCCTGCATGAGTTCGCTGGCCGACATTTTCCACATCCGCTTTGAAAGCACTTTACCGCTGCATCGCTTCGGCGACACCTACAACCTGCCGATCCTCGACGGCGACGAGGAGCAGATGGTGCTGCTCCTGCAGGTGGACATGATCATCAGCCAGCAGCGCATCCAGGGCCACATCCTGTTTTTGCTCAGCGTGCCCTCGATGAGCGCCCTGCTCCAGCATATCGACCGTTACCTGAGTGCGCAGGGCTTGGCATGAGCGAACACGAATTCGACGGCATCAACCTCGGCTGCGTCATCGACAGCCTGCAGGTCGGCATCATCATTCTCGACAGCGCGCAGCGCATCCGCCACTGCAACCGCTGGCTGACCCAGCGCAGCGGACTGGCGGCCAGCGCCATCGACGGCAAGCTGCTGCACGAGGTGTTTCCGGAGGCGCAAGGCAGCCGGCTCGAACGGGCGGTGCGCCACGCCATTGACGATCATCTGCCGTCGCTGCTCTCGCCGGCGCTGCACGGAACACTACTGGCGCTCTACCAAACGCCGGGCGACCGCCGTCACGACCGGCGCATGCAGCAGATGATCCATGTCGTGCCGCTCAGCGACAAGGCGCAACAGGGGGCCTGCCTGATCCAGATCAGCGACATGACCGCCAACATTTCGCGCGAGCGCCTGCTCCGCCAGCAGACCGAAACCTTGCGCCGGACCACCACGCAGGATGCGCTGACCGGCGTCGCCAACCGGCGCAAGTTCGACGACGCCCTGGCCAGCGAGTTTCACAAGGCGCAGCGCAACAACACGCAACTGGCGCTGATGATCATCGATCTCGACGCCTTCAGTCGCTACAACGCGCATTACGGCCGCGAGCGGGGCGATGTCTGCCTCAGCGAAATCGCCGGCGCCCTGCAGGATGCCATCCGCCCGCTCGGCGACCTGCTCGCCCGCTATGCCGGGGACAAGTTTGCCCTGATCCTGCCCGGCATGGATGAGCGCGAGGTCTGCCGCCTGGCCGAAAACCTGCGCCTGCGGGTAAGTACGCTGGGCATTAGCAATGCGGCCAGCAGTACGGGCTACCTGACGGCCAGCATCGGCGCCACGGTCATGCAGCCGAGCGCCGATGCCGACACCCACACCCTGCTCTCCTCGGCCGATGTCGCGCTCTACCAGGCCAAGCACGAAGGCCGCAACCGCGTTGTCTTTTTCTCTGCCGAAGACGGCAGTTTCAGGAGCTACGGCTAGCCGTCACGCCATACCCGGACCGAACAGGCGATAGGCATTGCGCCCCTCGGCCTTGGCGGCATACAGCGCGGCATCGGCACTGCGCTTGAGGACATCCATGTCCTCGCCATGCTCGGGGAAGATGGCCACCCCGACGCTGGCCGAGATGCGCGCCTCGCCCGCCTCCAGCAGATACTCCTGACCCAGGCTGCCGACCACCCGCCGCGCCACATCCTCCGCTTCGGCGGGGTTGGCGATCTTGGGCAGGATGACGGCGAATTCGTCACCGCCGAGCCGGGCGACGGTATCCGATTCGCGCACCAGCAAGCGCAGACGACGCGCCGTTTCCAGCAGCAGTTCGTCGCCGGCAGCATGCCCCATGCTGTCGTTAACCGCCTTGAAGTGATCGAGGTCGATGTAGAGCAGCGCAAATGCCTCGCCATAGCGCCGTGCCTGCGTCATCGACATCTGCAGGCGGTCGTAGAACAGCGCGCGGTTGGGCAGGTCAGTCAGCGGATCGCTCTGCGCCTTGTGGCGCAGCAACTCCTCGGCCTCCTTGCGCTGGGTGATGTCGATGAAGGTGGCGACATGGCGGCCGCCGCTTTCCGCCGCCTCGCCATGAATCGTCGAGATGGCCAGCCAGGAGGCATAGATCGCCCCATCGCGCCGCCGATTCCAGATTTCGCCCTCCCAATGGCCGTTGCGCGCCAGCGCCTGCCACATGGCAGCATAGAACTCCGCCCCGTGCCGGCCGGAGGCGAGCAACTTCGGGTCGCGACCGAGCACCTCGCGCACCGGGTAGCCGGTAATCACCGAAAAGGCCGGGTTGGCCTGGATGATCAGGTTTTCGCTATCGGTGACGATGATCCCTTCGCTGGCATTTTCCATCACCGCGGCGGCGATCTGCAGCGCCCGCTCATCGGCGAGGCGATCCGTCATGTCGCTGACGTTGACCACCCATTGCGGCGCTTCGTTGGCCCCGACATCGATCTTCGCAACATGGACGTCGGCCACCCGAGCCTGCTGGCTGCCGGCGCGCAGGAAACGCAAGCGCGAACTGGCCGAGACCGGCTCGCCGCGCAGCCGGCGGCCGAGGCGATCCGCCACCACACCCCGGTCGAGGGGATGGATGTAATCGAGAATGGGATGCCCGATCATCTGCTCCGGCGTGCAGCCGAGAATCGCCGCCGCCCGCTCGTTGGCGAAAGTGATGCAAAAGGCCGGCGCTTCGAAAATCATGATGCCGTCCTGACTGGCCTCGATCACCGAGCGGTAACGCGCCTTGCTGTCATTGATCAGACGCTCGTTGCGCTGACGCTCGGCGACCTCTTCGAGCAAGTGGGCATTGGCGGTGGAAAGCTCCTGGGTGCGCTCGGCAATCAGCCGCTCCTGACCGGCGCTGACCTCGCTCAGCCGTAAAAAATAGCGGCGCGAGCGGGCCGCGGCATAGTGCAGCAGCCCGGCAACCAGCACCGCTGCGGCAACCATCAGGAAAACGGCACGCTGCCGTTGCTGCGCACGCACCGCAAGCATTCTGGCGGCCGGCATCGTTACGCTGATCCCGCCGCGGACCATGCCCTGTACGTAACCCTGCGTCGCGTGGCAGACCAGACAGGATTTCTTGACGTAAAGCGGTGCCATATAGCGGTAGACCGCCGCCTCGCCGGTACCGATCAGGGCCAGCGCCTCGTCGGCCTTGCGTTCCTCGAAGCTGCGCAACGCCACGGCCTCCCAGTCGTCGGCCCCGTTGCCCGGGCGCATCGGCTTCAGGCTGGTGATCCGGAACTTGACACCGTCGGCCTGCTCGGCAATTTCGGCAATCTGGCGGGTCATGAAAGCCGGATTGATCATCGTCAGGCGCGTCCCATCGACGGTCGTCAAATCCCGTTTCGGATGCATCAGATAAGGATTGGGCTGGGTCTGTTCGGTAACCGGGACATAGACGCCGCCGTGTCCGGCATTCCAGTCGCGGGTCAGTTCGACCAGGCGAAACAGTGTATTGCCCCGCTCGCGGGCTAGGTACTCGATATTGTCGTCGATGAAGCGGAAATCGACCGCGATGGCCAGGCCGCAGATCGCCGCCACGACCAGATAGATGAACGCCACCCCCGGCCGGTAGCCGGCGAATTGCGGGCTATTCGACACAGAAGAATCGGCGTTTGATGCAATCGTCATGATGACCAATTCATATTATAAGAATCAGACAGTTAGCCGTTGAAAACAAACTACAGGATATGGCTAGAATGGCCCCTCCAGGTGTGATTTTTGCTCATTAGCCGCTGCTGCCTACAGCCAACCGACAATTCGAGAAAACTCCTACAAACGCACCATGAAGAACAATCAGCCTACCACTCAACGCGAAGTCGCCTTTCCATTAAACACCTATTTGGTGTCCCATACCGACCTTAAAGGAATCATCACCGCGGTCAACGACGCCTTCGTCGAGATTAGCGGCTTTACGCGTGACGAGCTGATTGGCAAGAACCACAATATCGTCCGCCACCCGGACATGCCGGAGGCTGCCTTTGCCGACCTCTGGCAGACCGTCAAAGGCGGGCTGCCCTGGCGCGGACTGGTCAAGAACCGCTGCAAGAACGGCGACTTTTACTGGGTCGAAGCCTTCGTTGTGCCAGTCAAGAAAAACGGCCAGATCACCGGTTATATGTCGGTGCGCACCCCGGCCAGCCGCGACAAGCGGGCCGCCGCCGAAAAGGCCTATGCCGCCGCCGGCCAGAAAGGCAGTCTGCCGGCCAGCGGCCGGCGCACGCTGGCGCTGCGCACCCGTCTGTGGCTGGCGATTGCCGTCATCCTCAGCCTGATGACGGCGATTGGCCTGTTGGGTCTGAACGGCATTGCCGAAACCAATACCCAGCTCGACCGCATGTACAAGGAAAAACTGGCGCCGTCGAACATGGCCAGCCGGATGATGCTGCTGCTCGCCGACAACCGCGCCCAGGTCATGCTGGCGCTGCAGCACGACCCGGCCAATTCCTCGGCAAAACTGCACGATCACGCGCTCGACATGCATATCGAGGCGACGCTGAAGAATCGCGAGCAGATCAATGCCGAACTCGAGGGCCTGAAAAAGACCGCGCTCAACGACAAGGAACAGCAGTTGCTCGCCCGCTTCGGCGACACCCGGGAGCGCTTTTCGAAGGAAGGCATCGCCGTCGCCCGCAACCTGCTCAAGGAAGGGCAGTTCGCGCAGGCCAACGAATTGCTGCTGCTCAAGATCAACCCGCTGTATGCCGAAATGCGGCGCGATGGCGAAGCGCTGATCCAGGAATTCGCCCACTCGGCGGAAGCGAATTTCGCCACGGCCGAAGCCAATTACCGGACCATCCGCAACATCACCATCGGCAGCATGGTCTTCGCCCTGCTCGCTGCGCTGGTCGGCGGCGCGCTGCTTATTGGTGCAATTCTGGGTCCGATCCGCAAGGCCATCACCCATTTTGAGCAGATTGCCGAAGGCAAGCTGACCGACGACATCGACGTCGGCGGCCGCGATGAAACCGGCCTGCTGCTCTGCAACCTGGCCACCATGCAGGGCACACTGAAGGCGATGCTCGACGAGATCACCGCCGCCTCGCGCGCCATCGACAGCCGCTCCCGCTTGCTCGAAGAGCAGATGACGCAGGTCGCCGTGCAATCGGACCAGCAACAGGCCAGCGTCGAAGGCGTCGCCTCGGCGACCGAGCAATTCAGCCAGTCGGTGCAGGAAGTGGCGGCCAATGCCCAGGACACGGCGACGGCGGCCCGCGAATCGCAGGCCCAGGTCATCGAAAGCAACGCCAGCATCAACCAGAGCATGGCGGCCACCAACCGCGTCGTTGAAGCAGTGCATGACTCGAACACCACCATCGACCAGCTCAACCAGTCGATTGCCAAGATCGGCGACATCACCAAGGTGATTGCCGACATCGCCAGCCAGACCAACCTGCTCGCCCTCAATGCCGCCATCGAGGCGGCGCGGGCCGGCGAACAGGGGCGCGGTTTCGCCGTCGTCGCCGACGAGGTGCGCAAGCTGGCTGAACGGACGACGACCTCGACCGCCGACATCAACACCACCGTCTGCGAAATCCAGTCGGTCACCGCGCAGGCGGTGGCCAGCATGGACCGCGCAGCGCTCGAAGTGGAAACCGGCATCGGCAAGCTGCGCGAAAGCGTCGCCGGCCTGGAAGGCATCACCCAGTCGTCGAGCCAGGTCTCGCTGATGGCCGGCCAGATTTCCGATGCCGCCCGCCAGCAGGGTGTGGCCAGCGAGGAAGTGGCGATCAGCATGCAGCAGATCACCGACCTCATCGAACGCAACACCACCTCCGCCCGCTCGGCCCGCGAGGCGGCCGACGAATTGCTGGTCACCGCCGGCCAGCTCGACAGGCTGATCGCCGGCTTCGAGCTCTATCGCCGCTAGGGCGTCGGCAGGGCTGGCGCAGGCCGTTAGAATGGGAGGCTCCGGCCTCCCATTCCGCTTTCCGATGACTTTCAAACTACTCGCCGCCCTCGCCGGCGCCCTGCTCGGCCTGCCCGCCCTGGCCGACGGCCTGCCGCCCAATGTGCTGAAAGCGCTGAAGGCGGCGCAGATACCGGCCGCCAGCGTCGCCGTCGTCGTCCAGCCTGTCGATGCCGCAACAGCGCTGGTCGCCCACAACGCGACCCCGGCGATGAACCCGGCCTCGGTGATGAAGCTGCTCACCACCTACGCCGCGCTCGACCTGCTCGGCCCGGCCTACACCTGGAAAACCACGGCCTGGATCGAGACTCCGGCGACCACAGAAACAACGGCTGGCCCTAGGGTCGACGGGGTTTTGAACGGCAATTTGTACCTGAAGGGCAGCGGCGACCCGCGCTTCGCCATCGAGCATCTGGCCGGCCTGCTCCGCCAGTTGCGCGTCCGCGGCATCCAGCACATTGCCGGCGACATCGTGCTCGACCGCACCGTCTTCAACGTGCCGAGCATCGATCCCGGCGCCTTCGACGACAAGCCGATGCGCCCCTACAACGTCGGCCCGGACGGCCTGCTGATCAATTTCCGCGCCCTGCGCTTCACGCTGCAGCCAGACAACGGCAAACCGCGCCTGCTGCAGGAAACGCCGAGCGAGGGCCTGCGCCTCGACAACCGCCTGCGCAGCGCCGACGGCGGCTGCGGCAGCGACTGGAAGGAACGCATCGAGGTCCGCCTGATCCCCGAGACGACCGGCAATCGCCTCGAATTCAACGGCAGCTACAGCCCGCTGTGTGGCGAAAAGACGCTCAATCTGGCGCCGCTGCCGGCCGACGCCCACAGTAGCGGCCTGCTCCGCGCGCTGTGGAAGGAACTCGGCGGCAGCCTGGCCGGCCAGGTTCGCGGCGGCGGCATCCCGATCGGCAGCAAGCTGGTCGCCAGCCACGAATCGCCGCCGCTGGCCGATGCCGTGCGCGATATCAACAAGTTCAGCAACAACGTCATGGCCCGCCAGGTTTTCCTGACCCTCGGCAATGACGCCGCTCCGGCCACCCCCGAACGCGCCCGGCAGCGCGTCGCCGACTGGTTGAACGGGCGCGGCCTGCGCTTCGCCGAACTGGTCCTCGACAACGGTTCCGGCCTGTCGCGCAGCGAACGGATCAGCGCCGACAGCCTGAACCGCCTGCTGCTCGACGCCTGGAAGAACCCGGTGATGCCCGAATTCATCTCCAGCCTGCCGATCGTCGGCATCGACGGCACGATGAAGAAGCGCCTGAACGGCTCCGATGCCACCGGCCGCGCCCATATCAAGACCGGCACGCTGGACGGCGTCAAGACCGCCGCCGGCTACGCGCTGGATGCGCAGGGCCGGCGTTACGCGGTGACTTTCCTGATCAACCACCCGAAAGCCCAGGCCGGCAGCGCGGCGATCGACGCCCTGCTGGTCTGGGTCGCGCAGCGCCGGGTCGGCGAAAAAGCGCCGCTGCTGGAGAACGAATGAGCGATTTCGCCGACCTGCCGCAGGCCTTGCCGGCCGCCGTACTCAATGAGGCCGGCCTCAACCGGCAGGCGGTTTTCGCGCTGGCCGACTTGCCCGCAGACATCCGCGCCAGCCTCGAAGCCATCGCGCCGCTGGCCGGCTACCGCCAACTGATCCTGATCGGCCACGGCGGCCGCCGCTTGTGGGAATGCGTCAAGGCCTCGGGCATCCGCAGCGCCGACCCGATCGACGACTTCACCGTACGCACCATTGCCCAGTGTTTCGCCGCCCAGCTGCCCGACAACCGCTACCAGCTGCTCTACCCGAGCCGCCACCCGATCGGCCTGCAGCAACTCGGGGCGCTGGCCGGCTGGCACCACGCCTCGCCCTTCATGGTCGGTATCGACGCCGAATGGGGCAGCTGGTCGGCCTATCGCGCTGTCGTGCTGGCCGATACCCGTTTTCCCGTTCTGGCGCAGGTCGACCGCAGCACTTTGGCTTCCGGCCACCCCTGCGCCAGTTGCCAAACCCGGGCCTGCATCGCCGCCTGCCCGGCCGGCGCCCTCAGCGACGGTCCGTTCAAGCTGGAACGCTGCCTCGCCTACCGCAAGCAGCCCGACTCGGCCTGCCGGACGACCTGCCAGGCCCGCCTCGCTTGCCCGCTCGGTGCCGAGCATCGCTACACCGACGAACAGATCAGCCACAGTTACAGCATCTCGCTGCGCATGATCGAAGAACTCTACTGACCCCGCCCCACTGCATGTCCAAACACCCCGTCAGCCGCCACACCCTGTTCGAAGACGCCCAGGCCCTGCTCGTCGCGCCGCTTTTCGTCGCCTTCGCCGTCCTTCTCTTCAAGGAAGCCGGGCTGCTCACCGGCGGCACGGTCGGCATCGCCTTCCTGGTCCACTATCTGCAGGGCTGGCCGTTCGGCCTCGTCCTCTTCGTCGTCAATCTGCCCTTCTACCTGCTCGCCATCCGGACCATGGGGCGCAGCTTCACGCTGAAGACCTTTCTCGCCGTCAGCCTGCTCTCGCTGTACGCCGAACTGCTGCCCCGGTTGATCGAGTTCCAGGCGCTGAACCGCGTTTTCGCGGCGCTGATGGGCGGCTTCCTGGCCGGCGTCGGCCTGCTCATCCTGATCCGCCACCGGGCCAGCCTGGGCGGCCTCGGCATACTCGTCATTCACCTTCAGAACACCCGCGGCTGGCGGGCCGGCCACCTGCAGATGGCAGCCGACAGCCTGATCCTCGGCGCCGCCATCTTCGTCCGCGATCCGCTCAGCGTCGGCCTGTCGATCATCGGCGCGCTGGCCCTCAACCTGGTGATCGCGGTCAATCACAAGGCCGGCCGCTACATGGGTACCTGAAGCCGGTTTTTGCCCTTTTTCGCCGGTCCACCGAAGGACTTTGGTTTCGCCGAATTTGAAAGCAAGAGACGGGGTGCGCCGGTGTTGCGCAGCGCCTAGACTTGGTTCGACAATGGACAGGAAAGGACAAGCGATGGCCACCGACAGTACCCCTGCAGCAACCCTGGCCGACCCGCGCTGGGCCGCCGTCATCGCCCGCGACGGCGGAGCGGACGGCGCCTTCGTCTATGCCGTGCGGACGACCGGCATCTACTGCCGCCCGGGCTGCCCGTCGCGCCCGCCGAAGCCGGAGAACGTCGCCTTTTACCCGACGCCGGCCGCCGCAACCGCCGCCGGCTTTCGCCCCTGCCAGCGCTGCCGGCCCGATGCAGCATCGCTCGCCGTGCGCCAGCAGTCGATCATCAGCGACCTCTGCCGCCACATCGAACAGGCCACCCAGCCACCGACCCTGGCGCAACTGGCCATCCGGGCCGGACTCAGCCCGCACCACCTGCACCGCCTGTTCAAGGCGAGCACCGGCCTGACCCCGCATGCCTACGCCAGCGCCGTGCGGGCCGGGCGACTGCGCCAGAGCCTGCCGCAGGCTGACAGCGTGACCAGCGCCATTTTCGCCGCCGGCTACAACAGCGGCAGCCGCTGCTACGCCGAATCGGACGCGCTACTCGGCATGACGCCCGGCGCCTACCGGGCCGGCGGCCCGCGCCAGGAAATCCGCTTCGCCAGCGGCCCCTGCGCCCTCGGCTGCGTCCTCGTCGCCCGCAGCGCGCGCGGCCTCTGTGCCATCCTGCTCGGCGACGAACCGGCGGCGCTGGCCAGCGAACTGGCCGAGCGTTTCCCGGCCGCCCGCCTGCTCGCCGACGATACCGAACTGGCGCAGCAACTGGCCGCGGTCGTCCGCTTCGTGGACGCCCCGCAAAGCGGGCTCGACCTGCCGCTCGACATTCGTGGCACCGCCTTCCAGCAGCGCGTCTGGCAAGCCCTGCGCGCCATCCCGCCCGGCCGGACGGTGAGCTACAGCGAGATTGCCGCCCGCCTCGGCATGCCGAAAGCGGTGCGCGCCGTGGCCGGCGCCTGCGCCGCCAATGCGCTGGCCGTCGCCATCCCCTGCCACCGCGTCGTGCGCAGCGACGGCGGGCTGGCCGGCTACCGCTGGGGCATCGCGCGCAAACGGGCGCTGCTCGCCCGCGAGGCCGAAGAATGAACGGCGACCTGTTCGCCGGCCCCGGCGGGCCGGAACAGATCGGCCCCGGCACCTGGCTGCTGCATGGCGAAGTGCTCGACGCCGCGCCGGCACTGTTCGCCGAAGTGCAGCGCCTCACCGCCGCCGCCCCCTTCCGCCAGATGCAGACGCCGGGCGGCTACCGGATGTCGGTGGCGATGAGCAATTGCGGGCCGCTCGGCTGGATCACAGACCGTGCCGGCTATCGCTATACGGCGACCGATCCGCAAAGCGGCCTGCCCTGGCCGCCGCTGCCGCCGCTCTTTCTGCAGATCGCCGGTGCCGCCGCCGAGGGCGCCGGCTACCCGGGCTTCGTGCCCGACGCCTGCCTGATCAACCGCTACGAACCCGGGGCGCGGATGGCGCTGCACCAGGACATCGACGAACGCGATTTCACGGCCCCCATCGTCTCGGTCTCGCTCGGCCTGCCGGTCGTTTTCCTGTTCGGCGGCGCCCAGCGCAGCGACAAGCCGGCCCGCCTGCTGCTCAGCCACTGCGACGTGCTGGTCTGGGGCGGCCCGGATCGCCGGCGCTTTCACGGCGTCATGCCCTTGCAGGCTGGCCGGCATGAACTTTTGGGCGAACAGCGCATCAACCTGACCTTCCGCAAGGCGGCCTGAACGACCATGAGCCCCAGCCTGCATCGCTGTCTGATCGACCTGCCCGCGCACTTTCGGCCGCAGGACATCCTCGCCTTCCACCGCCGCGACAACCAGCAACTGGCCGAACAGGTCGATGGCGAGGCGCTGCGCAAGGGGCTGATCTGGAGCGGCCAGCCGGCTTGCCTGAACATCCGGTTCGCGGCCGGACAAGCCACGGCGGAATTGGCCATCGACGGCCCGTCGACCGTAGGAATTACCACCGAGCTGCACCGGCTGGCCCGCCGTCTGCTCGGCCTGACCCAGCCGGTCGACGCCTTCGCCGCCGCCTACCGCGAGCATCCGCAACTCGGCCGTCTGCTCGCCGAGCGGCCCGGCCTGCGCGTGCCGCAGACCGCCACCCCGTTCGAGGCGCTGAGCTGGGCGGTGACCGGCCAGCAGATCAGCGTCCATGCCGCCGTCGCCGTTCGCCGCAAGCTGATCCAGGCCACCGGCCGCCAGCATTCGAGCGGCTTGTGGTGTTACCCGGAGGCAGCGCAGGTCGCCGCCAGCAGCGAGGCCGAATTGCGCCAGGTCGGCTTTTCGCAGAACAAGGCAGCGACGCTGCTCGCCCTCGCCGAGCAAGTCGCCAGCGGCCAGCTACCGCTCGACGACTGGCTCGCTTGCGACACGGCGAGCCTGCCGGTCGACGCCATCCGTGAGCAACTTTTGCAGCTGCGCGGCATCGGCCCGTGGACAGTCAATTACGGCCTGCTGCGCGGTTTCGGCTGGCTCGACGGCTCGCTGCACGGCGACGTCGCGGTGCGCCGCAAGCTGCAGCATCTGCTTGGCGCCAGCACACCGTTGAGCGAGCGGCAGACCGAGGCCTGGCTCGATCAATTCAAGCCGTGGCGGGCGCTGGTCGGCGCCCATCTGTGGGCGATGCCGCTCTAGTTATCGATCGGCCGCACGCCCGACAGCGCCACCCAGCCGCGCCCGACGCGGTAGATCACCCACAGGCCGAGCAGGGCGATGAGCAGGAAGGCAATCGGAATGCCGATGATGGTGATGATCAGCAGGCCATAGACGACCAGCCACAGCGCGGTGAACCAGAAGGTACGGATCTGCCAGCGGAAATGGCTTTCCAGCCAGGTACCGCTGACCTCGCCGCGCTTCAGGTAATTGAGGAAGACGGCGATCAGCGACGGCAGGCCGAAGACGAAGCCGCCGGCGACGGTCGCCGCCGAGGTGACGCCGACCAGCACGGCGAAGGCATGCAGGCCGTAGATGACATGGGTCAGCTGGACCAGCGACGGGCGCACGCCGTGCAGGTCGGGGACGGGAAGTTGCTCGGGCATCTCAGGCCTCCTCAAGATATTTCTGCAGCAACAGCGCGTTGCCGGCCGCCGGGTCGAGCACGTAAGGCGCGAAACCGGCCCGCGTGTAGGATGCCATCGCCCGCCGGTTGTTGGACAGCACTTCCAGCGTCAGCTTGCAGCAGCCGAGCTGGCGGGCCCGTCCTGCGGCCCATTGCAGCAGCGCCTGGCCGATGCCCTGGCCGCGCCTTTCGGCCCGGGTGACGATGTCGTGGATATTGAGCAGCGGCCGGGCGGCAAAGGTCGAGAAACCGGCGAAGCAGTTGATCAGGCCGACCGCCTCGCCGTCGAGGAAGGCCAGGGCACCGTGAAACGTCGGCAGGGCCTGCAGTTCGCGCACCAGATTGGCCCGGGCGTAAGCCGACAGCCCTTCGCCACCGCCCATCGGGTCGTGCGCGTAATGGTCGAGCAGATCGAGAAAAGCCGCGGCGTGTTCGGGCCGGGCCAGATCGGTGGCGGTAATGACAAGACGGGAGTGCATGGCCGACGACACTTGAAAAATGCTGGAGGGCGCCATACTAAAGCGCCCGCCAGCATTCGCTCAACTCAGCGCGAAAACGGTTTCCGTGCCCTCGTCCCAGCCGTCCCACAGATAGTCGTCGGCCTTGCCGTCGGCGATCAGGCGCAGCGCGTAATTGACCTGCTCCTTGTAGAAATCGCAGAAGGCGCCGATCTTGTCCATGCCGCCGTTCATCTCGAAGGCTTCGGCCGGACAGGGCGAGCCGCAGAAATGGCGGATCGCGCAGTCGCCGCACGGGCTGAATTTATCGACATCGCGCCTCGTCACTTCGCGGAAGGCGGCCGAATCGAGCGCCGCCTCGACCCCGTCGAGCAGCAGGCTGCCGCCGTTGAAGCGCGGCAGGCCGATGAACTCGCTGCACGGGTAGAGACTGCCGTCGGCGGCCAGCGCGAAGAAGGCACGGCCGCCGCCGCAGGGCGAGATGTCGCACATCAGGCGACGCGCCGTCGGCGCCAGGATGCCGATCAGGATATTGGCGAAATTGGCCACCATCAGCTTCCGCCCAGTTTCCTGGTAGAGCTCCCAGGTCCGGTCCAAGGCGGCGAAGAAGGCCGTGGCCATGGCGTCGTCGGCCGGCTTGACGCCGCGCGCACCGGGCAAGGTGCAACGCAGGGTGTTGAGCATGCAGGTCGGCACTTCATGGGCATGGAACAGTTCGACCATGCGCGTCAGGTAGGGCAGATTCTCCGTCGTGCAGGTCGTGATGACGCTCCATGAACCGTAGCCGCGCAGCTTCTCCATCGCCCGCAGCACCTTGGCGTGCACGCTCTTGCCGCCCCAGGTCCGCCGGGTGGCATTGGTGATGTCGGCCACCGGGCCGTCGAGCGAGAGGCCAATGCTGACATTGCGCGAGGTCAGGAAATCGAGCGCCTTGTCATCGAGCAGCGTGCCGTTGGTCTGCAGGCCGAAAACGAAATCGTCGGCGAAGGCGTCGATCGCCTCGAACACCGCCGGCGCATTCATCAACGGCTCGGCACCGTGGAAAATGGCGCGCGGCTTGCGGTCGGCCGGCATCACCGAACGAAAATAGTCGCGCAGCTTGCCGAGCGAGGCGTGCAACAGTTCGGTCGACATGTGCGTGCCGCTGCTGCGCTGGCTGTCGGGCAGATAGCAGTAGGTGCAGTTGAGATTGCAGCGCTCGGTCGGGTTCAAATAGACGCCGGACGGCTTCAGGCCGAAGCGCAGCGCGTGCAGTTCCTGCTCGAACTGGCCGGCTTTGGCGCCGTAGGCGGCGAGCAGCTCCGGGTCGCGATTGGCTTCTGCGACCCGGTTCTTGTCGACCAGTGCCCAGAAGGCGGTCTGCGGATCGGTCACCGCGGCATAGAGCGGGTGGCCGATATCGACCGGCTGAAAAAGCGTGCCGCGGGCGGCACGCTCGGCGAGCACAGCGTTCATTTGGCCGCCTTCCGGTCCATCAGCACATAGTGCGAGAGGCCGATGCCGTCCGGATTGCAGCTCTTGCGCACGGCGATGGTCGGGGCGATGGGCTGCGCTTGCGGATGGGTCGCGGTCTGGGCGTTGACGGTTTGCTTGATGGTTTGGGACATTTTCCACTCCTCGGGAAGACAAAAAACAAAAAGGGCCCCGGCTGAGCACACGCTTGTCGCATGCGCTCAGCCGGAGCCCTTGCCTTGGCTCCAGTCAGGAATCGATTCGTCTTCTGGCTTCCGGATCAGCCGAAGCGCTGCGCCTTCCCGACGGGGTATGCCCCACAAGTGGCTGGTCTGGCGACCATGCAGCCTTCGTCCCCGGTTACAGCGGCGGGCCCGCCACGGATTCGCACCGTGTTCCGTATTTCGATTCCAACAGGAGGGCGGATTCTCTCAAGCCGGCGAGCC
>Ga0316604_10002251_pt1 | contig 15128 bp, 11 predicted proteins | sample OWC_soil_day20_C_FD_207650 | JGI IMG/M metagenome (GOLD analysis project Ga0316604, IMG submission 207650) | Wetland soil microbial communities from Old Woman Creek delta, Ohio, United States - OWC_soil_day20_CT | ecosystem: Environmental > Terrestrial > Soil > Wetlands | place: USA: Ohio... | reverse complement strand
CCAAGGCTTTGCATGCGCTACTCGATCATGTCGCCCAGCAGGACAAGCGCATCGACGCGCTGGCCACTCAGCTCAAGGATGCCGGTCTGTGTGTCGAAGGTGACACCACCGCCAAAACGCCGTTGGACTGTGCGTATCTGAACAAGATCGTGGATTGATAAGCCCCCGGCTTGACCCCTCGGGTCAAGCCGCCTCCGTGGGGGCCAATAAAGTCTTGGGGCGGCCCGGTGATTTTATTGTGATCAGCCTGCAGCGCCGCGCGAGGCTTGGTTCTTCAGCACGGCTTGCTGCTGCGCGCGGTTCCGCAAGGAGTGCATTGAGAATGTGAATGAGGCTGTGGGAGCGCGTCCACGTCGCGAAACGCTGCTTCGCGACGTGGGCGTCGCTCCCACAGGTTTTTTTACGGTTTGTCGGTGGCTTACGGCGTTACAAAAAACCGCTCCGCCATTTCTTCCAGCCCCACAGCCTCCAGCACCTCCGTGAGGCGCTCGGCCGGGCGGCGGCGTGGCAGATCCTTGTAGCTGGCGATGATCAGCTCGTTCTTCATCGAATGCTCCCAGCCGACCAGCTCGGTCACATTGAGCTGGTAGCCGTGCGCTTCCAGTTGCAGGCAGCGCAGCACATTGGTGAGCTGGCTGCCGAATTCGCGGGTGTGGATCGGGTGGCGCCATAGTTCGGTCAGTGCGGATTTGCCCAGCGTCTTGCCTTTGTTCTTGCGCAGCACAGCTGCGACTTCGGCCTGGCAGCACGGCACCAGCACGATGTGGCGGGCCTGCTTGGCCAGCGCGAAGCGGATCGCATCATCGGTTGCCGTGTTGCAAGCGTGCAGCGCGGTCACGATGTCGATCTGTGCTGGGAGCGCCGGTGAAGTGATCGAATCGGCTACCGACAGATTCAGGAACTCCATGCCGCCGAAACCCAGACGCTGCGCCAGTTCGCGCGAACGCGTCACCAGCTCGTCGCGCGTTTCGATGCCCCAGATGCGGCCCTGCGGCGCTTGCTCCTTGAAAAACAGGTCGTAGAGGATGAAGCCCAGATAGCTTTTGCCCGCGCCATGATCCACCAGATTCAGCTGCGGCCCGGCCTGCAGCGCGTCCTTGAGCAGTGGCTCGATGAACTGGAAGAGGTGATAGACCTGCTTGAGCTTGCGCCGGCTGTCCTGATTCATCTTGCCATCGCGGGTCAGGATGTGCAGTTCCTTGAGTAGCTCGATGGACTGGCCAGGGCGGATATCGTAGGTCTTGGTATTCATGGGAAGTTGGATGCTGCAGGCAGGTGCGCATTTTGGCACGACCACTCGGCTTTCGTGTGGAGAGGGATGAAGGTTTTCAGGCTTTGCTGCCGTTATAGCCATTAGCACCTTGTTTTCTGCCGGTTGAAGCCATGAATCATCCATTCCATCTTTTGAGCAAGTGCCTGCTTGCCGGCCTCCTTGCCTGGCACGCAGGGGCTTATGCTGCCTGGCCCGAGCGTCCCATTACGCTGATGGTCGGGTGGGTGATGGGCAGTGGTACCGACCTGATTGCACGACAGTTGGCTGGTGGGCTCGAGAAAGAGCTGGGTGTTCCTGTTTCAGTTCTCAACATTGATGGTGCCGATGGGATTTTTGCCCATTCTGCGGTCGCGTTCGGGGCCTCCGATGGTTACACGATTGGATTGGTGACGCCGGATTTCATCAGTGCCTACTGGTTGAAACAAACTGATTATTCCTATGAAGGGTTTACGCCGATCGCGCGGGTCGAGCAGAGTCCCGCCGTGTTCTGGGTACGGCAGGATAGTCCCTGGCGGAATCTGAAAGAGGCCTTGGCTGCCATCCTCAAGTCTCCACCGGGGACATACCGCATCAGTGGCATGGCACAGGGAGGTGCCTATCACATCGCCATGGCAGGACTGCTCAAGGCGAATGGGATCCGTCCCGATGCCCTGCGCCCGGTTCCCAGCGATGGCGCACAGCCAGGCCTGGATGCCCTGGCAAACGGGGAAGTGGATATCTGCCCGAATTCACTGAGAGAAGGCAGTGCCCTGCTCAAGCAAGGGCGCATCCGGGCACTGGCTGTACTTTCCAATGAGCGGTTAAATGCCTTTCCTGATGTGCCTACTGCACGCGAAGCAAGTGGCAAGGCCGGTTCCGGTGGAACCTGGCGGGCCGTGCTGGCACCGGCAGGCTTGCCGGCAGAAATCAGGACTCGCCTGACAGAGGTTGTCGTGAAAGTGGCCGATTCGGCAGAGTTCCGTTCGTTTCTGGCGTTTCAGGGATTCGGGGCAGGGACGCTGAGCGGCGATGATCTGCGCAAACTCATGTTTGAAGATCACCGCGCCTGGGGCAACATGATGGGCGAACTGGGGCTGCGCAAACGAAAGTAAACCGGGTGTTACATCTGTGGGTAAATCGGTCCCTCACCACCTTGCGGTGGTTGCCAGACGATGTTCTGCGTCGGATCCTTGATATCGCAGGCCTTGCAGTGCAGGCAATTGGCGGCGTTGATGTGCAGATGAAGTCCGTCCGGTTTCTGCAGGATTTCATAGACGCCTGCCGGGCAATAGCGCTGTTCGGGGGCCGCATAAGTAGGCAGGTTGAGATCCACACTGACGTTCTCTGCCTTCATGTGCAGATGGCAGGGCTGGTCTTCCGTATGCTGGGTGTTCGACAAGTAAAGCGAAGAGCTGAGATCAAAACTCAGCACGCCATCCGGTTTCGGGTAGTCGATTCTGGGGGAGTCTGCAGCGGTCTCCAGCTGGCTGTGATCGGCGTGATTGTGCAGGAACCACGGCGCGCGGCCGCGCAGCAGTTTCTGGTCGATGCCGGCAAGCAGGGGGCCGAGCTGTGGCCCCCGGTGCAGCGATGGCTTGAAGTTGCGGGCCCGGTGGAGTTCCTGGTGGAGGCGCGATCGACGCCATGCTTCGGGATAGGACTCCAATACATCCAGACTGCGCCCTTCCTGTAGCGCCTTCACTGCCGCCTCGGCAGCCAGCATGCCGCTGAGCATGGCGCCATGCACACCTTTCAGCCGGGCAGGATCAAGAAAACCTGCCTCGTCGCCAATCAATGCCCCGCCGGGAAATACGAGTTCAGGCAAGGACTGAAGGCCGCCTCCGGTCAGGGTCCGGGCACCATATGCAAGCCGGGAACCACCTTGCAGATATCCGCGCAGGGCAGGGTGGGTTTTGAGGCGCTGGAATTCCTCAAAAGGCGAGAACCATGGATTGCGCCAGGCCAGGCTGACGATTAAACCTATGGCCAGCAGATTCTCACCATAGTGGTAGATGAATCCGCCACCAACTTCTTTCGTGAGTGGCCAGCCACCTGTATGGATGACCAGACCCGGCTGGTGCTGTGCTGCAGGGACCTGCCAAAGCTCTTTGATGCCAAGACTGAATGTTTGCGGATCGGCGTTAGCGCGCAATCCGAATGCGTCTTCCAGACGTTTGCCAAGGTGACCGCGCGCACCTTCGGCAAACAGGGTGTACTGGGCTTGCAGGGCCATTCCAGGCTGGTATCCGGGGCCTTCGCGGCCATCACGTTGCCGGCCCATCTCCCCCGTCAGAATTCCCGTCACGCGGCCTTGTTGGTCGAACAAAGGCTCCGCAGCAGCAAAGCCGGGATAAATTTCCACGCCCAGCGCTTCGGCTTCGCGGCCTAGCCAGCGGCATAGCTCTCCCAGGCTACCGATGAAGAGCCCGCGGTTATCCAGGCAGGCTGGTCGTAGCCAATGCGGTACGGCGTAACTGTGCTGCTTGCCCAGAAACAGGAATTGATCGTCCTGCACCCGCGTCTTCAGGGGGGCATTGCGTGCTTGCCAATCAGGCAATAGCTCATCCAGCGCATATGGGTCGATGACGGCCCCAGACAGGATATGGGCGCCAATTTCTGCACCTTTGTCGATCAGACATACGCTGATTTCGAGACCGGCTGCCAGTGCCTGCTGCTTGGCCCGGATCGCAGCGGCTAGCCCGGCCGGGCCGCCGCCGACAATCAGCAGATCGAAGTGCATGGATTCCTGTGACAAGAGACGTTTCCTGAATGAATGACTGAAGTTCAGGAAGATTATGCCTTGGCACACCCTTTGTCTGGCTGTGTTGCGTCAGCCAGATGCTGTTTCTAATGGACCAGACTGAACGCCAGTGCGCCCATTCCGACGCCTACCAGGGCATCAAGTACGCGCCAGGATTGAGGCTTGGCAAAGAGTGGAGAAAGCGTGCGGGCGCCAAACCCGAGCAGGGCGAACCATGTGGCAGAGGCGCTGATACAACCAAGCCAGAAGATCCAGCGTTCGCTCGTGGCAAGGTGTGCGCCGATGGAACCGATCAGGATCACCGTATCAAGATACGTGTGAGGATTGAGATAGGTGAAAGCCAGAATCAGCAGCACGGCTGAGCGCAGGCTGGTGCGCGAATCGCCCTCCGGTGTTTGCAAAGAACGCTTCGTAATCGCGGCACGCAGAGAATTCATGCTGTACCAGAACAGGAATGCCGCACCTGCCCAGGTTGCAAGTTGTACGGCTTGTGGCCAGCGGTCAAGCAGGGCGCCCATGCCGCAGACGCCCAAGCCGATCAGCAGCGCATCGGAAAGCGCACAGATCAGTACGGTGGGCAGTACATGCTGGCGGGTCAGTCCCATTTTCAGGACGTGGGCGTTCTGGGCGCCAATTGCAAGGATCAGCCCTCCGGTCACCATGAAACCTTGGGCAAAAGTGTGAATGCTCATATTGTTCTCCTTGGCGCAGGTACAGTCTGTTGCGCCGGTGCAGAGAATGTAACGGGCTTCGTGCAATATGCATTAGCATACTGAATATATTTCATGCTTCATTAGGGCTTCTAATGAATATCGATTTCTCTTTGCTTGAATGCCTGGATGCTGTGGTGACAGAAGGCAGCTTTGACAAGGCGGCCCAGGTTCTGTCCATCACTCAGTCAGCCGTCTCGCAGCGTATCCGTGCACTTGAACAGCAAGTCGGGCTGCCACTATTGTTCCGGACTCGTCCGGTACGGCCCACGCCCGCTGCCCAGCCTTTGCTGCGGTTTGCACGGCAAACCCGGCTTCTGGCCATGGAAGTTTGGCCCGAAGTTGCCAGTAGTGTTTCCCAGGGACAGTTGCGTATCGCGGTGAATGCCGACAGCCTGGGCACCTGGGTGCTGCCGGCTTTGCGTGAATGGATGCAGTCTCACGCTGTAACCCTGGAATTTGTCGTTGATGATCAAACCCTGACCCAGGCTCGTTTGCGCAATGGAGAGGTGCTTGGTTCCATCGGCTCGGACCCTGTCGCTGCCAAAGGATTCAGTTCGGTACCTTTGGGCGAGATGGTCTATGTATGTGCGGCCTCACCAGAATTCATGCAGCGTCATTTTCCGCATGGCCTGAATCTGAATGCGGCCCGCTCGGCGCCCGCACTGGTCTTCAATCGCCGTGATGCGCTGCAGGCTGACCACCTGACGCGTTGCCTGGGTTGGCGGGAACCACGCTTTCCGCATCACTTCGTTCCTGCCTTCGAGGCTTATCTGCTCGCGGCGATTCTCGGATATGGTTACGGCATGATGCCGCTGGATCAGTGCCAGGCTGCGCTGGATTCCGGTCAGTTAGTGAACGTGACGCCGGATGTGGTAGTCAGGATCCCGCTCTACTGGCACACCTGGCAGCTGGAGTCGGAGTTGATCAGCAGCCTCGGCAAAGCTTTGGTGGCAGGCGCCAAACAGGCGCTGGACCCCATTCATGCGCCAGAGCCTGGACAAGGAAACTGATGCGAGACTGAGGGGGCCGGACACGCCTTGCTAAGGAATGGCTCCTTTTGTGTCATGGCGGTAGTGCTGGTGCGGTTCCGGACGCGGTTGCCGATGAAGAAAATCACTTTTTAGTTGCCAAACGTCCGATTTCAGTGCAGAGTGCGAATGCGATTTTCAAGTTGTGCTGTTTGTTGTCAGGCGTAAGTGCCCGGTTTTCTCCGGTAATTTCTCCCTTCATCACCCCGCTGTCTTGAGCTTCGCAGAGCTTCAGGCTTTTGCCCTGGCTCTGGGGGCATCCCCATTTTTTAATTTTTAAGGATATACAAGATGGCAACAGGTACCGTGAAGTGGTTCAATGATTCCAAGGGTTTCGGCTTCATCACTCCCGATGGTGGCGGCAAGGATCTTTTTGCTCACTTCTCCGCTATTCAAGGTTCGGGCTTCAAGACGCTGCAAGAAAATCAGCGCGTGAGCTTCGACATCATCACCGGCCCGAAGGGCGAGCAAGCGGCCAACATCCGCGAAGCTGAGTAAGGCAGGAATTGCCGTTGGCGTGGCGAAAAGCCATGCCGCTGGCAGTGCCTTCCCTACCGGAAAAGCCCGGCAGCTGTCGGGCTTTTTCTTTTTGGATTTTGTGATGGAGTGCAGATGGCAAAAGAAGAATTGATTGAAATGAACGGCGCGGTAGATGAAGTGCTACCGGATTCGCGTTTCCGCGTGACCCTGGAAAATGGTCACCAGCTGATTGCCTATACCTCGGGCAAAATGCGCAAGCATCACATCCGCATTCTGGCTGGCGACAAAGTGTCGCTGGAGTTGTCGCCCTACGACCTGTCCAAAGGTCGCATCACCTTCCGTCATATCGAAGGTCGTGGTGCGGGTGGTGGTTCAAGCGGCCCGGCGCCGCAACGTCGTCGCTGAGGCGTGAGCCCGGCTTGCCGGGTAGAATGGCGCCCCTTGTGTTTTGTCACCCGTGCGCTGTTTGATGCCTTCCCCGGATTTGCTTGACCTTGTTCTGACCCGTGATCGCCCGGCGCTGCGTCGGGCTTTGCGCGAGCTGAAAACACGTGCCCACAAACTCACGGATCTGCCGGATGCTCTGCGCGAGCGCGTCGAGAAATCCATTGCGACCCGCGCCACGCGGCGCGAGAAACTTCCTCGCCCAAACTTTCCTGCCGAACTGCCGGTCAACCAGCGCCGCGACGAGATTGCCAAGGCGATCCGCGAGCATCAGGTCGTCATCATCTGTGGTGAGACCGGCTCCGGCAAGACCACTCAGCTCCCCAAAATCTGCCTCGAACTCGGGCGCGGCGAAGCCGGCCTGATTGGCCACACGCAGCCGCGGCGTCTGGCTGCGCGCGCCACCGCCACGCGGATTGCCGAAGAGCTGCAAAGCGAGCTCGGCAGCACCGTCGGTTTCAAGGTGCGTTTTACCGACCATACCAGCGCCGACAGCTACATCAAGCTGATGACCGACGGCATCCTGCTCGCCGAGACGCAGGGTGATCCGTTGCTTTCTGCCTATGACACGCTGATCATCGACGAAGCGCACGAACGCAGCCTCAACATCGACTTCCTGCTGGGTTATATCCGCCAGCTCCTGCCGCGCCGGCCGGACCTGAAGGTGATCGTGACCTCCGCCACGCTGGACGCCGAGCGCTTTGCCAAGCATTTCGCGCAGGGCGACAAGCTCGCACCGGTGCTGGAAGTGTCCGGGCGTCTGTATCCCATCGAAGTGCGCTACCGCCCGATCGAGGACGAAGAGGAAATCTCCTCCAAGCCCTTGCTGCGCGCCGGTGTGCGCACAGCAGCGCCGAAAAACCGCAACCCGAATCGCGATCTCTACGAGGGCATCGTCGAAGCGGTGAGCGAGTTGCAGCGCGAGGGGCCGGGCGACGTGCTGGTCTTCCTGCCGGGCGAGCGCGAGATTCGCGAGGCGGCCGAAGCCTTGCGCAAGGATCATCTGCCCAGCACCGAGATCCTGCCGTTGTTCGCGCGCCAGTCGGCATCCGAGCAGCAGCGCGTGTTTTCGCGCTCGAACGGGCGCCGCGTGGTGCTCTCCACCAACGTCGCCGAAACTTCGCTGACCGTGCCGGGCATCCGCTATGTGGTGGATGCGGGGCTGGCGCGGCTGAACCGTTATTCCCATCGCAACAAGGTCGAACTCCTTCAGATCGAGAAGATCGCCCAGAGTGCCGCCAAGCAGCGCGCCGGTCGCTGCGGCCGGGTGCAGGACGGCATCTGTATCCGCCTGTACAGCGAGGACGACTTCAACCGCCGCCTCGCGCACACCGAGCCTGAAGTGCTGCGTTGCTCGCTGGCCGGTGCGATCCTGCGCATGAAATCGCTGCGCCTGGGTGCGGTGGAAGATTTCCCCTTCATCGACAAACCCAGTGGCAAGATGATTGCCGACGGCTACCAGCTGCTCAACGAGCTGGGCGCGGTTGATGACGACAATGAACTCACGCCCATCGGCCGCGAGCTTTCCAAGCTGCCGCTGGACCCGAAGATCGGCCGCATGATCCTCGCCGCGCGCGATCGTGGCGCCTTGCGCGAGGTGCTGGTGATCGCCGCCGCGCTGTCGGTGCAGGACCCACGCGAGCGTCCGCCCGAGCAGCCCGGCACGGCCGATCAGGCGCATGCGCGCTTTCGCGTCGCGCCCGATGACAAAGCCGAGCCGAAGAGCGAATTCCTCTGGTACTGGAACTTGTGGCAAGCCGCCGAAGAGGTGTGGCGCCATGAAGGTTCCAGTAAACAGAAGGCCTGGTGCAAGACGAATTTCCTCTCCTGGCTGCGCATGCGCGAGTGGCGCGACATCCATTCCCAGCTGCATGAGCTGTGCACCGAGCATGGCTGGATTCACAAGGAACCGAAAGCGGGCGCCGCCGACGCTGCTGAAACAGCCAAGCCCGCAAAAGCCAAGGCCGACGGCAAACCGCCGGCACAGGCCCAGCGCGTCAAGACTTTCGACAAGCTGCAAGGCAAGATCCTGTCTGCCGAGGCCGTCAAGCCGCCTGCCAAACCAAGCGGGCAGGGCGCGTCCTACGAGGCTATCCACAAGTCCTTGCTGGCTGGACTACTCGGCCATATCGGCGTGAAGATCGAGGATGCGAGCGGCCCCTGGGTCGGTGCCTTCAATGGTGCGCGCGGCATCAAGTTCTGGCCGCATCCGGGCGCCTTCATGGCCAAGCGCGTCGGCAAGTGGCTGATGGCTGCCGAGCTGATCGACACCAGCAAGCTTTTCGCGCGCTGCATTGCGAAAATCGAGCCGGAATGGCTGGAAGAAGTTGGAGCGCATCTTTTGCGCAAAAGTGTTTATGAGCCACACTGGGAGAAGGCCAAGGGTGCCGTACGTGCCTGGGAGCGCGGCGTGCTCCACGGCATCACGCTCTACCCGCGGCGTGCTTGCGGTTATGACAAGGAAGATCCCGCGCTGTGCCGTGAACTGCTGATCCGCGATGGTCTGGTCGCTGGTGAGATCGACGAAGCCATCGCCCGCAACATGCCCTTCTTCCAGCATAACCGGCGCCTAGTTGCCGAGATCGAGCGGCTGGAGCAGAAGATGCGCCGGCCCGATCTGCTGGTCGATGACGCGCTGATTGAATCCTTCTACGACGCCCAGATTCCGGCTGGAATTACTGACCTGCGTGCTTTTGAGGCCTGGCGCAAACAGGCCGAGCGAACGAATCCGAAATGCCTGCATCTGGAACGCGAGCAGCTGATGCGCCACGAGGCAGCGGGTGCGACCAGCGACAAGTTCCCGGCCGAGTTCGAAGTGATGGGACAGCATCTCAAGCTGACTTACGTGCATGAACCACGTGCTTCTGATGATGGCGTCACAGTCACAGTGCCAGTGGCGATGCTCAACCAGATTCCGGCGAATCGCTGTGAATGGCTGGTGCCCGGTATGCTGGAGGAGAAGGTCACGGCGCTGCTCAAGACTGTGCCGCAGCGCCATCGCCACCGCCTGCAACCGATTAGTGAGAGTACGCGTGCCTTCCTCGATGCCATCGAGGCCGGTGAGTACAAGCCGGACGAGCCGCTGGTGCGTGCGCTGCAGCGCTTTGTCGAGGAACGTGTGAGCTACAAGCTGGATATGGCCAGCTTCCGTACCGAAAACCTGCATCCGCACTGTTTCATGAATTTCCGCGTGGTCGATCAGCATGGCCGCGTGCTGGACCAGTCGCGTGATCTGGCCGAATTGCGCCTGAAGCTCAAGGACATGGCCGCTGCCGCTTTCCGCGCTGCACAGATTGAAGGCTCGATGGGGGCACAGTTGGCTGCGCTGAATGTGCAGGGCAAGTCTGCGCAAAATGAAGAAAGTAGGGTGCGCACTGCGCACGCTGATGAGCCGGAGCAAACGGTGCGCAATGCGCACCCTACGGCCGACATGCGCGACGAAGACGGCCAGCACACGGCCTTCTCTGGCATCACCACCTGGAGCTTTGGTCCGCTGCCGGAATTGCTTGAGGTGAAGATCGGCAAGCGCAACCTGATCGGTTTTCCGGCCTTGCATGACGATGGCGATTCCGTCAGCTTGCGGCCTTTCGATACTGAAGAAGAAGCTGCGCGCGTGCATCGCAAGGGTCTCGTACGTCTCTTCGCGCTGAATCTCAAGGATCAGGTCAAGGCCGTCGAACGCCTGCCGGGTCTGCGCCCGCTCTCGCTGCAGTTCATGCCCTTCGGCACCGAGGCCGAACTCAAGGCGCAGCTGATTGAAGCCACGCTGATCCGTACCTGCCTGATGGCGCCGCTGCCGGTGAATCCCACCGATTTCAACCAGCGCGTGTTGGAGGCCAAGACTCGCGTCAGCCTCGTCGCGCAGGAGCTGATGCGCCTTGTGCAGACGCTGCTCACGGAGCACGCCTCGCTGCAGAAACGCTTTGCCAATCTCAAGGGCTTTCCGGACTTGCTGGCCGATGTGCAAGGGCAGGTGGGCAAGCTGCTGCCCAAGAACTTCCTGATCGCTTACCCCTTCGAGAAGCTCGCGCTCTTCCCGCGTTATCTCAAAGCCATCGACGTGCGCATCGAGAAAATGCGCAACAACCCCGCGCGTGACACGCAGCTGATGGTCGAGTGGAAATCACTGGCGGGGCCGTGGGAGCGCGAGTGGATTGCCATGCAGCGAGGCGGTCTGATCGACCCGCAACTGGAGGAATTCCGCTGGCTGCTTGAAGAGCTTCGTGTGGGCCTCTATGCGCAAGAGCTCAAGACCTCGATGCCGGTGAGCGTGAAGCGGCTTCAGAAGATCTGGGACTCACGTCCCCGCTGAGATTCGATCGGGCCGGCAAGATTTGCCGCTCCACATGCCGGGAAACATTGATTTCTCGGGAAAACGATTTCTCCTGCGCCGAGAGTTTTTAAATAAACCAATTAAAACAATAGGTTGAGATCTAAGTAGGGTTCCAGGGCAAAGCTGGCATCAGTATTGCGATGCATGGTCGTAGATAGCATCAGGAGCTTACGACCATGGCTGGCCTTCTCAGCATTTCACTCACCGGACTCAATGCCGCCCAGGCAGCATTGAATACGACCAGCCATAACATTTCGAATGCCTCGGTTACGGGCTATACCCGCCAGCAGGTTGTTCAGGGGACGGCAGATCCGAAGTTTACGGGAGTCGGTTTTTTCGGGCAGGGGACGGAGATTTCAACCGTCAAGCGGGTGTACAGCCAGTTCCTGACGGCTCAGGTACTGGCGGCCGATACCTCGCAGGTCCAGTACGAAACCTATTACAACCAGATCAAGCAGGTGGATAACCTGCTCTCTGACACCACCGCAGGCCTGAGCCCTGCACTGGAAGAGTTTTTCCGGGGCGTGCAGCAAGTTGCCGCAGATCCGAGCAGCATTCCTTCGCGCCAGTCCATGCTGTCTTCTTCCGAGGCGCTGGCGACACGCTTCCAGTCCATGCAAAGCCGATTCCAGGAAATCCGCGATGGCGTGGAGACGCAGATTTCCCAGTCGGTCAGCGATATCAATGCCTTGGCCAAAAAGATTGCCGATCTGAATCTGAAGATCGTGAGTGCCCAGTCAGCAGGGCCAAACGTGCCTGCCAACGATCTGCTGGATCAGCGCGATTCGATCGTTGCGGACCTCAACAAACAGATCAAGGCGACGACGACGACCAACAGCGACGGTACGATCAATGTGTTCATCGGCTCGGGACAACCGCTGGTGATGGGACAAGACGTCTATAGTCTATCCACCGCGGCTTCGACGACGGATCCGACACGTTTGTCTGTCGGAGTGGAGCTCGCAGGAGGCGGGGTTGTGACCATCCCGGAAAACCTGCTTTCCGGTGGAACGCTGGGGGGCTTGCTCAGTTACCGCTCGGATTCACTGGACACCGCACAGAATGCGCTGGGGCGGATCGCGGTGGGCCTGGTGACCGAATTCAATGCACAACATGCCTTGGGGCAGGATCTTGATGGCGAGTTGGGCGGCAATTATTTCACTGCGCTGACGCCTGCCATGCAGAATTTGCCGAATCTGACGACGGGTGCTGCGTCGACGGCTTCGGTCAGCGCTTCGATTTCCGATGTTTCCGGATTGACGACCGATGATTACGTCCTGTCCTATGACGGGACCAACTATGCCTTGACCCGGACTTCCGACAGCGTGTCCGTGTACAGCGGGACGACCCTGCCTGCCGGGGTGGATGGCATGACCTTTACGGGCACGATGAGTGCGGGAGATCGCATTCTGGTACAGCCGACACGGTATGCCGCGCGTGACATCCAGGTTGCCATCCAGGATACGCGCCTGATTGCGGCTGCATCGCCCGTCACGGTCAGCAAATCGACGACCAACAGTGGCACAGGTACGATTTCCCAGCCGACCGTGAACAGCCTGACGGGGATCCTGTCCAGCGCGTCCGCACACCTCGCCAGCGATATCACCCTGACCTTCAATTCGACGACGAACCAGTTCACGGTCACGGGCGCTCTGCCTGCGACGATTGCCTATGATCCGTCCAGCAATGCGGCGGGCTCCAGCGTAACGCTCACCAACCCTGACCTGACCTTTTCCATCTCTGGTCGCCCGGCCAATGGTGACACCTTCACGATCAGTACCAACGTAGGGGGCACCAAGGACGGTACGAACGCCAATGCGCTGTATGCATTGCAATCTGCCAAGGATCTGATTGGCGGCACGGCAACTTTCGGGTATGCCTATTCGCAGATGGTCAGCGATGTGGGAACCAAAACAAGTTCGGCCAAGATCAATTCTGAGGCACAGCAAGGCTTGCTCGATCAGGCAACTGCCGCGCAGCAAAGCGTTTCAGGCGTGAATCTTGATGAAGAGGCCGCCAATCTGCTGCGTTATCAGCAGATCTATCAGGCGGCATCCAAATGTATCGGGGTGGCGAATACCTTGTTCCAAGACATTCTCAATATCATGGGGTGACGCGATGAGAATCAGCACTTCCATCATCTATGACACCAATGTGTCGACCATCGGGCGACAACAGGTCGATCTGGTCCACACGCAACAGCAGCTGTCGACGGGGAGTCGGGTGGTTAATCCGAGCGATGACCCCGTTGCTTCGGCGCGTGCGCTGGAAGTTTCGCAATCCGTTGCGCATCTGGCCGTGCAGACGGAGAACCAGGGGACGGCAATGGATACCCTGAAAAGTCTGGATAGCCAGCTCGGTTCCATGAGCGATGTGCTGGACTACATCCGGGAACGGGTGGTCCAGGCTGGCGACGGCACGCTCTCCCAGACAGACAGGGACTCTCTTGCGACAGACATCCGGACCCAGTTTGATAGCTTACTCAACCTGGCCAACACCAAGGATTCCAGCGGTGACTATCTTTTTTCGGGATACAAGGGCGATGCACAGGCTTTTTCGGGCAATCTCTCAGGCGTGACTTATCAGGGGGATCAAGGGGTTCGCACACTGCTGGTATCGAATACACGGCAAGTGCCCGTCAGCGTGAATGGCAACGAGCTCTTGATGAACATCAGCTCAATCAACGGCACCTTCACCAGCAGTGCCAATTCAGCTGCGGCAGTCATCAGTGACGGCACCGTGTCCGGTCCGGTGGCCTATTCGGGGAGCCACTACGGCATCAAATTCACCAGTGCCACGACCTACGATGTGTTTGACACCGAGGCGGATCCATCGATGGTCGGTACCCCTCTCGGCTCCGGGACTTACGTTTCAGGCCAGACCATCAGCTTGCCGGACCCGAGCGACGCGACGACCACGGAAATCCAGGTCTCCATCGCCGGATCTCCGGCTGCAGGCGATACCTTTGCGATCACACCAGGCTCTTCGAGTGATGTATTCAGCACGATCAAGCAACTGGTGATCGGTCTTGAAAGCACGACAGGTACAGGTTATTCGCAAATGATTTCGGACACCCTGGGTCGTCTGGACAATGCGATGGAAAACATCACGCGCTTGCGCGCGCAGGGCGGCTCCCGCCAGGTCGAAGTGGAGGCTTTGCAGAACATCGGTGGGGATACGAAAATCCAGTATGCCGACCGTCTGGACCGTCTGGTCGGTCTTGATTATGCCTCGGCGATCTCGGATTTCCAGCAACAGCAGACCTATCTGGAAGCCGCGCGCAACACCTTTGCCAAGATATCCGGCCTGTCCCTGTTCAACTTCATCTCCTGAGCGTTGATTGCCACCATGTGCCCGCTTACCAAACGCTGTCTCGCAGGCTTGCTGCTGATTCTGGCGGGGTGTAGCACTTATTCCGGAGACATCCCGCGCAAGACTTCACTGATCCCGAAAGGCTCACTGCATCTGCTGCCTTCGTATTCGATTACCTACGCGGGGCTGGTACAGGTCGGTGTTCTGGTGGCGGCCGTGTATTACGTGACGGATCCCGCTGCGCCGGTCTGGGAAATCGTTGAAACCCGCTTGCCTGATGACCGCGTGCAATACGCGCTCAACAAGAACTATTTCAGCTTGGGAGGCGATGGCGAGGCGCGCGGCGTGGTTTCACGCAGGGCGGAAGCTTTGGCACAGGAAAAAGGGCTGACAGGTTTCCGCATCCAGCGTTACGAGGAAAGCATCGATTCACGCATCCTGCTGCCCAGGCGCCAGGTCTTTGCGGAAGTTCAGCTGCTGGCTACGCGATAGGCTTGCAGCAGCTCATTGCGGCAAAAAGCCCTTGGCAACAAAGCGGGCGCTGGCGTAGCGTCCCTGTGTGTCCATGACGGTCACGACATGCTCGCCATTCTCATATATCTCGATGCGTTCTTCGGTGCCCGCGGGAGAACTATGCAACAGCTTGCCATCGAGCAACCAGTACAGGTTGCCGCTGGCACCTGCTGCACGCAGATCCAGCCGTGCTGTGGGCTGGCCAGGTGCCGGGCGGATCTGGGCACCTGTTGCCACGCCTTGCAAGGTGATACGGCCACCAGAATCTGCTTCATCGTGTCGACAAGCCGGT
>Ga0316604_10002250_pt1 | contig 15135 bp, 11 predicted proteins | sample OWC_soil_day20_C_FD_207650 | JGI IMG/M metagenome (GOLD analysis project Ga0316604, IMG submission 207650) | Wetland soil microbial communities from Old Woman Creek delta, Ohio, United States - OWC_soil_day20_CT | ecosystem: Environmental > Terrestrial > Soil > Wetlands | place: USA: Ohio... | reverse complement strand
ATCTTGAAGTTCCGCCGCTTTGTATGCGGAAAGAAGACATTCCTTTGTTATGTCGGCATTTTTTGCCGGCAGAAAGCAGAAAAACAGCAGATCCTTTGCTTGAAGAAATCATGCCCTATCTCATGAAGTATTCCTGGCCGGGCAATGTGCGCGAATTATTGAATTTTTCCCAACGGCTATCTTTCTTTTTGGAAGACTATACCCGCGGAAGCAAAGGAATTGATTTATTGAAGAATATTGCGCCGGATTTGTTGCAGCAGACAAATAATGTGCCGAAGCCTAACGACTTGCGGGGGCAAGTAGCGGCCCGGGAAGAAACCATTATTGCCAAAGTGCTGGATCAAAGTACCACGCTGGCGGAAGCCGCGGCCCAATTGGGTATTGGCAAGACAACGCTGTGGCGCAAACTGCAGAAAATAAAAAAACATCAATAAACTACGAGGCCGTTCCACAAATGGAATATAAATTCCGCATGTGGAACGGCCTCGTTTTCGCGTAACAAGAAAAAGACCGAAAAACCGCCATTTTTGCCCTGCAAAAAGATTGGCATGCAATTTGCTATATACATTGTCAGAACGATCCTGATGATCCGTTTTTCAAATGCGGGTAGAAAAATGTGATGTGTTCAGAGTCGAAGGAAAAAACCGATAAAAACAGCTAGAAGGAGAAATAAAGATGACGAACCAAAAAAAAGCACTTGCGGGAATTAAAGTATTGGATATGACGCAATTTCTAGCAGGTCCCTATTGCGGACTGACCCTGGCAGATATGGGAGCAGAGGTCATTAAAATTGAAAACCCCGGAGTTGGCGATTTTGTACGGGTTGCAGTACCCCAAGTCAACGGTGTGAGCATCTATTACGAGAACATGAACCGGGGCAAGAAAAGTGTGACCGTGAATTTGAAAACAAAAGAGGGAAAAGAAATTTTTGCTAAATTGATAGCAGAAGCTGATGTGTTGATTGAGAACAACCGGCCCGGGGTCATGGAGCGGCTTGGCTTCGCCTATAAAGATGCTAAAAAAATCAATCCCGGGATCATTTATTGTTCGATCTCCGGTTTCGGCCAAACCGGACCGTACAGCCAGCGACCGGGTTATGACTTGATCGGCCAGGCGATGTCCGGAGTTATGAGCATTACGGGGGCGGAAGGCCAGATCCCTTTGAAATTCGGAGTGCCAATCGGTGATGTCCTTGGCGGCATGAACGGCGCCATGGGGATTTTGGCTGCTTTATGCTATCGTAAGGAAACGGGCGAAGGTCAGCACATCGATACGGCATTAGTGGATGGATTGGTATCGAGCATGCTCACCAATACGATGGGCTACCTCGTGAACGGCACGATCCCTGGACGCAGCGGCAACCGTTACTTCAATGCCTATCCGTACGATTCGTTCTCGGCGAAAGATGGGGAGTATGTGATTTCCTGCGGCACCGATCCGCACTTCGTAGCCTTGGCCAAAGCCATAGGCAAGCCGGAACTGTTGGAAGACCCGCGGTTTAAAGAGTTCCTTGTCCGTAAGACCAATCCCCACATGGATGAGTTAAAAGTCATCATCGACGAGTGGAGCAGTGACAAGACGGTGGCGGAGTGTGTGGAGACGCTTATGGCGGCAGAAATCCCGGTAGCGCCGATTTATGATGTGAAACAAATGACGGAAGATCCGCATATCCGGGAGGCCCGGGAGATGTTCGTGAATGTGGATCATCCGGTTGCCGGCAAAATCACCATCACCGGCAACCCGATCAAGATGTCTGCAACGCCGACTACCCCGCAAAGCTGCGCTCCGCTGTTAGGCGAGCATAACGAAGAAATTTATGGCAAGCTTGGCTTAGACGGTACTACACTGAAAGAATATAAAGAGAAGAAAATTATCTAAAGACAATGGGAGGACAGTCATGAATTTACCGAAACAAGTGGAAATTGTGGAAGTAGGACCGCGCGATGGGTTCCAGAATATTAAAGAATGGATTCCGACGGAAACAAAACTAGAAATCATCGATAACTTGATTGCCTGTGGGTTTAAGAAAATGGAAGTCACCGCTTTTGTTCATCCGAAAGCCGTCCCGCAGATGGCGGATGCCAAAGAGATTATGACGACGCTGAAAGGAAAGTATAGCGGTGTGAAATTCACTGCCTTGGCACCTAATTTGCGTGGTGTAACCAATGCCATAGAAGCTGGTGCGGACGAGGTAGCGTATATTATATCGGCTAGCGAACGGCATAATTTCGAGAATACGAAACAAACCATTGATCAATCTTTGCAAGGGTTGAAGGAAGTCTGCAGCATAGCCGGCAATACACAGGTTTGCCTGGCTATTCCGACCAGTTTTATTTGTCCCTGGACGGGAAGAGTACCAGTGGAGAACGTGGTAAAAATTATTGAATTTGGCCTTTCGGCAGGGGTCAGCGAAATCGGCATTGGCGATACGATTGGTTCGGCGAATCCGCTCCAGGTGAAGGAATTATGCGACGTTTTGCGAAAGGAATTCCCAACATTAGATGTGATTATGCATTTGCATGATACGAGGGGAATGGGGTTGGCAAACATCATTGCTTCCCTGGATGCCGGTGTAACCCGGTTTGAGACGTCAATCGGCGGCTTAGGCGGTTGTCCGTTTGCGCCAGGCGCTGCCGGAAATATCGCCACGGAAGATTTGGTGAATATGTTGGACGGAATGGGCATCTTCAGTGGAATCGATTTGGACAAAGTAATGAAGGCGACGTATCGGACCCAGGAGTTGCTGCCGGTTCCGATCAGCAGCCATATGGCAAGCGCTATCGCCTGTTCGACGCATTAACGGGTAACGTAACGGTAAGTAATGGCTGAAAATTTGCAGAGATCATCTTAGCGTTATTGCTTTAGGATATCATGATAAAAGTAAAAAGAACGGAGGGAAAACAACTATGTCACAACCGACAACAGCCCAAGCTCCGGCCAAATCAGGCAAAAAATCGTCTTTCCGCTGGATTGTATTAGGTCTTATTTTCGTCATCTATACCATTGCCACCGCTGACCGGGCCAATATCGGCATCGCCATGCCCTATCTGCGGAAGGAATTCGCCATGAGCAATACAGAGGCCGGCGGTATCATGAGCCTCTTCTTCCTCGGTTATGTTATCGCCATGATTCCTGGAGGGTTTCTGGTCCGCAAACTAGGAGTCAGCAAGATTTTTTCGATCTTCATGATTCTGACCTCCCTGTTCACAGGTTACATCGGGATGGCAGGGTCGATTATGCAACTGAAGATAGCCCGTTTAGGCGTCGGTCTGTCCGAAGGGCCGCTGGCCGTGGGCATGCCCACCACCATCAACAACTGGTTTCCGCCCCGGGAAAAAGGCTTGGCCATGGGTATCTTCATCGCTGCTTCCAAAGTTGGACCGTTAATCGTGCCTATCCTCTGCGCCTGGATTATCCAGACCTGGGACTGGCGGACTATCTTTTACGCGTTTGCTGTTCCTGGCATCATCCTGTCCATCTTCTGGCTGATTATCGTGGCGGATAGTCCTGCGAAAAGCAAGTTCACCAATGCGGCTGAAGTGGACTACATTAATGAAAGAACGCCGCTGGAAGAGAAGAAGAAAGAAGTAAAACCCTACAACATGGTCTGGTTGGACAAGCTGGTTCGGGCGAAAACGCTCGTAAGACTGGATACGCCGAAAAAATTGTTCACCAACTGGAACATGATGGGCAGTGCCTTCGGCTACTTCTTTATGATCGCTATCACTACCACGATGATGTCCTGGATTCCTACCTATCTTGTCACCGTGAAACATTTTGCTATCATGAAAATGGCTTTTGTGGCGGCGGCGCCTTTTGCCGGTACTGTGTTAGGAAACGTAGTGGGAGGCTGGACGGCGGACAATATCCTGGGCAAACGCCGCAAACCGTTGATGATGTTGACGGCCCTCATCACAGCGGTGTCGATGTATTCCCTTATCAATTCCCCGGCCGATCCGACCTTGCTCGGAATTGTGCTGTTCGTCACCGGCTTCTTTCTCGCCTTGGGCTTCTCGGGCTTTTCGGTCTATCCTATGGGCCTGGTGACAAAAGAGGTGTTTCCTGTTGCAACTTCCATCACCAATACCTGCGGCCAGTTGGGCGGCTTCTGCACTCCTCTTGCCATCGGCTGGATTTTGGATCATTACAACTGGGATGTGGTCTTTACCTCCTTGGCAATAGGCTGCCTCCTCTGCTTCTGCATCGTGGCGACCCTCGACGAGCCGGTTGATGATCCGCTGGTATAAGGGGAAAATTTATACTTTCTGATGGACTGAAAAAAAGACGTCCTTCTGCACATACATTGTACAGAAGGACGTCTTTTTTATGGTTGGTGAATCCCGTAACGGCGCATTTTGCGCCATAACGTTGTCCGGTCGATGCCTAGTATTTTAGCCGCTTTTGATTGGTTGCCCCTTGATTCGTACAACGCATCGGTAATTTCTTGTATTTCCTTGGCTTCAAAGGCTGGCTTCCTTGTTGTTGGTTCCCACTGTTCCAATACGGCCGTTACATCGGCGGCGCGGATTGTTTCTGTTTGACAAAACGCAATAAGGCGCTCAATTGTATTTTGCAGTTCACGAATATTGCCTGGCCAGGGGTAATTTTGCAATGCTTTTATGGCCTGTTTGTCGAAAGCCAGCCGGCGGTTTGGGATCATCCGGTTCAGAAATGCTTCTGCTATCGCTGGGATATCCTGAACCCGCTCGCGCAGCGGAGGAAGTTCCAGCTTTAATACGTTTAAGCGGAAAAAGAGGTCTTCGCGAAATTTGTTTTCTCGTACCAAATTTTTCAGATCCTTGTTGGTGGCGGCAATGATCCGGATATCGACAGAAATGATTCGGTCGCTTCCCAACCGCATGACAGAGCGCTCCTGAAGCACGCGCAGCAGACGGCTTTGGGTAGAATAATCCATCTCGGCAATTTCGTCCAAAAATATGGTGCCGCCGTGGGCCAGTTCAAATAAGCCCGGTTTTCCTTCTTTGTTGGCGCCGGTAAAGGCGCCGCCGACATAGCCGAATAGTTCGCTCTCAAGAATTTGGGCCGGAAGCGCGGCGCAGTTCACGGCGACGAAAGGGCCATTGCGGCGTGGGCTGTGATTATGAACGCTTTGGGCAAAAATTTCTTTGCCGGTTCCTGTCTCGCCTGCGATAAGGATATTGGAGTTTGTCGACGAAAATTCTTTTGCGAGTGCGACCGCTTGGCTGATGTGGCTGCTTGTTCCTAAAATATCAGTGAAGTGATATTTGGCGACATGGCCTTTATTATAAATTTCTTTGCGGATATGCGCCTCAGTTTGTTGAATTTTGCTGATTTCCTGGAATGTAACCAATGCGCCGGTTAATTTGTTGCCGGCAATTAACGGAACCTTGTTGCAAACGACTTTTAGGTTTTTAATTTGCGTGATTTCGTTAATTTTCTCTTGTTTGTTCTGAAGCAAAGAGGTTACATCCAGATTGGGCCAAAGTGTGTTGAGAGTTTGGCCGAGTGCTTTTACAGGAGAAGTATGAAGCATTTTTTGAGCCTGCATATTGATGCTGGTAATGTTCTGCTGGCAGTCAACAGTAATAATGCCGTCGTGGACATAATCCAAGATAGCGGTAAATAAATTGCGTTTCGCTTTTTCCGTTTCAATTGCTGCTTCAATTCGCAGGGCCTCCTGCGCGGCTTGCAAAATGGCTTCTTGTCCGTTGTCGATAAACACAGACGGGAGGCCGTATTTTTGGGCGACCCGGCAAAAAATTCCGCCGCCGACGATTACATCTGCGCCGTCCTGGGCAGCTTGCAAGATCAGGTAATCAATATCGGCAGTGTTTTTTTCGGTCAGGTATTGTTTGAAGGAAAAATTCAACGCCGGTTTGAGGCAGTCTATGCCACGGACCATAGAGGCGGAGGCTGCAACGGCAATCTTAGGGCCAATATTTCGGGCGGCCGTCAATGCGCGGATAATATCAAAGCCGGTTACTGGAATATCAACAATCGTTGCTTTTAGATCGGAATTTTTCAGTCGCGAGGCAATTCCGGCCCGGGCGATGATGATTTCGCAGCCTTGTTCGACTAGCTTTTGGGCAAATAGAAGCGTTTCATCATAATCAGAACAATATTCCACGCCGATTTGTGGGTATGGAGCAATGATATCCCGGACAAGGGAAATCATGGGAGCGTGGGGAACCAGGAAAATGATTTTCTGCATCGATAACACCTCTGCAACATTTTACAACGATATTACAATAATTATGCAGCAAATATGCAACAAAAGCAACGGCCTTATCAGAAAAAACCGCGTGTTTAGCGCACCTGCACTTTGGCATGGAAATTGCTATATCTATAGAGCAAATGGAGTTGTAACGATGAGTGCTGATTATTTTACAACGCTTAGCAATGAAATGAAGGGGAGAGATGGAATTGGCTATGCACGCTGTGCACAAGATTCTGGCAGCCGCTGCCGGAAAAGAACAGGTTTTTCCTGGTGAAATTATTACCGCTAAAGTGGATTTGGTGGGGATAAACGATGTATATCAAATCGTTATGAAGTCATTTGAGGAGATGGCAGGAGAAAAAGTATGGAATCCGAACAAGGTCTATATTTTTCTGGATCACAATGCTCCCGCCTCGGATTTGAAGGTTGCGGAAGCGCATAAGCTGTTTCGCGAGTTTGCGCAGGAGCAAGGCTGTCACCTTATTGATATTAATGAAGGAATTGGCCATAATCTTCTGCCGGAATGGGGCTTGGCAAAACCGGGAAGCCTTATTGTGATTACCGATTCCCATACGCCAATCCATGGCGCTTACGGCACGTTTGCCGCCGGGCTTGGGGCAACCGACATTGCGGCGGTTTTGATCGATGGATCTACCTGGCTGAAAGTTCCCGAAATTATTAATATACGTCTGAATGGCAAACTGCAGGATAATGTAATGGCCAAAGATGCGGCCCTATATGTCTTGGGGCAGCTGGGGACGGAATTTGGTACGTATAAAGTGATCGAATTCTCCGGACCGGTGGTTGAGGCGCTTTCCATGGAAGAACGCACGGTGTTAACGGTTATGGCTACGGAAATGGGTGCGAAGTCGACCTACATCAAGCCGGATAAAACAACGATTGACGACGTAGAAAAGCATACAAGCGAACCCTTTATTGTCCATGAAACGGATCCGGATTTTGTCTATGAAAAGGAATATGAATTCGATTTGACGGAGTTAAAACCTCAGGTTGCCGTTCCGCACAGTGTGGACAATGCCAGAAATGCGGAAGAAGTGGCCGGCATTCCGATCAATCAGGTTTTTATTGGTTCTTGTACCGGCGGGAAATTGACGGATATTGCCGCCGCGGCGCAAGTCCTCGCCGGCAAGAAAATCCCGTCTTCCATGCGCCTGGTAGTGACAATGGCTACCAAACAAATTGTCGCCGAGGCAATTGAACAAGGATATTACAAAATCCTTCTGGATGCCGGCGCTACGATTACTTCGCCGGGTTGCGGCGCTTGTTCCGGTCTGCTGGGCGGCATTATCGCCGGGAAAGAACGATGCGTATCCACAGCGAACCGAAATTTCCCCGGGCGCATGGGCGGCAGTTTGGAAGCGGAAGTTTATCTTGCTTCGCCGTTGACCGCGGCAGCAACGGCCGTAAACGGAACACTGACTTGTCCTGGCCGGAATGGATTGGAGGAATAGAAAAATGATAATTTCTGGAAAAGTTGTTGTCTATAATCACGATAATATCAGCACCGATCAAATTATCCCTGGGCCGTATGCCTATATCAAGGATATGAAGGAAATGGCCGAACATTGTCTGGAAGGCGCTGATAGGACGCTTAGAGACCGGTTTCGAACGGTCGGCAACATTTTCGTGGCCGGCAGTAATTTCGGCTGCGGATCGAGCCGCGAGTATGCGGTGATTGTTTTGAAAGAATCCGGTGTACAGGCGGTCGTCATCAAATCGGCGGCGCGAATCTGGTACCGCAATTCGGTGAATTTGGGACTGCCGGTCATATTTTGCAAAACGCTGCCGGATACCATCAAAGAGGGCGAGGAAATCGAAATCGATTTTACTGCCGGAACCATTCGCGAGGCTGCAACCGGAATTGTCCATCAAGGGGAAGGTCCCAGCGAGTTTGTCATGGATATGTATAAAGCAGGCGGAATCAAACCGCTGATGCGCCAACGGATGAGAGAAAAGAAGCAAGCGGAGAAATGAAGTTGTGTTTTCGGGTAATACATTGAAAAATAAGAACGGGGAGAGAGAAAAATGGATTTTAAAATTGCGGTCATCCCTGGCGATGGAATTGGCGTCGATGTAGTGCGGGAAGGGATCAAGGTTCTCGATCGGATTGGCGAGGTATACGGACATACTTTTCACTATCAACATATGCTGGCCGGCGGCTGTTGCATTGACGCGCACGGAACACCGATCCTGGACGAAACGCTTGAGATTTGCAAAACTTGCGATGCGATCCTGTTTGGCGCGGCAGGCGGCCCTAAATGGGATTCGCTTCCGCGGGAGCAGCGCCCGGAGCGGGCCTTGGCCAGACTACGGCGGGAGTTCAATTTGTTTGCCAATTTGCGTCCGGCGAAAATCTATGAAGATCTGAAGGAAAATTCACCGTTAAAGAGCCGGGTTATTGAAAAAGGCATTGATTTGATGCTGATCCGGGATTTGACCGGCGGGATTTACTTTAACGAAAAGGGCCGGCGTGAGGGCAAATACGGGTTGGAAGCCTTTGATGTGGAATGTTACAGCGTGATGGAAATTACGCGGGTTGCGAAAAAAGCGTTTGAAATTGCTATGACCAGAAGAAAAAAAGTAACGAGTGTGGACAAGTCCAATGCCCTGGAAACATCTAAACTTTGGCGGGAAACGGTGACGGAGGTCGCAAAAGACTATCCGGAAGTGGAGCTGAAGCATATGCTGGTTGATAAAGCGGCGATGGAACTGGCCTGTAATCCGAGTGTGTTTGATGTGATCCTGACGACCAGTATTTTCGGCGATATTTTATCCGATGAAGCCGGGGTTACGACCGGGTCGGTGGGGATGCTGGCTTCGGCGAGTTTGAATGAGCGCGGCTTCGGCCTTTATGAGCCGATTCACGGAACGGCGCCGGATATTGCCGGCAAAGGGATCGCCAATCCGCTGGCGACCGTTGCATCGGTTGCCATGATGCTGGAAATTGCGTTGAACCTTCCGCAAGAGGCGGCGGCGGTGGACCGGGCGATTAACCGGGTTTTGCATGACGGGTACCGGACTCCGGATATTTATACCGAAGGAACTACCAAGGTGACGACAATGGAAATGGGTACGCTGACTGCGGAGCGGATTTCCTAAAAGGCAGGCTGTAGAGGAGGGATGTTTATGGGTTTAAGCATTACCAAAAAGATTTTAAAAGACCATTTGCTGGAAGGTACGATGACCGGCAATGAACAGATTACCATAAAAGTCGACCAAACGCTGTGGGAAGATTTGACCGGCATCATGGGTGCGCAAATTCTTGAAAGCGTGCAGGCGGACAAAGTTATTACGGAACCGACGGTTTTTTACGTCGATCACAATACATTGGCGACTTCGACCGAGAATTCGGATGACCATTTATATATGCGAACAGCGGCGCAGCGATTTGGGATTTATTACTCCAAGCCAGGCAACGGCATTTGCCATTTGCTGCACTGTGAGCGGTTTGCCAAACCGGGACAGGTGATGATGGGCGCTGACAGCCATACTCCGACTTCCGGCGCATTAGGCATGATTGCCATTGGCAGCGGGGGACTCACGGTTGCCAAAAGTATGCTGGGGGAAGGTTTCCGCCTGACGAACCCGAAAGTGCTGAACATCAAGTTGAACGGCAGTCTGAAACCGGGCGTGTCGGCGAAAGATGTTACTCTGGAAGCCTTGCGTATTTTGTCGGTCAAGGGCGGAATTGGCTATATTATTGAGTTCACCGGCGATGGTATTCGCAATTTATCCATCATGCAAAGGGCCACAATTGCCAATATGAGCATCGAGATGGGTGCGACAACCGGAATTTTCCCCAGCGATCAAGTCACAAGGGAGTTTTTGCAGGCGCAAGGGCGGGAGCAGGACTGGATCGAATTGCTGCCGGATGAAGATGCGCAATACGATAAAGTGCTCGAAATCGATATGAGTGAACTGGAACCCTTGGCGGCAAAACCGCACATGCCGGATTTGGTGGAAAAAGCCAAAACACTAGAAAATGTGAAAGTGGGTTCGGTGTTTATCGGCAGCTGCACGAATTCTTCCTATTCCGATATTGCAAAGGCGGCCAGAATTCTAAAAGGGAAAAAGGTCCACAAAGAAGTCGACCTCACGATTGGACCGGGATCAAAACAGGTGTTGGAGCAGTTAATTCAGGACGGTATACTGGCCGATTTGGTGTCTTCAGGGGCCAGGATCCTGGAGTGCGCTTGCGGACCATGCATTGGGATCGGACAAGCCCCGCCGGGAGGCGGTGTGGCGGTACGAACGTCAAACCGCAATTTTCCCGGACGGAGCAGTACAACGGATGCTTCTGTTTATCTGGTCAGCCCGGAAACGGCGGCGGCTACGGCGATTAACGGATATATCAGTGATCCAAGACAGTTTATTGATGCTGGAGGACTGCAATCGTGCAATGAGCCCGCTGTCTATAAGGTCGATGACAGCATGATCATTACTCCGGCGGATGTGAAAGATCGTCATCAAATTGAAATTATCCGGGGTGAAAATATTGTGCCGCTGCCGGAACGAGGCCCGTTGAAAGAAAAAATTCAGGCAACGGCCGTGATTAAACTCGGCGATAATATCACGACAGACGATATCATCCCTGCGGGATCGAATATCCTGAAATATATTGCCAACATCCCCAAGTTTGCTGAGTTTACGTTTTGTTATACGGATCCGACCTTTGTAAGCCGGGCCAGGGAACTGAAGAGTTCGGTTATCATTGGCGGAGAAAATTATGGCCAGGGATCCAGCCGGGAGCATGCCGCGTTGTTGCCGATGTTTCTGGGTGTTGAAGCGGTCTTTGCCAAATCGTACGCCAGGATCCATAAAGAAAATCTGATCAATTACGGAATCCTCCCTCTCGTATTTCAAAACAAAGAGGATTATGAAAAACTTGATCAGGATGATGTGTTTGTCATAGAGAACGTGTATGACCAGGTCGAACAGGGAGAAGTACTTGTTTCAGTACCGCAAAAGAACCTTTCTTTTATTGCATTGCTGGAGCTTTCTGATTACGACAAGCAGGTTATTAAAGAAGGCGGCGCAGTGAATTATCTTCGCAATAAATTGAAATAGCGGCGTATTTTTTTGCAGAAGCCCCACGGAGTTTTTAATCCGTGGGGCTTCTGCGTTTCTATATGGATGTACCTGTTTGTTTTTCGGTTTTTGGTGAAAGAATTTTTGTGATCGATAGGATTATTCTATATCAATCTATCTAAATAATCTTTCATCTAAAAAATCTATAGCTTATGAAACATTTTGTGTATTTTACACGAAAATACTGAATTGATAGAATTCAATTGAGCAGCTCACCCCCGCCTAAAAAATGAAGGGAGTACATATATGGATATGATGAAACCATTAGCAGGTCTGAAAGTTGTAGAATTGGCAACCTTTGTTGCTGGCCCCACCTGTGCCAGAGCCTTAGCGGATTGGGGTGCTGAGGTAATAAAAGTAGAAAGTCCAAGTGGTGATCCGATCCGCTTTATCGGCGGAAACACCAAGTTCCCAACGGTACCGGAAGAAAATCCGAACTATGATATTAATAATATGGGTAAAAAAGCGATTGCGCTGAACTTAAAATCGCCTGGCGGCGCGGAAGTCATGGATAAGTTGCTGCAGAACAGTGATGTATTTCTTACGAACAACAGAACCAAAGCGCTGGAAAAAATGGGCTTGAATTACGAACAAATTAAAGCGAAATATCCGCATCTCATTTTTGCCCAAGTGTTAGGTTATGGTGAAAAAGGTCCGTTGAAGGACAAGCCGGGATTTGATTTTACCGCGTACTATGCAAGAGGCGGACTGTTGGGCACGTTGTATGAAACGGAAACTTCACCAATGAATCCGGTGCCGGGATTTGGCGATAATCAAGTGGCGATGAATTTATTGAGCGGTATATTAGCTGCTGCTTATAAAAAAAGCAAAACCGGAATGGGCGATAAGGTCACGGTAAGCCTGTATCATACGGCGATCTTTGCCTTGAATACGGCGATTACTGCGGCCCAATACGGTTTTTCCTATCCGATCACACGAAAAGAAACCGGCAATCCATTTTTAAATACGTATAAGACGAAGGACGGTCGTTGGCTGCAGCTTGCCGCCCCGGAATATGACAGATTATATGCCGGCGTTATGAAAGCAATAGACCGGGAAGACCTGATTGGCAATGAAGAGTATTGCAAATTGAAAAATATTTCAGGGCGGTCGGGGAAAGTTGTTGCAATCATTGAGGCGCAAATTGTTCAAAAGACTGCGGATGAATGGGTAGATATATTTACACGCCATGATATTCCTTGTGAAAAAGCGTTTTTATGGGAAGAAATATTGGAAGATGAACAGGCTTGGGAAAATGACTATTTATGCAAGGTAAACTATGCGACCGGAAACGTCAGAACGCACGTTACTCTTCCGGTGAAATTTGACAGCATCGGGACGCAGTCGTATTCGCGCGGACCGCTGATTGGTGAAAATAGTGCAGAGATACTAAAAAGCCTGGGTTATTCCGATGAAGAGATTACGCAAATGGCGGAAGAAAAGATCATCGTTTAAATTTTAACTACTTTGCAGCGATCAAAAGGCGGGAATGTTATGTATACGTTAGGCATAGATATTGGGTCCACATCATCCAAGGCCGTCGTTATGAAGGATGGTAAAGTAATTGTCAAAAAAGTCCTTGTGAAGGTGGGAACCGGTACAAGCGGGCCGGCGCAATTACTGCAAAATCTGTTTGAGGATCAAGAGATACAGCAAATAGATATTCAAAGAACCGTCGTTACCGGTTACGGAAGAATGAGTTTTAAAGAGGCGGATAAGCAAATCAGCGAATTAAGCTGTCATGCCAGAGGCGTCCACTTTCTGTTTCCCAGTGCCAGAACGGTTATTGATATCGGCGGGCAAGATGCGAAAGCATTGAAATTGAACGAACGGGGAATGTTGTTGAATTTTTCGATGAACGACAAATGCGCGGCGGGAACGGGTCGTTTTTTAGATGTTATGGCCCGCGTTTTGGAAACGGATATTGACGATATGGGCAGTCTTTCCGCGCAAGCTCAGACCGAGGCATCCATTAGTTCGGTATGCACTGTTTTTGCCGAGTCGGAGGTGATTTCTCATCTCTCCAGGGGAACAAGAACCCCCGATATCATTGCCGGTATTCATCGGTCGGTAGCGCAGAGGGTCGGAATGCTGGCTCATAAATTAGGCGTTGAGAACGATGTGGTAATGACCGGCGGGGTGGCGCAAAATTCCGGGGTGGTAAAAGCGATGGCAGAAGCGCTTAAAACTTCGGTCAGAGTGTCTGAATATCCGCAGTATACCGGTGCAATCGGAGCTGCTATTTATGCCTTTGACGAAGCGGAGAAGAAACGATAAAGAGGTGTTCATTGTGACGGAGGAAAAGAAAGCCAGTGAGATGATCAAGGAATTAATGGACAAACACTATGAAGATGCGCTGGAAGCGAAAAAGAACGGCGAACTTGTCGGGTGGGCAGCTTCCAATTTCCCGCAGGAATTGGCAGAATGCATGGGGCTTGTTCTAGTGTATCCGGAAAATCATGCAGCCGCTGTTTCGGCGAAAAAAGCGTCGATGCCTTTCTTAGAGTATGCAGAAGGGCAGGGCTATTCCACCGATATTTGCAGTTATGCCAGAATTAACCTTGCATTCAAAGATATCAAAGAGTGCGAAGCGCTGCAGATACCCATGCCTGACTATTTGCTGTGCTGTAATAATATTTGCGACTTAATGGTGAAGTGGTACGAAAATTTGGCTATTGAATTGAACATCCCGTTGTTTATGCTGGATATTCCGTACAATACGGAGCCGACGGTTACTCCAGCCCGTTTGGAATACATCAAAGAACAGTTTTATATCATTATCAAACAACTTGAGGAATTTACCGGCAAGAAATTCAGTGAGGAGCGCTTCAAGGAAGTGATGGAAATTTCTTCGGCTTCCGGCTTGGCCTGGAAACGGGCCATGAGCACATTGACTGCCACTCCTTCACCAATGAACGGGTTTGAAATGTTTACCTATATGGGAATCCTGGTTTGCAATAAAGCACGCAAAGAAACGACGGTTGCGCTCAATAAACTGGCTGAGGAACTGGAAGAAAGAGTGAAAAAGGGAGAAACCAGTTATAAAGCGGAGGAAAAGCATCGCATTCTTTCCGAAGGGATTGCTTGTTGGCCGTTTTTGGGGCATAACATGAAAACCTTGATGCAGTATGGGATCAATGTAGTAGGCGCTATTTATTGCGATGCGTTTGCAAAAGTTTACAGCAACCTGGATGAGATGGCAATCGCGTATGCCGAGGTACCGAACTGCGTCAATTTGGAACGGGAAGTCGCTTCCCGGGTCAAGATCATTAAGGATCATAATGTCGAAGGGATGTTGATCCATTCGAACCGCAGCTGTAAAAAATGGGATGGTTTCATGTTTGAGATGGAACGAAGAATTGCCCAGGAAACAGGAATTGCTACCGCCTATTTTGACGGTGACCAGTCCGATCCGCGTGTTTTCAGCAAGGCGCAGTATGAAACTCGTATCCAGAGCTTCTATGAAGTGATGGCGCAAAAAAAAGCAGCTGCCGCCGTAGGGGAGGGGAACTAGTAATGAGTAACATCAATGAGTTGATTGGACAATTTCAAGAAGTTGTAAACCAGCCAGGCAGTTATGTGAAAAAATATATCGCCGAAACCGGAAGTAAAGCGATTGGATATTTTTATTATGCACCGCAAGAAATCATTCACGCGGCAGGTATGCTGCCGGTAGGAATTTGGGGCGGCAATATTGAGCCGTCAGCGGTAAGAAGTTATTTGCCTTCCTTTTATTGTGGAATTTTGCAAACGGCATTCGAAATGGGAATGAAAGGAATTTATGACTGCCTGGATGGGGTAATTATCCCGAACCTTTGCGACTCTTT
>Ga0316604_10002249_pt1 | contig 15136 bp, 17 predicted proteins | sample OWC_soil_day20_C_FD_207650 | JGI IMG/M metagenome (GOLD analysis project Ga0316604, IMG submission 207650) | Wetland soil microbial communities from Old Woman Creek delta, Ohio, United States - OWC_soil_day20_CT | ecosystem: Environmental > Terrestrial > Soil > Wetlands | place: USA: Ohio... | reverse complement strand
GCCAGGCCTTCCTTTACGAGCACCAGTGCAGGGTCTGTCCCGGCCACGGTGGCATGACACACCTCGCGTTTTCGCCAGTCCTGTTTGTAGCACCTGACCGTAACGGGTTTGTCCGCAGTCAGCAGATGAAGGCGGTCACGGGCTACACGCCAATAGGCTTGTCCCGTTTCAGGGGTATCGGCACCAGATAGCCGCACATTGAAGACTCCGCGGTCGTCCGTCTTCAGCGTAATGGTGTCGCCATCGTGGTTCTTGATGACGCTTCCGGTGACCTCAAAGGGCTCATGAAGGCCTGCCGAGGCATATGCATGAGGAAGAGAGGCTGCAAACAGGATGGCGGCGAGGAGTCGTTTCATAGGAGTGACTGCTGCGGCTGCTCGCCAACCAGATTGTCCGCGGGAAACTGACGTAGAAAATCTCTGCTCTGGATGGCTGGCGCAGCTAGCCAGGCGTCGTAGTCGTCTTCGTTGAGGATGACGACCATCCGTTTTTCATCTTCCGGCTTGTGGTACTGCCGCATGAAAGCGTGGTCGTCGGCATTAATAGTCAGCATTGTGAAACTGTGTGTTACGTCGCCCGTTGGCCCCTTCCATACTGACCACAGGCCGGCGATGCCCATTGGTTTGCCGTCAGCGCGAGTGATGCGGGTTGCTATAGCTTTTCCTGAGCGCCAATCAGGTTCGTAGATGGCTTCCGCGGGAATGATGCAATGACGGGCCAGGCGCCAGGCGTCTCGATAGCTGGGCTTCTCGTGAACGGTTTCCGAGCGCGCGTTATAGGTCCGTCGGGCAATGGTGGCATCTTTTGACCAATGGGGAATAAGGCCAAACGAGCCGACCAGCAACTCACGAAATGGAACAGCTTCGTCACCGACATCGGCGAATTCATGCTTACGGACAAACGGCCCGTGATAGCCCGGCCAAAGACTGGCTTTCAGGCCCATGGGAATGTCATCGACACCAAAATAGGTGCGAAGCCGGGCGGGGTCAGTTTGTGGGTCGTAGTGAGAGCACATGGCCCCCAGAATAGCAAAACCCCTCGGGTTTGGACGCCGAGGGGTTTTGGGTGAGCTACCTGCTTACTTGGTAGTCGGAGCCGGGGTCACAGCCGGCTTGGTTTCCACCTTCACTTCACCCTTTTCATGCTTCTCGTGCTTTTCAGCCTTGTGTTCGTGGCCTTTGGCCTTGGCATGCTTTTCGACCGGCTTGCTGGCATCAGCCTTAGGCACTTCCGTCTTCGCAGCTTCGACCTTGGCCGGTTCAGCAGCCTTCGGTGCTTCAACCTTCTTCTCGGCGGCAGCCGGTGCCGGAGCGGTCACCTTGGCAGTCGGCGCTGCGGCCGGGGCGGCGGCAGTACCTTGTGCGAAGGAAGCGGATGCGAAACCAGCAGCAACGGTCAGAGCAACGATAAGCTTGGAAACTTGCATTTTGAATCTCCTGAATGGGTAGGTTGTTAATTCGGTATTCGGTGCTGACATCTTTTTGCAGCGCCTTGTGCCGAATAACGCGGCTGCTTACTCAAGGGATGTCATATGAAAGGTAATGCTCTGTATCGCCTTGTGACAGAAGCGTTTCAGGCTGTGAATTGGCGAAGCTAGCCTGTCTGCCTTACTCTACCGCCCATGGCACAGTGCATCTCATCCGCAGTCGTCAGCGAACTCATCATCAAGAAAAGCCGTTTCATCGGATGCGTCCAACCCGTGCCCGACCGGGCAACTGCACAAGGTATTGTTGCCGGCCTGCGAGCGCAGCACCCAGGGGCCGCACACGTTTGTTGGGCGCTGATGGCAGGAGGCCATTCTGCTGCGGTCGACGATGGCGAGCCGAGTGGCACCGCGGGTAGACCCATGCTTGAGGTTCTTCGCCATCAAGACCTCGAGGGCGTTCTGGCCACCGTGGTTCGCTACTACGGCGGTATCCAATTGGGCGCTGGCGGCTTGGTCCGGGCTTATACAGATAGCGTTGCTCAAGCCCTGAAGGGCGCGACCAAAGTTCCTATCGTCAAAACCAGAGTTCTACAGTGTTCCGTACCCTATGCATTTGAGGGAATGTTGCGACGGGAAATTGAGGCGGCAGGAGGTGTTTTGCAAAACGTCCAACATGCGGACCAAGTGGCGTTCGTATTCTCGCTGGCCGATACCGCCGCTGATGCGCTAATTGGCCTCCTGAATGAGGCAGGCCAGGGTCGAATCATCTGGGTGGATGTCGACTAATCCAAGATTCAGAAAGACGAAAGCCCCGCCGGGGGAGTGCGGGGCTTTCAAGGCGGCCGATTCAGGGAGGGGGAGGTGGCCGCCTAGGCTGTTGGGGGTCAGCGCATGTGTGCAATTTACGGGTGCGCAGCATCAAGCTCAAGTAACCGATTGCAACGGCTAGTATCGGTTTGTTGAGCGGTCGCCGACGATGCGCTCGGCATACAGTATTGCCCCTTGCTGTTTACTGTATAAAATTACAGTATCGAACAAAAGGAGCGCGACATGATTCGTATCGTCTGCCCACACTGCCACGCACCGCTTTCCTTAGCTGAGCTTGAACAAGCCACTATTGCCGGCCACTTGAGCCTCATCTGCCCAGAATGCTCGTTGGTGCTTATCTCTGAACCTGATGCCGAGGAATACCACGGCCTCGAAGAACATTTCGCCGACCACCCAGCAGTCCATGCCTGAGCTTGCCGTCTCTACAGGGGGAGGCGTCTTCGTGCCCCTTATCGGGGCGCCTCGCCTTGAATTGCCGTTAGGGGCCGTCAAGGTTTCTGCTGGCTTCCCGAGTCCCGCAGCCGATTACGAGGATAGGCGTCTCGACATCAACGAATACCTGGTCCGCAACCCGGTGAGTACCTTCTTTTTTGCAGTGGAAGGTGACTCGATGGAAGGCGCTGAGATATTCGATGGCGACATCTTGGTCGTCGATAGAAGCGTGCGCCCGCGGCACGGACATATCGTTGTCGCGTTTGTGGATGGACAACGCCTGGTAAAGCGCCTGTTTCGACGTGCCGGCCGGGTTGCCCTCGTCGCCGAGAATCCGAATTACCCGACGCTCGATATCCAGGAGGGGCAGGAGCTCGAGGTCTGGGGCGTTGTGGTTGGCAAGTTCAAGCGGTTTGGGGCGTGATGTGCCGGTGTTTGCCCTGGTCGACTGCAACAATTTTTACGCGAGTTGTGAAAAGCTGTTCAATCCGCTGCTGAAGCACCGGCCGGTCGTTGTTCTCTCGAATAATGACGGCTGTGTGGTGGCGCGCTCTGCTGAAGTGAAGGCCCTGGGGATTCCCATGGGTGTGCCGTGGTTCAAAATTCAAGATGAAGCGAAGCGCCACAGCATCGTCGCGTTCAGCTCGAACTATGCGCTCTATGCGGATATGAGCAATCGTGTGGTTGAGGTGCTGAACCTGTTTTCCCCAAACATCGAGGTCTACAGTATTGACGAGAGCTTCCTCGAGCTCTCGGGCTTTGAGCGAATGGGGTATCAGGCCTACGGTGCTGAAATCCGCCAGCGTGTTGCCGATTGGCTCGGAATGGCGGTGTGTGTCGGCATCGGACCCAGCAAGACGCTGGCGAAGTTGGCCAATCACGCTGCGAAGAAAAATCTAGCCGGCGCGGAGGGGGTATGCGACTTAACTGCTATGTCGCCGGCTGCTCTGGATGCCCTGTTCTCCCGCATCGAAGTAGGCGAGGTCTGGGGCGTCGGACGGAAAATCGACGAGCGCCTCCAGGCGATGGGGATTCGAACCGTTCAGCAACTGCGGGATGCCGACGCGGAACTGATACGCTCCAAGTTCTCTGTCGTCGTTGAACGGACGGTACGTGAGCTCCGCGGTGTGTCCTGCCTGGAGCTTCAGGAGGTCGTGCCAGAGAAGCAGCAAATCATGAGCAGCCGGTCGTTTGGCCGACTGGTCTATGACGTGAAAGAACTGGAAGAGGCTGTCGCCAGCTACGTTGCCAAGGCGGCCGAGAAACTGCGCAAGCAGGATTCGCTGGCCGGGGCGATTCAGGTCTACATTCGGACGAACGTGTTCAAGCCGGAGGCGCCTCAGTATCAGCGAGCCGTTACGGTGCCCCTGCCCGAGGCAACCTCCGATACGAGAGTGCTGACTCGATGGGTGCTGCGGGTACTTCGCCGCATCTACCGGCCTGGCTTTGGCTATCACAAGGCCGGCATCACGCTGACGAACATAGTGCCAGCCACCAATCAGCAGTTCTCGCTGTTCACGTCTGGTGGTGCGGTGGATGCACGTTCCCAGAAACTCATGGGCGTACTCGACGGCATCAACGGGAAATATGGCCGAGGAACCCTGCGGCTTGCCGCCGAAGGAGTAGAAAAAGTCTGGCAGATGCGCCGAGGTAATCTGTCACCGCGCTACACGACGGAGTGGGACAGCTTGGCAGTGGTTCAGGCGCGGTGAACTGCGTGTTGAATGAGTTACAACCTTGTCTATGAATATCTGCCCAATGGACCTGAACGCTTGAAGTAAGGAACATTTATGCCAACTTCACCGGGCCATCAGCCCATAGAGCCGGACACCCAAAATCCCAAAGACCCGATCCATCATCCCCATATGGCCAACGGAAGAGTTTCGGCCAAAGCAAACAATAAGAAAGCGGTTGACAAATGACTGTCGTCGGCAGGAAAGCCGTCATTCTGGACTGCGACTAGCTGTCGTTTTGTGTATTGCTGTGGAATAATTAGCGACTTTTGTCAGGCTAGTGACTAACGAGGTTTCCGTGCGTAACTGGATATTTATCCCCATTTTTACTGCTTTTAGCGCCATAGCCTTAGCTGCTACCCCGTTTGATCTGAACGAGTCACATCAGTGGGCAATCCAGAATGTATTAGATGCCGAAAGTTATGCGATTTTAGAGGGAGGCAAGGCTAACATCATCGACACGCCCGACATCACTAGACTAGAAGACTTGTACAAGCGATTTTACGAGAACGAGATTGCTGTATTGCAGGGCTATAAAGATAAGCCCAGGCTTATCTCGTTTCCTGTTGGACGCGTGGCTGTTGAGAATGGAGTGCCGGTGGTATATGGGGCATGGTCATCGCCAACTGTTAAATATGTATTCGACTCGAACTCGATTGATGCACTCTCAAAAACTGGGAGAGGATCAATATTTCCTGCCGTTTGCTCCTTACGCTCTATTAATCGTGGCGCACTGGAATTTACGAAGTGCCGCGCCGGTCAGGAGTACATTGACAATCACATCGCAGTCCGCAGATCGGAAATCATGGATTTCCTGGCTGGCAAGACAGCGCGGCGCGCTGAGACTTCAAAACAAGCTGTAACGCTACTATCGCTTATTTTTTCGATGCCAAGTACTAGCAGATGCCTAAAAAAGCCGGCTCCGGAGCTCTACTGCTTCTCTCGCTTGGAGTTTAAAGGAAACTCTCTGATTGATTCCAATATACGGGAGGCTGTGATGTCAGAGCTTAGAAGCCGCGGCTTCCAGCTTTAAGCGGCCATAAAGGCCGCTTCCGCGAAACCGACACGGTATCCGAACGGGGATGAAGCTCTTTGCTACGTTGACTCTCGCTTCCCAGCTGGCAGTGACATTGCACAATTCCATTGCTCATCACGAGGGATTCACAGATACGTTTGCAATAAACATTGCCAATTTTCACTAAGATGAAACCCAACGAATTCAAGCTTGATAAGCTCATCACGCTTCTACGCCTGCCCGTTGCGGTCTTCGGTGGCATCTATTTCCTCTGCATGATCGTCGCGCCATGGATTATCTGCGACTGGCGCTGGAGCCATGTGCAAGACGTGTGGGATCGCTGGCAAGCATTGAACGTCGGCATCCTGGCTTTTGGTGCCAGCTTCATCGTGTTCGAGGTTACCCGGTACAACGAGACTAGGCAGCGCAAGCGGGAATTCTTGGCTGCACGAGCATTTCTGCCAGAAGCACTTAGCGAACTCACCGCCTACCTGAAATACAGCGCCAACGTGCATATGGCCGCATGGAATAAGGTGCCAGCAATTGCCTTTTCATCGGCCCCTTCCCAATACAAGGATGTCTTTGCGAATTGCATTCGCCACGCCGACTCTGATACCGGCGAGCAACTGTCCGTGCTGCTATCCGAGATATTGATGTGGCTTCAGGTTCATGCCGCGCGGCAAGAACGGTTAATTGCAGAGCCTGCCCACACCGACGCGATGAGGAAGATCAACACACTGGATGGATTGTTTCTCGTTGGTGAGCTCCAGGCCAGAGTGAACAAGCTATTCGAATTTGCGAGAGGGATAGGAGAAATAGATTCGCGACCTCTTACTTGGGAGGACTACCAAACCTCCTACTCAAAGCTTGGTCTGCTCATCGAGAACCTCGTTGTCGGGGACTTTAGCCTTGAGAGCAAGACGAAATGGCGAATCGAAAAAAGCAATAAGTAAAGTTTCGCAGCGTGGCAAGTGCTAAATCCGCTCCATGATTGTTTGATTATTTTCGGGTTCTTAGAAATTGTCTCGGCAAATAATCGCCCATCGATAGTGCCACCGGAGTTCGGAGATTAGGTCTCTCCTTTGGGTTGCTGGCTGAGCTTTTCCGGCCTGGAAGCCGCAGTTCTGCTGGTGGAATATCACCGTCAGCAACCGACCGTATTGCTGACGTAGCGAAGAGGGGTCATCCGTAGCGAAACAACCGCCCTCGGGCCCGAGGGCGGTATCGACATTCGGTTGTACCAGGGGGATTCTGGGCATGCCACTTCGATTGTGCAGTGCAAAGCTTGGGGCGAGCGTTTCGTTGGCGTCAAACCCATACGGGAATTGCTGGGCGTCATGACCCACGAAAAAATCGGCAAAGCATTCTTCATGGCCAGTGGCTCGTACTCAGACGAAGCGAAAATCGTGGCTAACGCCAACCGCATTACCCTGATTGACGGGTCCATGCTGTTGACGATGATCCAGCGCCTCCCAGCTGACAAATGTGAGGCATTGCTGAGCTTTGCGACCGCCGGCGACTATTTGACGCCAACCTGTCCGAGCTGTGGGGTAAAGATGAAGGTCGTTGTGGGTACGGACGGGCGTCCGGATTTCTGGGGTTGCCGAAACTACCCCCGGTGTCGCCAGAAGCTCGGTAAGCGTCGATGACCCGCCACTTCTGTTTGCTGTTCACCCTTTTCGTCTCCAGCGCCTGTGCCGAGGTGCTGCTTTTTGAACTGACATCGGCCGTATTTCGGCCGATGCCGACTTTGGAGCAGTGCTCGGATCCAGACAGCTTTGCGATGGTCAAGATTTTACGCGAGACTGCTGAGAGTAAAGGTAAGACTAGGCGACTTTGAGGCGCTGGGCAGAACTAACCCGCAAAACAGCAACGAGAGATCTACGCAACATGCTAAGCACAACCAACTACCTGGCCAATCTCCCCCGCGATTCGGTGAGAGACCGTTTCGACAACTTAAACAGCAAGTTCTTGCGACGGCAAATCAAAACCCCTCTCGATGAATACAGCCTTTCAGTCATCAATTCCGAAGACTGGATCATCCAAGAGCAGCCGGAAAAAATGCTGCCCCGGTCGCTCACTGACCTTATTAGTTTGCAACTGAGGGACGAGGGAAATGCGCTTATCGAGGCAACCAGGGAGTTAAACAACCGGTATGTCGGTATTACCATCCGCAAGGTGCAAGCGCTTCTAGTAGCAGACTTGGATCTCATTGATTTGAGGCAGCAACTACTGGTTTGGGCAGAGGCTGTCAAAAATGCCGTGCTTTACAAGATGAGGCGCCAGGCATCCGAGAATCCGTATGAGCTTTTCACAAAGCTCTACAACTCTTTCGTTTCGGATATCGACAACACCATTGCACACGGCAATACACATATGTATTCGCGTGCCTGGACGCCAGTGATGGATGCCATTCCTTTCTGGTTGATGGATGCCCTTTTTATTCAGACGGGCTTAGTGACACTAACGCATGACTTGGACAAACTGCATGCTTCCTACTTGAAGGGCAAACTGCTGCTTGATCCTCATGCAGCGAGGGAATTGCCAAGGTATTTCAATCTCTATGGAATAGAGCCGAGCGCCTACGTCACAGAAATAGTTCTGCGGCCATTATCCAAGGTTATCCTCTCCGAACCTATATTGCCTCAAGAAGCCGAGATGCAGCGCCAGGTCGATTTGTATCTTTCAGACCTGTTAGAAGCTTTCCCTTATCTGCTGGAATCCAAGAGGGGCGCCAGGCACATATTCAGCATCCCGGGCACCACCTGCGTTGCTTCATTCAGCTTTCTGTCGAATCACGGGTTCGCACGGATTTGTTTTGGAGACAGCCACGAAAGCCTGGTTCGCGGCATTGAAACCGCTTACGTCCGAGGACTGGTCGAAATTGGTTACTTCGGGCAGATTACCTACACCATGCACCCGTGGATGAGCCTGCAGCGAGTCTTTGGTAGGCACACAAGCCTAGCACTTACCTATTGGCTACTAAAACAGGTTCATCCGCTTGTTGTGGCAGATTACCTGAAGATCAGAGATTACTATCTTGATCGCCGAAACAACATTTCCCCTGACGCATCCGAAGAATACGTTGGCTCCGAACAATCGGCCACTTATGTCCCGTGGATTGAAGAAGCCCAGAGGAATTCGCTGGGCAATGAGGTCACTGATAGCGACGTGAATAGAAGCGAGGCGGGAGAAGAGCTGTTGCCTCAGATGCGCCGCAGCCGCTTCTTCAAACTCCTAAGCCTCTGTGGTGTCGAGGTCGCACAAGGAAAAGGATCCGAAATCAAACTGCTGAAAGCCAATGCTCACCCTTTCCGCCTTGGCAATCACTATGGGCCAAATCCGACTATCCCAAGTTTCCTCATCAACAACATCCTAAAGCGACTGGAAATTACGCCGCAAGAGTGGCGTGCAGCAGTTGCATCTACTAGGGCCGGCCTTGTATAAGGTATCCACTACTTTGATCGGAAAACCATGGACATCTCAACTATCTCTGTTTCTGAACTGAAAGCTCTTCTCGAAAAAATTCCAGCTGAAATCAAGCGACGGGAAAAGGCAGAAAAATTACGTATTCGCAAGGAGTTGGAAGAGTTGGCTGCGAAGAGTGGCTATTCCCTTCAGGAGTTGCTGGGTGAGGATACGGAAAAAGTAACCATGGCGAAAAAGGCTGTTGCTATCAAATTCCGTCATCCTCAGGATGCAACCTTGACTTGGACAGGGCGTGGAAGGCGGCCGAAGTGGGCCGAGGCATTCCTGGCTGCTGGCGGAACAATGGAGCAGCTTGCTGTTTGAAAATACGCTGAGGCATCGGATAGGTGTGCGAGTAAAAGGTATGAATAAAGACGATTTCGCAGTCTGATCTAATCTAAGCACTCAATGCCATAAAGGCTTGGCTAAAAATCTAGGACAACAATCCGCTTCATTAATCGGAGGCGGATTTTTTACGTCTGCCATTGGTTAAAATGCACACTCCTTCAAGCTAAGCTGAATATGTTTAGTCGGCTTCATTGTTGAAATTCCTCTGAGTGATAGATCACTTGGCAGATGCTGACTGATAACCAGTCAGCATCTGCCAAGTATCAAGCATTTATGATTAATGTCTCGCTGTTTGTTGCATGATTATTTCTATAATTTCAGTAAAGTTTTTTATTACATACACCTATTGTATGTAGAGATGATTAGCTATTTAAATTCAATAAGCTAAGCAGATAGAGATAATAAGGGAGGCGCACTTACCCTTTCTCATTTGTTGAATGAACTACTAGCTGAAGCCTGCCTGAGTTTAAGTCATTTATCTCTACAGCAAATCATTGATTGCGCTTACTAAACGCAATAACCAATAAACTTTGTATGTAGAGGAAATGTCATGGCAAGTTATCACTTGAGTATCAAAAGCGGCAAGCGTGGCAAGGCCAGTAGCCATGCCGCTTATATTGCGCGTGAAGGAAAGCATGGGCGTGCTGAGAAGCGAGAAGATCTCATCGCAACTGAACACGGGAATCTTCCTGAGTGGGCCAATGGCAATCCGTCACTGTTCTGGAAAATGGCCGATGAGCATGAACGGAAAAATGGTGCAGCTTATCGAGAGCTAGAGGTTGCATTGCCGGCAGAGCTAGAACCTGCACAGCACCTGGCACTACTGCAAGAGTTCGTGAGGGCTGAACTTTCCGGGAAGCCCTATCAATTGGCCATACATGAGCCTATTGCTGCTCTTGGGCAAGTGAAACAACCTCACGCTCACATTATGTTTTCGGATCGCAAGCCGGATGGGATTGAACGAACGCCCAGTCAGCACTTCAAGCGCTACAACCCGGCGAATCCAGAGCAGGGTGGTTGTAAAAAGGATAGCGGCGGCAGAGAACCTGGCATCCTCAAAAATGAACTTGTCTCCAGGCGCGAAAACTGGGCCAACCTCCAGAATCAGTTTCTTGAGGCGAATGGTCATACGGCAAGAGTAGATCACCGAAGCAATAAGGACCGAGGCATTCAAGTTTCGCCCGAGCGACATCTCGGTCATGTCGGAATCAAGAAGCTGACACCTGAGGAGCGTTCGGGCTATCAAAGCAAGCGTCGTTCAGCTTAGTGCCAGTCAATGCCTGCTTACTCTCACAGTCTTCACTCATCACTGTGGAAATTCTGTCTAAACATACGGGCCTGTATTTTCTGACTAATTAAGGGTGTTGCGATAAAAAATAGGTGGCTATTCCGGCTATCGTAGCCGGAGTAGCCCGATTTATCTTTGTTTCTGCTCATCTTTGCCTATCTTTTGATTGGTAAGTTTTCTGTATAAAATCAATGGATTGGTTATTGTTCGTAGTCATTTGTTTGCCTTCTTGGCTTTGCGATCAATATTGTCGAGCTTATGGTGACATCTCATTATTGATATAAGAGGTGGTGACCGAAATGGACGATTATTTAATTTGTAATGACGAGGTTGTAAAAATCGGGGGCTTTAGTAGATCCCATTGGTTTGATGTTCAAAACCCTCAGAGCGATAGATTTGATCCAACCGTCCCCGCGAAAATTTACATTTCCCGGAGAGTTGTACGCTATTGGTACAGTGAAATTATTTTGTGGATAGAATCGAAACGCAAGGTGAATGCCAATGAACGCTAATCCCTTGCCGTACCCTGTTAACTCTGTTCCGCCTCTGTTGTATCAAGCAGGAGTCGACGTGGGGTCAAGATTGCAATGCGCTGATGAGATTACTGCGCAAGGTATGCAAGCGGTAGTTTCGGCCGCTGTGCAGTCCAGCATTGAACTTGATGTTCCTGTATTTGGAATATCGACAACGAATTTGTGGATGCTAACAGTGGCTGGCAGCGCCGAAGGCAAGGATTCGGTGAGTAAGCTACTCGGATATGGGTTTGATCGATTTTCATCTGAAATACTTGCCCGCGATCAAAATAATTCCATACGCTATGCCGCTGAATTTGATACTTGGCGTGCCGAACGAGATGGTCTGCGAAATCGTTTAAGTCGTCTGACTAGTCAGGATGAGAATATTGAAGAAAATAGAACACTGCTAACTGAGCATCACTTAAAAAAACCGATTCCGTCGATTTCACATTGCCTAAGGCTTGATAGTTTTGATGCAAAGACACTGATTAGTAGTTTGGCAATGCAAAGCAAATTCGCATTTATAAATTCAACTGAAGGGGTTTCAGTATTAAACCGTAAGGCCATGTCAAATATTCCATGGCTTTTAAAAACATTTTCTGGCGAACAGATAGTGTTTGGATGTGGTTCGTCAAATCCAAAGAGCTATTCGGTAAATGGGGCGTTGACGACGATGAGCGTCATGATACAGCCAAAGCCTTTTAGTGATCTACTTGAAGATAAACACGATCAATTAATTGGAAGTGGTTTTCTTCCTCGGTTTTTACCTGCTTATCCGTTGCCGCAGCGTGGACGTCGATTTATTGTTGATGGGAGTATTAGTTCGGATGGGTTGGATGCATTCAATAATCGCGTGTACGATGTATTGAGCGAATCCTCCTATTTTAAAAATATGGATAAGAAAAAAATAACGATGTCGTTTTCTCCTCAGGCTCGCTCGCTTTGGATTGATGTCCGAAACGCCATTGAGGCATCGATGGCGCCAGGAGGGGGGCTATTTTCGGTGCCGGAATTTGCAGGTAGGGTAGCGAACAATACTGCACGAATGGCGGCCAATTGGCATTATTTTCAGCATGGTACTGCGGAAATTAGTGCTTCGACGTTATCAGCTGCCATTGAGGTGTGTAAATGGCACGCTATCGAATTCGTGCGAATGTTCTCTGAGGACGCGCAGATGCTGGAACCGGAGAACGATGCAATTCGCTTAGAAGATCATCTGAGACGTTGGTACCTTCAGCGCAAATACGGGCAATGGGATTTCTCAGAGTTGCAGCGTTTTTCACCGAGACCGATCCGTGGCAATAAATTCAAACTTATTGCTGCCTTGTCAATTTTGGAAAGCCAAGGGAAGGTGGTGAGAGTAAAATATGGCTCTAAAGAAATATTCCAATTAACGGCTAATTTCAATCAATATCCAACGCTTAATAATCAGCAGCCGCTTCTGCAGTCTATCTAGAAGCTTGCAACTTGCCTTTCCTGCCTCGGGTAATGTTGTCCGGCTGAATAATCCGTGTGGCTCTTTCCGCATCAGTTTGATTTAGGTCGTGTTGCTGAATAAGGAAATCTATGATCGCATTGCGTTCGAAATTTACTCCATATTTCTTAATTTCCGGATCAGCCCAAAAGTGGTTGCTGGCTTCGATCATGGCATGAATTCCTCGACTGATCGGAGAAATAAACCATTGCGTTGAGTCTTCACTTGCGTAGTCAGGACGAATTATTTCAGATATTTCAGTGTGTAAGTTTTTGTATTTTTCACCAGTAAAATATTCAGATCGGTATATTTTTTCGAGTTCTTTTTTTGCGGCAATGCTTGCGTTATTTCTAATGTTATCGAGAGTTTTTCGTTCAGTTATTGTTTTGTCGTTTATTTGTATATAATCCTTTTTCCATATATCGCTCCAGACCTGTAGCGCTATTTCAAGTTTTTTTGATGCGTATCGATATGGCGGGAGTCCAAAATTAAAAGTATTGGTGATTGGAGGATTTGGCGTTTCGGATCTAATATAGACTTCTTCGAGCCAGATTGTTTGTGCGAGTGGTGGTGAGGCGAATTTATCAGTCAAGCAATATATCGCGTCAGATTCCAATGGCTCAAGTTCTGGAATTTGTTGTTTTCCGAACTGCGGCTTGACTGATTTTAAGCCATCGGTGGATGGTTTAAGCCCTTCGGAGAAATAATGAAGATGGCAAACGTTGCTAGTAAATAATTTCTTGTACTCGCTCAAAGGAATTCTCAGCCAGCAAATGCCTAGGACGGCTTCGGCTTGTTCTATTCCGCCACTTAGATTGTGAAGTCTGAGTTCGGCCGCGGTCGCGCCGCGAATAAGTAAATCCAAGAATTTTTTAGAAGCGACGAAAGTATTTTTACCATCGGGAACTTTAAAATACAGGGGGATATCTTCGTGCTCAATCCAACGATGGAAATTGTATTTTTCCATTTTCGATTTTTTATGAGCGTCTTTCAGGCTAAGAGGTAAACTCACTTTTTAATCTTCGTTTCGATTATTTTGTTGTGTTTTCAACAATCGGTTAAAAATACTATCAGTGCAGTTTTGTTTCGCACTAGATAAGGTGTGTTGCAAGGCTGCAAGCTAAATGGTTTGTGCGTTGCTTGTGCAATGGTCAGTCCAGGATTGCATCATCGGTCGACGTTGTTCAAGTAGGTCAGTTCGGTGATAGGCCGCTTCTACCTTGTTAGCAACAGTGTGAGCTAAAGCCCGTTCTGCAAGATCGCGTGCATACCCTTGTTCGCTACACCAGTCACGAAAAGAACTTCGAAATCCATGGGCGGTGGCGACTCGACCCGCTGTGTCGCTGCAGGCTTTTTCCCTACGCAGAAATGACGTAAGGACCATATCAGATAACTCGACTTGATCGCGAGAGGACGGAAACACGAGTTCTTTATGTAAGCCTTTCTGAGCTTTTATGATGTCTACTGCTCGGTCGGAAAGTGGAATTCGATGTGCTTGTTTTGCCTTCATCCGTTCTGCAGGAATAGTCCAAGTCGCCTCAGCAAGATTTACCTCAGACCAACGGAAACCTCGTATTTCACCCGAGCGCACTGCAGTCAAAATCAATAATTCCAACATGGGCCGAGTCTGATCGTGGCTACCAGCAACCCTTAGTTTTTCGGAAATGAATTTTGGTATTTCCCGCCACGGCATTGCGGGTTGATGTTTTGTTCGAGCAGCTTTACCCGCGCGTTGCGGCAATAAGTGATGTACTACGTCAACAGGGTTGGCGGTGCAGTGTCTGTGCGCCCATCCCCAGGACATAACGGCATGAATTCGCTGTTTAACACGTCCAGCAGTTTCTGCTTTACTTAACCAGATCGGTCGAAGCACATCCGCAATGTGCCGTGGTTGAATTTCATTTAGTGGTAGCGCCCCGATTTCTGGAAAAACATATTTTGTAAGTGTGTTGATCCATTGCTGTCCATGCTTCTCGTTTTTCCAGCTAGGTAGCAATTCGGTATGTAGTGTTTCTGCTGCACCTTGAAAAGTGGGCGTGATTGGCTTGCTGCTTTCGTTCCGTTTTGCTTCGAGAGGATCTGTGCCAGCAGCAATTTTCTCACGCATTCCCATTGCGATCTTGCCGGCTTCCGCTATTCCTGTTTCGGGGTAGCTTCCTAGTCCGGCGTTGCGACGCTTTCCTGTTACGGGGCTAACAAAGCGCAAAACCCATTTTCCGTGACCTTTTGTTTTGGCTGGGATGAGGATAAGGCCGGTTACGCCGCCATGTGCAATTTGTCCGTCCTCGGGCTTGATATTGCGGGCTTTTGTGTCGCTTAGGATTGCCATGGCACACTCCGTACAGTATGCCGATCAGTATGCCATAATGCGTCGGATTGGGTTGGAGTCTAATGGGCTTTGGTGTGCTTTGATGTAATAAAAAACAATTGGTTATGTTATTGTTTTGAGCTTTGGTGGATTTCTATGAATCATAAATTGGCGGTCACCGGACCCGCCAAAACTTCTAAAGATCGAGAAAACTGCCGACTTCTTCGGCGCGCGCCATGGTGTCGGCGTAACCGAGATCGATCAATGCCCGGGTAAACGGTTTCTCGAAGAGCAGATAGCT
>Ga0316604_10002247_pt1 | contig 15145 bp, 15 predicted proteins | sample OWC_soil_day20_C_FD_207650 | JGI IMG/M metagenome (GOLD analysis project Ga0316604, IMG submission 207650) | Wetland soil microbial communities from Old Woman Creek delta, Ohio, United States - OWC_soil_day20_CT | ecosystem: Environmental > Terrestrial > Soil > Wetlands | place: USA: Ohio... | reverse complement strand
GATGTCGGTGTAGCAGAGCTGCGGGTTGAGTTCGGCCAGCATGCCGACGCGCAGCCAGTGTTCGGCCTGCGCATTGATCGAACGGCTGAGCGCGCCGCTGGTCAGACGCAGGTTCTCATGCATCCGTTCGGAGATTTTGACGATGCCCATGGGCGTGTTTCTGTATATGGTTTGTATATGATCCATATAATAGCAGAGATCGAAGCCGAGGCCGCAAGCCCGGTTTGTCACACGCCTGTCACAGCTTCGTCACAGCGCGTTCACGGCGGCTGGCTATCGTGCCGTCATGCCCAAGGTCAGATCCGTATTCCTTTCCGACATCCACCTCGGCACGCGGGCGTGCCAGGCGGATCGTCTGCTCGATTTCCTGCGCGAATATTCGGCCGATCAGACTTACCTGATCGGCGACATCATCGATTTCTGGGCGATGAGCCGCAGCATCTGCTGGACACAGGCGCAGAACACCGTCGTCCAGAAGCTGCTGCGCCGGGCCCGGCACGGCGAGCGCGTCGTCTTCATTCCCGGCAACCACGACGAGGCGCTGCGCGACTACTGCGGCATCATCTTCGGCGAGATCGAGGTGGTCGATGAACTGGTGCACGAAATGGCCGACGGCCGCCGCTTCCTGCTCATCCACGGCGATCAGTTCGACCAGGTGACGCGCCATCACCGCTGGGTCGCCGTGCTCGGCGACAAGGCCTACGACCTGCTGGTCCGCCTCAACCACTGGCTGTCCTGGGGCCGGCGCAAGCTCGGCCTGGCCGGTTACTGGTCGCTGGCCGGCTACGCCAAGCGCAAGGTCAAGACGGCGCTCAACTTCATTTTCGATTTCGAGACCTCGGCCGTCCATCACGCCCGCGAACGCGGCCTGGACGGTGTCATCTGCGGTCACATCCACTGGGCGACGATCCGCGAGATCGACGGCCTGAGCTACGTCAATTGCGGCGACTGGGTCGATTCCTGCACGGCCATCGTCGAACACTTCGACGGCCGCCTCGAGCTGGTCGCCTGGGGCGAGGCGCGGCCACCGGCCCTGCTCGCTGCCCCGCTCACCGAAACTGCGGAGGTCTGAATGCGTGTCCTGATGGTGTCCGATGTCTATTTCCCGCGGGTCAATGGCGTGTCGACCTCGATCGAAACCTTTCGCCGGACGCTGGCCGGGCTCGGCGTCGAGGTCCGCCTGGTCGTCCCGCGCTACGGCGACGAGGCCGACGAGCCGGGCATCGTCCGCGTTGCCGGGCGACCGGTGCCGGGCGACCGTGAGGACCGCCTGGTCGGCTGGTGGGCCATGCAGCGCGCCGTGCTGGCGGCGGCCGAAGACTGCGACCTGATCCACATCCAGACGCCCTTCGTCGCCCATTACGCCGGCCTCAAGGCGGCGCGGGCGCTGGGCCGGCCGGTACTGGCCACCTATCACACGCTGTTCGAGGAATACCTGCAGCACTACGCGCCTTTCTTGCCGGCCGGCTGGCTCAAGGGCCAGGCGCGTGCGCTGTCGCGCCGGCAATGCAACGGGCTCGACGCCGTGGTCGTGCCGTCGACGGCAATGCAGCAGCGCCTGCATAGCTATGGCGTCAGCGTGCCGCTGCACGTGCTGCCGACCGGCATCCCGCTCGCCCAGTTCGGCCGCGGCGACGGTCCCGCCTTCCGGCTGCGCCACGGCATCGCGCCGGATCGTTCGGTGGCGCTGTTCGTCGGTCGCGTCGCCCACGAGAAGAACATTACCTTCCTGCTCGATGCCCTGGTCCATGCCCGGCGCCTGCGGCCTGATCTGCTGCTGCTGATTGCCGGCGAGGGGCCGGCCATGGCCAGCCTGCAGGCCCGGGTCAAAGCCATGGGTCTGAGCGGTGCCGTTACTTTCATCGGTTACCTCGACCGCCGCCAGGCCTTGCCGGATTGCTACGCGGCGGCCGATGTCTTCGTCTTTGCCTCGCGCACCGAAACCCAGGGCCTGGTCCTGCTCGAAGCGATGGCGGCCGGCCTGCCGGTGATCGCGCTGGCCGAAATGGGGACGCTCGACATCCTGACGCCCGGCCGCGGTGCATTGTCGCCGCCGGCCGAGCCGCAAGCCTTTGGCGAAACGCTCGGCAATTTCCTGCAGCAGCCGACGCTCTGGCGCCGGCTGGCCGACGAAGCGCCGATGTACGCCCGGGAATGGTCCGATACGGCGATGGCCGGCCGGCTGGCCGGCCTCTATCGCGAATTGGTGGGCTTGAAAAATGCTTCGGAAGAGACGTCGACCGCAGGAGTCCCGGGCATTTCCCTGGACGCGGCCGGCTGAAGCAAGGGAGAGCCATGAGCCTGACCACCGAACACGCCTGCGAGCATTGTCGCTATTACACGCTGGCCGATGCCCTGACCGGCAACTGCCACCGTTTTCCGCCGGTTTTTGCTGGCGCCAGTTCGCCGCGGGAAACGCATCACTGGCGTTTCCCGGCGGTCAGCAACCGCGCCTGGTGCGGCGAGTTCCTGCCGCCGCCCGGCGCTCAGATGTCCTCGAGCGGCGCCACCATCTGATTGGCGGCGCGCAGGCGCTCGGCCAGCACGCGCATGACCTGGGTGGCGAAGAAGGGCGTTTGCTGAACCAGGTAATGAAAGCGCTTTTCGTCGACGGCGACGAATTCGCAGTCGCTGGTCGCCACTACGGTCGCCGAGCGCGGCCCCGGCGAAACGAGGCCCATTTCGCCGACGATGTTGCCGTGCTGCAAGGTTTCGACCACCCGGTTATTGACGATGACTTCGGCCGTGCCGGTGGTCAGCACGTACATCAGGTGCCCTGCCTCGTTGACCTTGAACAGGGGCTGGCCGGCCGCGACGCGGACGATGTCGGGGTTGTTGGCAAAAAGCTCGAAAAAGACCATGACTATGCTTCCATCGGAACGGGAGTAGGCCTTTTAGCATAGGCGATGCGGCAGAACTTTTACCGATTTATGACAAACGCTGCGGCCTTGATCTAGAACAAGGGTGGCGTGATCAGGCGCAGGCCGAGCGACAGCCAGCGCTCGTCGCGGATGTGGCCGAGCTGGCTGCCCCAGGTGGTGTCGATCTGGACATGGTTGGGCACCAGCCAGTAGCGCAGGCCGAACTGGACGAAGGGGCTGCCCTGGTCCTGGCCGTAGCTTTCGGCAATCACGTAGAGTCGTTCGCTGGTCTGGATCTCGCTGCCCAGGCCCCAGGTCAGGCGGGTCGCCCGGCCGTCACGGTCATAGGCGGCGCCGAGATTGCTGTGCAGGACTAAGCGGTCGTCGGCCAGCGAGAAACTGGCCGGAAAGTAGAAGTAGGGGGCGCCGGACTGGCCATTGCCGGGCTGCGTGGCGTAGCCGACGGCCAGGCCGATGCCGAAGCCGTTGGTTTCCAGCTTGCGGAACAGCGTCTTGCCCTGGACCAGCACGGCACCGCTGTCGGCCTCGCCGTGGGCGCGGGCCAGCGCGCCGCCGAGGGTGAGTTCGAAATTGCCGCCCGGGTTGCAGGCCGGCAGTGCCCACAACTCGTTGCGCTGGCGATGGGCATGCGCCCAGGTTTCAAGCTGACAAGCCTGGGGATCGGTCAGCCGCGCATCGTCGGTGATCATCGGGCGTGCCGCGTGGGCCGCCGGCAGGCCGGCGAGCAGGGCGAGCCCGGGGAGGAGTCGTTTCATCAGCATAACCGCCGGATTTTAGCGTGGCATTGTGACAGTTTCCTGACGCCCCCTGTCATCAAAGCTTAGCGCTGGCCGGCTAGCCTCGAGGCTTTCATGGAGGTGTCATGCACGAACCCACGCCGCCCGAACTGGGCCTCGACCCGAGCCAGGAGTCGCCGTTCAAGGGCAAGACCGGTCTGCGCCGGGTCTGGAATGCCTTCAATTACTCGATCGCCGGCCTCAAGGCCGCCTACCTGTGCGAAGACGCCTTCCGCCAGGAGGTCTGGCTGGCCGTCCTGCTGATTCCGGCCGCGCTGCTGCTGCCGCTGCCCTGGCTCGGGCGCGGCCTGATGATCGCCAGCGTGCTGCTGGTGCTGGTCGTCGAGCTGCTCAATTCGGCCATCGAGGCGGTGGTCGACCGCGTCAGTCTGGAAAACCACCGGCTGGCCAAGCGCGCCAAGGACATCGGCAGCGCCGCGGTGCTTGTTTCGCTGCTTACCGTGCTCGTCGTCTGGGCCTGCGTGCTGCTGGAGGCGGCATGATGGCGCTGGAGATCGCCTTCGTCACCGAAACCTTTCCGCCCGAGGTCAATGGCGTGGCGATGACGGTCGGCCGCCTGGTCCATGGCATGCGCGAACTGGGCCACCGGGTCAGCATCGTCCGTCCGCGCCAGGGCAACAGCGATCGCGGCAGCGAGCACGAACTGGCCTTGCCCGGCCTGCCGCTGCCCGGTTACCCCGGCCTGCGTTTCGGCCTGCCGGCCGGACGCCGGCTGGCCCGGCAATGGCGGGCGCGGCGGCCGGACCTGGTACACGTCGTCACCGAAGGCCCGCTCGGCTGGTCGGCGGTCAGTACGGCGCGCCGCCTGGGCATTCCGGTGACCTCCGGCTTTCACACCAACTTTGACCGCTACAGCGTGCATTACGGCCTGGGTTGGATGCGGCCGGCGGTCGCCGCCTACCTGCGCACGCTGCACCGGCGGACGCGGGCGACCATGGTGCCGACCGCGGCACTGGCCGCCGACCTGGCCGGCGAAGGCTTGACCGGGGTGCGCGTCGTCGGCCGCGGCGTCGATACCCATCTGTACGATCCGTTGCGCCGCAATGCCATGCTGCGCAACGAGTGGGGCGTCGCCCCGGGCGGCCTGGCCTGTCTCTATGTCGGCCGGCTGGCCGCCGAGAAGAACCTGGCGCTGGTCGAACGGACTTTCGCCGCGATCAGCGCCCGCCATCCCGAGGCGCGCATGGTCTGGGTCGGCGACGGGCCGTCGGCCCGCCAACTGGCGACGGATCATCCCGGGCATCACTTCGCCGGCGTCCGCCTCGGCGAGGATCTGGCTGCTCACTACGCCAGCGCCGATCTCTTCCTCTTTCCCAGCCTGACCGAAACCTACGGCAACGTGGTCGCCGAGGCGATGGCCAGCGGCTTGCCGGTGGCGGCCTACCGCAGTGCGGCGGCAGCCGAGTTGATCGAGCATGGGGTGAACGGGGCGGTCGCCTCGCCGGGCGATGAGGCTGCCTATGTTACGGCGGCCCTCGCCTTGCTCGCCGACCGCACCCGGTTGGCGCAACTGTCGCTGGCGGCCCGGCAGAGCATGCTGCCGCGCAACTGGGCCGGCGTTGTCGCGAGTTTCGAGAAAGTGGCGCGCGAGGCGATTGCCGGCTGAGATTGCCGGCTGAAACTCAGCGCCCGGCAGACCACTGGCGCAGGCAGTCGACCAGTTCCTGACGGCTGACCGGCTTGGCCAGATAGGCGTCCATGCCGGCGGCCAGGCATTCCTCGCGGTCGCCCTGCATGGCGTTGGCGGTCATCGCGATGACCGGCCGCTGTGCCGCAGCCGGACCGGCCTCGCCGGCGCGCAACCGGCGGGTTGCCTCGAAGCCGTCCATGACCGGCATCTGGCAATCCATCAACACGACGTCGAAACTGCCGGCGGCGAGCATTTTCAGGGCTTCGGCCCCGTTCACCGCCAGACTCACCTCGCAGGCCAGCTTCTTGAGCAAGGCGCCGGCCACTTTCTGGTTGACCACGTTGTCCTCGACCAGCAGCACGCGCAAGCCGGCCGGCAGTTCGCCGGCCGGGGCGGCGGTGACTGCGGCGAGCGGTGCGCTGTCGGCGACGACGCCGAACGGCAGGCGGACGTGGAATTCGCTGCCGCTGCCGGGCGTCGATGCGACGTCGATCTGGCCGCCCATCAGTTCGACCAGACGCCGGCAGATCGACAGGCCGAGGCCGCTGCCGCCGAAGCGGCGGGTGGTCGAGGCATCGCCCTGGTAGAAGGGGGCGAACAGGTTGGCGACGACTTCCCGGCTCATGCCGATGCCGCTGTCGGCAATCCGGAAATCGAGCCAGATCCTGTCGGGCTGGCCGACGACCGCTTCGCCGCCGATGTCGATCCGCACGCCACCGGCTTCGGTGAATTTGACGGCATTGCCGGCCAGGTTGAGCAGGATCTGGCGCAGGCGGCCGGGGTCGCCGAGCAGTTGGGCCGGTACGCCGGGGCCGATGGCGGTGCTCAGCTCGATTTCCTTGAGGGCAGCCTGGTGGGCGAGCAGGGCGACGATGTCATGGAGCAGTTCGGCCGGCGCGAAGGGGATCGTTTCGAGCTGCAGCTTGCCGGCTTCGACCTTGGAAAAGTCGAGGATGTCGTTGATCAGGCCGAGCAGGCTGTCGGCACTGTGCCGGATGGTCTCGGCGTAGTCGCGCTGTTCGGTGGTCAAGGAACTGCCGAGCAGCAAGTCGCTCATGCCGATGACGCCGTTCATCGGCGTCCGGATTTCATGGCTCATGTTGGCCAGGAAGCTGCTCTTCGCTAGGCTGGCCGCCTCGGCTGCCTGCCGCGCCTGCTCCAGTTGTTCCTGGGCGTGCAGTTGTTCGAGGAAGGCGCCGGCCCAGCGGGCGAGCATGCGGATGAACTCGATGTCGGAGGGATCGAAATCGTGGTCGCGACCGGTCGCCGACGAGAAGTTGATGGTGCCGTAGACCTCGCCATTGACCTGGATCGGCGCCCCGAGATAAGCGGCCAGCCGGAATTCGCGGAAGCAGGGGTGGAGACGGTAGTCGCTGGTCGCCGCATTGGCGATGGCGAGCACGCCGTCGTGTTCCAGCGTCGAGCTGCAATAGGTGATGCCGAGTTCGATCTGCTGCTTGTCGCGCAGCGTCTGCGGCGGCGAGACCTGGACTTCGATGCGGTAGGCCCCGACCTGGCGGTTGATGTGGCTGATGATGCCGTATTCGAGATGCAGGTGGTCGACGGCGACCTGCAGCGCGGCGCGCATCGTTTCCAGCGGGTCGAGGCCGGTCGTCGCGACGATGTCGTTGAGGGCGCGCAGCGCGGCCAGCTGGCGTTGCAGCCGGATGGCCTGCACGCGCTGTTCGGTGATGTCGAGCTTGACGGCGACGTAGTGCGTGATTTCATCGTCGCTTTCGCGGATCGGCGCGATCACCGCCCGCTCGTAATAGACCGAGCCATCCTTGCGCTGATTGACGAATTCGCCTTCCCAGACCTCGCCACCGGCCAGCGTTTGCCACATCGCATCATAGGTGGCGGCCGGCGTCAGGCCGGACTGCAGAATGCGCGGGTTCTGGCCGATCACTTCCTCGGCCGTGTAGCCGGTGGTGCGGAAGAATTGCGGATTGACGTACTCGATGGCCGGCAGCAGATTGGTGATGACGATGCTGGTCGGGCTCTGCTCGACGGCCTGCGACAGCCGGCGGATCAGGCTGTCGCGGCGGCGTTCGTCGGAAATGTCCTCGAAGACGCCGACATAGTTGGTCAGCTGGCCCTGGGGGTCACGGACCGAGGAAATGGTCAGCCATTCCTCGATCGGCGTGCCGTCCTGCCGCCGATTGACGATTTCGCCGCGCCAGACGTCATGTGCCTGCAGTTCGCCGAACATCGCCTGGTAGAAGGCGGCATCGTGCAGGCCGGAGGAAAAAATGCGCGGATTGGCGCCGATCAGCTGGCTGGCTGCATAGCCGGAAACCGCCTCCAGACGCGGGTTGACCGCCAGGATGCGGCGTTCGGCGTCGGTGATCAGAATGCCGTTGGTGCTGTGCTCGAAAACCTGGGCGGCGAGCTGGCGTTCCTTCTGCATCTGCTCTTCGGCCAGCATGCCCTTGCGCAGCCGGGCAATGAGCAGCGAGGTCAGCAGCAGCAGGGCGAGCAGGGCCAGGCTGACGGCGCCCAGCGTGCGCCAGGTTTCGGCTTGCCACTTGGCGAGGGCGACTGCGCGATCGACATGGACCTGGACCAGCAGCGGGTAGCTGCGCGAGGCCCGGAAGGCGGTCAGCAGGTAGCGGCTGTTCTCGTGGCTGGCATTGCGGGTGCCGATTTCCTCGGTCTGCAACTGGTTCAGGCTGGCCGCGTCGAGGTGGCGGCTGCCGACCGGGCGCTTTTCGTTCGACGAGAGCAGCAGCGTGCCGTCGTAGCTGATGATTTCGACCTCGGTCAGCGCCGGGTCGATATGGCGGGCGAAGTGATTGAGGAAGTAGTCGGGATTCAGGCTGGCCAGCAGCTTCAGGCGCTGGCCGTGGAAAATTTCTTCGCGCAGCACCGGGAAAAAGCTGTTGGCATCGGCGGCGATGGCGTTGCCGGCGGTGGACGGCTTGCCATCGGCAAAATCGCGCCCGGCCCAGGGCGCGCCGGTGCGCAGGAAGCCAGCCGCCTGCAGTCCTTCCGGGCGCGGCTGGAAATCGTCGGTAACCACCGTGGCGCCGATGTTGTCGGGGTTGGAACTGGCAACGATGCGCCCATCCAGTTTGGCCAGCGACAGCGAACGCAGGAAAAGCAGGCGGCGCTGGATCAGTTCGAGCTGGGCATTGGCCCGTTCCGGCCCGGGCTGCGGCAGGTCGATCGCTTCCGGCAGGCTTTGCAGCGTCAGGCTGGCCAGGTTCAGCGTCTGCGTCAGCTGGTCCTCGAAGACGCGGGCCTGCGCTTCGGCTTCCTGCAGATGGCGGGCCAGGGTTTCCTGGCGCAGGCTGTAGACATTCGAGAAAGTGCCGGCGACCACCGAGACGACCAGCAGCACCTGCAGAGCGATCAACAGCTTGGTGTAATAGCGGGCCCCGGCGTTGTTCACGCTGGTCAAGCCTGATCAGTCGAGACGGAGGATGGGCAACAGGCCGTGCCGTTCGGCAGCCGCTTTCAGTTCGCCATTGCGCTTGGCGGCGGCGACGAAGGCTTCGACCCGGGCATGCCAGCGGTCGTCGCCCGGCCGCATGGCGTAGGCGTAGGGGGTGATGTGGTAGGTGCTCTCCGGCTTGATCAGGCGGGCCCAGTCGGTCGTCTTCAACATGCGCTGGCTGTACGGGAAATCGGTCATGAAGACGTCGGCCCGGCCGGATTCGACTTCCTGTTCGCGGGCATGCGGCGTATCGAGCACTTTCAGCGTGCCGTTCTTCAGCTTCTCCTTCATCACCGGCTCGTGCAGCGTGCCCTTGGCCACGGCGACGACCGTGCCGGCCTTGTCGATGTCGTCCCAGGCGCGGATGCGGCGGTTGCTCTTGGTGGTGATGGCGTAGATGTCGCTGGCCAGGTGCGGCTTGGTGAAGCGCAGTTTTTCCGCCCGCTGCGGCGTGATGCCGATGGCGAACATGGCGATGTCGCAGCGGTCTTCGCTGACGTCGGCAATCAGCCGAGCAAAGGAACTGTCGATGAATTCGAGGCCGACGCCGAGGTCGCGGGCCAGGCCCTTGGCCATGTCGATGTCGATGCCGGAGAGTTGCCGGGTTTTCGGGTCGCGATAGCTGATGCCGAAATAGTCGGGCCAGATGCAGACGCGGACGGTCTTGGCGGCGGCGATGCGGTCAAGGGTGCTCTCTTGGGCAAAAGCCGGCAACTGGTGAGCGAGGAGGGCGAGGCCGAGCAGGAGGATGCGCAACATGGCAGGACTCTAATACTTTTGTAGTATTCAGCATATCAGATACCGGCCGGCCCTGCCCGTCTTCAGTGGCGTAGCGTGAATTCGAGCAGCCGGTGGCGGGCACTGTCGTCGAGCAGGATGCGGCGGACACGGTCCTGCCACAGTTCGGCAAACAGCTGGCATTCGGCCGGGCTGGCCTGGCCGGCCAGGATGGCGCCGAGCAGCGGGCCGCTGCGCGGGTCGCCGGGCACGGCGGAGAGGTCGAGCCGGCAGTCCACGCTGAGGCCGCTGTCGATCCGGCGCAGGCGAATGTAGTCGAGGCCGGGCTCAGCAAAATGCAGGCGCCGGTTGCGCCGGAACTGGCCGCCCAGGCCCTTGAAACCGCCGGCGCCGGCGGCGCCGGTGAGCAGGCCGAGAACGCTGGCAATGACGCCAGTCACGCCGTTGTCTTCCGCCTCGTGCAGGCAGACCTCGATCTCGCCGCGCCGCGGCAGCTCGTCGCCGTACAGGGCGCGCAGGGCGCCGACCCCGGTCAGCCAGGCGCCGGCCACGGTCGGGCAGGCATGGCCAGTCAGGCGGACGGCATCGGCAAACGAATATTCGATCAGGCCGCCTTCGGCCGCGCCGAGCACTTCGGCCAGCGGGTCATGCAGCGTGATGGTGGGAATGCGGGAAAAATAGTCGGGAAAGGCCATGTCGATCTCCTTGGCCGCACAGTATCGGCGGCGGCGGCGGACATGGCCTTGATCTGCCTCAGGCGCGCTGGATCAGTTCGATCTTGTAGCCGTCCGGGTCCTCGACGAAGGCGATGATGGTCGTGCCGTGCTTCATCGGCCCGGCCGGGCGCACCACCTTGCCGCCGCGCTTGTCGATCTCGGCGCAGGCCGCCGCCGCATCGGGCACGGCGAGGGCGATGTGGCCGTAGCCGTTGCCCAGCTCGTAGCTCGGCGTGTCCCAGTTGTGGGTCAGTTCGAGCACCGCTTCCTTGTCTTCCGAGCCGTAGCCGACGAAAGCCAGCGTGAAGCGGCCTTCCGGGTAGTCCTGGCGGCGGATCAGCTGCATGCCGAGGATTTCGGTGTAGAAGGCGATCGAGCGGTCGAGGTCGCCGACGCGGATCATGGTGTGCAGAATGCGCATGCTGTTTTCCTGTTCAGAGTTGGGGAAGCTGCCGGGCCTGCTGGCGCAGTTCAAGGCGCCGGCTGCGCCAGTCCGGGCAGAGTTGCTCGACCACAGACCAGAAGCGCGGGCTGTGGTTCATTTCCTTGAGATGGGCCAGTTCGTGGCAGACGACGTAATCTACGATCGGCAGCGGCATGAAGATCAGCCGCCAGTTCAGCGCGATGCCGCCGTGGTGGCTGCAACTGCCCCAGCGCGTGCGGGCCGACGACAGGCGCAGCGGCGGCAGGGCGACGCCGAGCCGCGGGGCGTAGTGGGCGAGGCGCTCGCTAAAAACGGTGCGCGCCTTTTCGCGCAGCGCCTTTTCGAGCAGTTGATTGGCGCTGGCGGTGGCGGTTGGGCTTAGATAAAGCCGGTTGCCGGCAAATTGCCAGCGGCTGCGGGCTATTTCGGTGAGCGCTACGGTCAACGGCTCGCCGAGGGCAAAAACCACGGTGCCGTCGCCGACGGCCAGCGTCTCCGGCGGCGGCCGTTCGCGCCAGTTGGCCAATTTGTCGAGCACCCATTGGCTGTGCTGGCGGATCAGGCCTTCGATGTCGCCGAGGCGCGCCCGGTGCGGGGCGCCGACGCGCAGGCCGCGCTGGTCGATAGTCAGGCCGATGGTCCGCCGCTGGCTGCGCCGCAGCTGGTAAGCGACGGGCTGGCCGTCGAGGACGATGCGGCGGGCAGTCTCAGGCGTTGCTGCGGGCGGCATCGCGGTAACGATGCGGCGAGATCCGCCGCATCTCGGCTTCGATCCAGGCTTCGGCCTGGCGATTGACCTCGGCTTCGCTCATGCCGGTGGCGTCGAAAGCCGGGCCGATGCTGACCGTGATGGTCCCCGGTTTCTTCAGGAAAGCCTGGCGCGGCCACAGTTCGCCGGCATCGTGGGCGATCGGCACGACCTTGCAACCGACATGGGTGGCGAGATAGGCGCCACCCGGCTTGTAGCGCTTGGTCTGGCCCGGCGCGACGCGCGTCCCTTCCGGGAAGAGAATGACGTAGAAGCCCTGCTTCAGGCGCTCGCGGCCCTGGGTGACGACCTGGTCGAGAGCGTCCTTGCCGGCGGTGCGGTCGATCGAGATCATCTTCATCGCGGCCAGGCCCCAGCCGATCAGCGGCACCTTGAGCAGTTCCTTCTTCAGCACGAAGACGCAGTAGGCGCCGTTCGGCACGTAGTCCTGCAGCGTCATCGTTTCCCAGGCCGACTGGTGCTTGGCGAGAATGACGCAGGGCTCCTGCGGCATGTTTTCCAGGCCGATCACCTTGGGCCGGATGCCGAGCAGGTTCTCGACGCCCCACTGGATGCCGAGCCGCCACAGCTTGCCGAAGCGGTAGCCCCACAGGCCGCGCAGCGCCAGCGCGGCGATGACGACGAGCGGCGCCGAGACGATGGACCACAGGATGGCCCAGGCCATGAACAGCGACGAGCGGATGACGGTCATGCCTTGCTTTCGTTCAGGATGAAGTCGACGGCGGCGGCCAGGTTGGCGAATTCCAGCGTGCCTTCCGGCAGGTTGCCTTCAGCCTTGGTCTTTTCGCCCTTGCCGGTGTGCACCAGGATCGGCTGGCAGCCGAGCACGGCGCAGGCCTGCAGGTCACGCAGCGAATCGCCGATCGCCGGCACGCCCTTGAGGTCGGTGTTCATCGTTTCCGAAATACGCTTGAACATGCCCGGCTTCGGCTTGCGGCAGTCGCAGTCGGAGTCGGCCGCGTGCGGGCAGTAGAAAATGGCCTCGATGCGGCCGCCGACGGCGAACAGCGCCTTGTGCATCTTCTCGTGGATGCTGTTCAGCGTATCCATGTCGAACAGGCTGCGCCCGACGCCCGACTGGTTGGTGGCGACGACGACCCGATAGCCGGCCTGGTTGAGGCGGGCGATGGCGTCGAGGCTGCCGGGAATCGGCTTCCACTCCGCCGGGCTCTTGATGAACTGGGCGGAGTCGAAGTTGATGACGCCGTCGCGATCGAGAATGACGAGTTTCATGCCGACAGCTTCGAAATGTCGGCGACCTTGTTCATCGCCGCGTGCAGCTTGGCGAGCAGGCCCAGGCGGTTGCTGCGTAGGGCCGGGTCGTCGGCATTGACCATGACGCCGTCGAAGAAGGCATCGACCGGGGCGCGCAGCGCGGCCAGCGCCTGCAGCGACTCGGCGTAGTCGCCGGTATCGAAGGCGGCATCGGCCTGCGGCACGACCTCGACCAGCGCCGCATGCAGCGCGACTTCGGCGGCTTCCTTGAGCAGGGCGGCATCGACCCAGGCGTCGACGCTGTCTTCGACCTTCTTCAGGATGTTGCCGACCCGCTTGTTGGCGGCGGCCAGCGCAGCGGCTTCGGGCAGCGCCGAGAAGGCGCGCACGGCAGCCAGGCGCTTCGGAATGTCGCCCAGGCGCTGCGGCCGTTGCGACACCACGGCATCGACTTCCTGCGCCGTGTAGCCCTGCTCGCGCAGGCTGCCGGCGAGGCGGTCGTAGATGAAGTCGGCGAGCGTGGTTTCTGCCGTCTTGAAGCCGTCGACCGCAGCAAAGGCCTGGCCGGCAACGTTCAACAGGCTGTCGAGCGGCAGGTCGAGGTTGCCTTCGGCCAGCATGCGGATGGTGCCCAGCGCGTGCCGACGCAGCGCGAACGGGTCGCGGTCGCCGGTCGGAATCTGGCCGATGCCGAACATGCCGACCAGGGTTTCCAGCTTGTCGGCCAGCGCGACGATGGTGCCGACTAGGTTGCGCGGCAGCGTGTCACCGGCGAAGCGCGGCTTGTAGTGGTCTTCGATGGCATCGGCGATGTCGGCGGCGAGGCCGTCATGCAGCGCGTAGTAGCGGCCCATGATGCCCTGCAGTTCCGGGAATTCGCCGACCATGTCGGTCAGCAGGTCGGCCTTGGCCAGTACCGCCGCCTGCTCACCATGCAGGGCGAGGCTTTCGCCGCCTAGCTGCTGGCCGATGGCGCGGGCAATCGCCGCGACGCGCTGCATGCGCTCGCCCTGGGTGCCCAGCTTGTTGTGATAGACGACCTTGGACAGGCCGATGACGCGGCTTTCCAGCGACTTCTTGCGGTCCTGGTCGAAGAAAAACTTGGCGTCGGCCAGGCGCGGCCGCACAACGCGCTCGTTGCCGCCGATCACGGCAGAAGCATCTTCCGGGCTGATGTTGCTGACGACCAGGAACTTGTTGGTCAGCTTGCCGGCCGCGTCGAGCAGCGGGAAGTACTTCTGGTTGGCCTTCATGGTCAGAATCAGGCATTCCTGCGGCACGGCGAGGAACTCCTCCTCGAACTGGCCGACCAGCACATTCGGCCGTTCGACCAGCGCGGTCACTTCGTCGAGCAGGGCGTCGTCGTCAATTGGCTTGCCGCCGGCCTGGGCCGCTGCGGCAGCGAGCTGGCGGGCGATTTCGGCGCGGCGTTCGGCGAAGGAAGCGATCACAGAACCGTCAGCGGCCAGCTTGGCGGCGTATTCGTCGGCATGGGCGAAGACGACTGGATCGACCTTGGCTTCAAAGCGGTGGCCGTGCGTTTCGCGACCGGAGGTCAGGCCGAGGATGGCGAGCGGCACGACATCGCTGCCGTGCAGGGCAACCAGGCCATGCGCCGGGCGGACGAAATTGACGCTGCTCCAGCCGTCCTGCAGCTGGTAGCTCATGACTTTCGGGATCGGCAGCGCGGCGAGGGCTGCTTCCAGCGCCTTCTGCAGGCCTTCGGCCAGCGTCGCGCCCTTGGCTTCGCTGTCGTACCAAAGAACGTCGTTCTCCCGACGTAGCGACGAGACGATAGTTGCGTCAGCGCCCAGCGCAGAGAGTTTCTTGAGCAGGGCCGGGGTGGCGTTGCCAGCGGCGTCGAGCCCAACGCTGGCTGGCATTAACTTCTGCTTTACTTGGGCATTCGGAGCTACATCCTCAACATTTGTAATGTGGGCAGCAAGACGGCGAGGAGACGCGAAAGATGTAACCGTTACCTCATTTAGCAGCAAACGGGACACACCAAGAGAGTTATGGAGGGTCTGGGCAAACACTTCGCCCAGCTTCTTCAGCGCCTTGGGCGGCAGTTCCTCGACGAACAGTTCAACGAGCAGATTCTTGGCGGTCATGTTCAGGCAACTTTCTTTTCAATCTGGGCCAGCACTTCGGCGGCCCATTCCTTCGGTGCCATCGGGAAGCCGAGGCGGGCGCGGCTGTCGAGATAGGCTTGCGCCACGGCGCGCGCCAGGTTGCGGATGCGGCCGATGTAGGCGGCGCGCTCGGTCACGGAAATCGCACCGCGCGCGTCGAGCAGGTTGAAGGTGTGCGCCGCTTTCAGCACCTGTTCGTAGGCCGGCAGCGCCAGTTGGGCGCCCATCAGGTGCTGCGCCTGCTTCTCGTGCGCGCCGAAAGCGTGGAACAGGAAGTCGACGTCGGAATGCTCGAAGTTGTAGGTCGATTGCTCGACTTCGTTCTGGTGATAGACGTCGCCGTAGGTCAGACCGTCGGTCCACACCAGGTCATAGACGTTCTCGACGCCCTGCAGGTACATCGCCA
>Ga0316604_10002244_pt1 | contig 15159 bp, 15 predicted proteins | sample OWC_soil_day20_C_FD_207650 | JGI IMG/M metagenome (GOLD analysis project Ga0316604, IMG submission 207650) | Wetland soil microbial communities from Old Woman Creek delta, Ohio, United States - OWC_soil_day20_CT | ecosystem: Environmental > Terrestrial > Soil > Wetlands | place: USA: Ohio... | reverse complement strand
GACCTTCACGAACAGCTCCAAGTATACCCGCGCTCCCGTCTCTTTCTCCAGTTCCAGGCGCGCGGCGGTGCCGACTTTCTTCAGCAGACCGCCCCCCTTGCCGATGACGATCCCCTTCTGGGACTCCCGTTCGACCAGGACGTCCGCCCGGATCCGCAAGAGGTTCTTCTCCGGCTCCTCCGTGTACTCCTCGATCTGGACCGCTACGCTGTACGGGATCTCCTCCTCGAGCAGGTCGAACAGCTTCTCCCGGATCACCTCCTTGGCGATGAACCGCATCGGGAGATCGGTCAGGTCTTCTTCCGGGTAGAAGGCGGGCCCCTCGGGCAGGCGGGAGAACAGGGCGGTCACGAAGGCGTCCACTCCGTCCCCGCGGGTCGCGGAAATCAGGAACGAGTCGGCGTAGAACCCGTCCGCCGTAAGCACAGCTCGTCGCGCCGCCGCGGGCTCCGGCCCCATCCGGTCCACCTTGTTGACCACGAGGACCCGGGGGACCGCAAGGTTTTCGAGGATTCCCCGCACGATGGCGTCCTCCCCCTGACGGCCGATGACCCTGTCGTCCACGACGTGGGCGACGATGTCCGCTTCCTCGCCGATCCGCTGCGCGGTCCGGACCATGTGCGAGTTGAGCGCCCGATGCGGCCGGTGGATCCCGGGGCTGTCGAGGAAGATGATCTGCCCGCGGACCGAAGTGAAGATCCCCGCGATCCGGTCCCGCGTGGTCTGGGGCTTCGGCGTGACGATCGCGATCTTCGCCCCCAGGATCCGGTTCAGCAGCGTGGATTTCCCCACGTTCGGACGCCCCAGCAGCGCGACGAATCCCGATTTCCGGGTCATTTCACGCGTCCTCCCCCGCCGCGGCGAGGCGCGACAGGATCTCCCCGGCGGCGGCCATCTCCGCCTCCTTTTTCGAGCGGCCCGAACCCGTTGCCGGCGGGTGCCCGTCGACCGACACCTCCACCCGGAACGTCTTTTCGTGGTGCGGCCCTTCCGATGACAACAGCCGGTACGCCGGGAGCGGAATCCCCCGCCCCTGGCACCACTCCTGCAGCCGGGACTTCGCGTCGAAGCCGGCCACCAACTCCCCGATCATGTCGTGCAGCCGGAACTGTCCACGGACGAACGATGCGGCCGCGTCGAACCCGCCGTCCAGGAAGACGGCGCCCGCGATCGCTTCCACCGCGTCGGCCACCATCTTCCGCGTCACACCGGGTCCCTTCCGGCGCACCGACGGGTCGGTGGTCAGCGCCTCCGGGACGCCGATCCGCTCCCCCACCCGGACGAGGTTGCGGTTGTTGATCACCGCGGCCCGCGCCTTCGTCAATATCCCCTCGCCGGCGAGGGGGAGCATCCGGTACATTTCCCGCGCGACGCAAAGGGAAAGCACCGCGTCCCCGAGGAACTCCAGCCGCTCGTACGACCGCTCCCCGTCCCCGCCGGCGGCGGAGCCGTGCCGGAGAGCCTCCTCGAGCAGTTGCCGCGAGGCGAAGCGGTGGCCGATGCTACTCTCGAGCGCCGAAAGCGGCACGTTCCCCTCTCCCCTTCAGGCGGCTCCCTTCCACGGACAGGACCCGCACGGGGCAAAGCTCTCCGATGCGCACCCCTTCCGCCCGGAACCGCACCTCGGCGTAATTTTCCGATGTCCCGCGGAACTCCCCCGTGGCGGGGTCCCGCGCCTCCGCAGTCGCCGTCAGCGTCCTTCCCAGCTGCGCCGCGAGGAATCCTTTTCGCAGGGCAAAATCCATCTCCCGCAGACGTGCGACGCGCGCCTTCTTCTCCGCTGGCGGGACATTGTCCGGCCACCCCGCGCTCTCGGTCCCGGCGCGAGGGGAATAGGGGAAGGCGTGCAGGTAGCTGACCCGGGTCGCCCGGATGACCCGCGCCGTCTCCTCGAAATCTTCCGCCGTTTCCCCCGGGAAGCCGGCGATCACGTCGGCGCCCAGCCGGATCCCGGGGATCGCGTCCGCAAGACGCCCCAGCACATCACGATACTGCCGCGCCGTATAGGGGCGACCCATCCGACGGAGGACCCGGTCGGAGCCGCTTTGCAGCGGGACGTGGAGGTGGGGGCACACCCGATCCCCTTCGGCGAGGAGCCGGATGAGCGCCGGCGAGATCTCCAGGGGCTCCACGGAGCCCAGGCGGAAGCGGCATGCCGAGGTTGCCGAGAGGAGCGCCGTAAGGAGCGCGGCAAGGCCGTCCCGCCCTCCCAGGTCGTTCCCGTACCGGCCGACATGGATTCCCGTCAGGACGATCTCCCGCGCGCCGTCCCGTTCCGCGCGCACCGCCTTTTCGATCGCTTCCCCTGACGGGAGGGACCGGCCGGGCCCCCGCGCCAGCGGGACGATGCAGTAGGCGCACGATGCGTCGCACCCGTCCTGGATCTTCAGGAACGTGCGGCTGTGTCCCAGCAACCGGTCCGCGGCGTGCTCCGGGATGTCGCCGGCCGGTTCGGTTTCCGGGCCGGCCAGCGTCGAGAGCAGCGCCCCCAGTCCGGAAGTGTCCCGGATCCCGACCCAATGGTCCACCTCGGGGACGCGCTCCCGCTCCCCGGGGGATACTTCCGCGTAGCAACCCGTGAGGACGATGACGGCGCCGGGGTTTTCCCGCCGGAGGCGCCGTGCCAGCGCGCGGGAGTCCCGGTCGGCCCGGTGGGTGACGGTGCAGCTGTTGACGACGAGGACGTCGGCGGGCGTGCCGGGAGGGACGACGGAAAACCCCGCGCGGGCGGCGTGCGCGACGATGCCGGCGGAGTCGGCGAAGTTCGCCTTGCAGCCAACCGTTACGACAGAGAGGCGCCGGCGCATTCGATCCAGCCGCCCCCCAGCACCTCGGAACCGTGGTAGAGGACGAGCGCCTGCCCGGGGGTGACGCTGCGCTGCGGCGCGTCGAACCGTACCGAAAGACGGTCCCCGTCCACCCGGACGAGGCACGGCGCCCCGGGGTGCCGGTACCGGACCTTCGCGGTGGCTCGGAACTCCACGGCCGGGGGAGCCCCGGCGACGAAGGTGGGACACGCCACCGTCGCGCTCCCCCCGAAGGTGTCGTCCTCCGTGCCCAGGACGATCTCGTTCCGTTCCGCGTCGATCGCCACCACGTAGAGCGGCTCCCGGGAGGCGATCCCCAGGCCCCTGCGTTGCCCGACGGTGAAGTGGAGGACTCCCTTGTGGTTGCCGAGGAAGTTCCCTTCCCGGTCCACGAACCGTCCCTCCTCCTCCCGGATCCCTTTCGTCTCGAGGAACCGGGCGTAGGAGGCGTCGGTGACGAAACAGATGTCCTGGCTCTCCTTCTTCTCGTACACCGGCAGCCCCGCGCCCTCGGCGATCCGGCGCACTTCGGGCTTCCCCATCTCGCCGACGGGGAACCGGATCCGCGCGAGCCGCGCCGAGTCGAGGGAGAAGAGGAAATACGACTGGTCCTTCGCCGCGTCCGGGGAGGCGAACAGCCGGGACCGTCCGTCCGTTCCCCGCCGGATCACCGCATAATGCCCGGTAGCGACCCCTTCCGCCCCCAGTTCGTCGGCCTTCCGCAGGAGGGCCCGGAATTTCAGGTGCTCGTTGCACAGGACGCACGGATTCGGCGTCCGCCCCGCGGAATACTCCCTGACGAAGGGATCGATCACCTCCCGCCGGAACTCTTCCCGCAGGTTCAGGACGTAATACGGGATCCCCAGGATGTCGCACACGCGGCGCGCGTCGTACAGGTCGTCGAGGGAGCAGCACGTCCCCTCCCGGTCCCGCGTGACCTTCGAGTAGTCGTACAGGTCCATCGAGACCCCCACGACCTCCCACCCCTCGCGCTGCAGCAGGAGCGCCGCCACGGAGGAGTCCACACCCCCGCTCAGCGCCGCCAGGATCCGCCGTTTCGTCATCTCGCCTTCGCCTCCCGGGGATGATACAGCGGCGACATGGCCCGCAGCTTGTTGACGACGCGCTCGACGGCGTCGACGGCGTACGCCACGTCGTCGTCCGTGTTCCCCCGCCCCAGGGAGAAGCGGAGCGCTCCCTGCGCGTCGGTGGGGTCCGCTCCCATGGCGAGCAGGATCGGCGATGCTTCGAGGGACCCCGAGGTGCAGGCGGAGCCCGAGGAGCAGGCGATCCCCAGCATGTCGAGGTTCAGCAGGAGCGCCTCCCCCTCCACGTACCGGAAGGAGAGGTTCACCGTGTTCGGCAGCCGCTCCGTGGGGTGCCCGTTCAGGACCAGCTCGGGGATCCGGGAAAAAAGCGCACCCTCGAAGGCGTCCCGCAGCCGGCGCACCAGGGCGACCTCCTCGTCCATGTGCTGCCGCAGCAGCGAGAACGCCTTCCCCATGGCCGCGATGCCGACCACGTTCTCCGTACCGCCCCGGCGGCCCCGCTCCTGGTGCCCGCCGTGCAGCACCGCGGCGAGCTCGACCCCCCTGCGGACCAGCAGGCCCCCGGCCCCCTTGATCCCGTTGATCTTGTGGCCGGAAAAGGCGAGCAGGTCGACGGGCAGGGTCTCCCACGAGATCGGGACCTTCCCCGTGGACTGCACCGCGTCCGTGTGCATCGGGATCCCGGCCTCGCGGGCGATCCGGCCGATCTCCACGATGGGCATCAGGCAGCCGGTCTCGTTGTTCGCCGCCATGACGGAGATCAGGATCGTGTCGGTTTCGATGGCGGCGCGCACGGCGTCGGGCTCCACGATCCCGTACCGGTTCACGGGGACGTACGTCACCCGGAAGCCCTGCGTCTCGAGGAACCGGCAGGTGTTCATGATCGCGGGGTGCTCCACCTGCGAGGTGACGATGTGCTTCCCCGCGTTCCCCGGGCGGTACGCCACCCCCTTCACCGCGAGGTTGTCGGCCTCGGTCCCGGAGCTGGTGAACACGACCTCGAGCGGGCGGCACCCGTAGAACGCGGCGATCTCCGCCCGGGCGTCCTCCACCGCCTTGCGGACGTCCCTTCCCGCCCAGTGGATGCTGGAAGGGTTCCCGAACAGGTCGCCCAGGAACGGCTGGACTGCGGCCGCCACCTCCGGGTGGACGGGGGTCGTGGCGTTGTGGTCGAGGTAGACTTTCCTCAAGCCCCCATCTCCTCCCGGACCGGCCGGCGCTCCTCGAACAGGTCTTCCAGCGACATGGAGTCGAGGAACTCCTCCATCCGCGACTCGAGGGCGTCCCACATCCCCTGCGTCCGGCACCGGTCGATCATGCCGCACCGTCTTCCCGCCTTCCGGCAGCCGACCCGGTCGGACTTTCCCTCCGCAGTCCGGATGACCTCCCCCACCGTGATGGCGGACGGGTGCCGGGCGAGGAGAAACCCTCCGCCGGGCCCGCGGACGCTTTTGACGAGATTCTTCCGCTTCAGCCGCAGGAACAGCTGCTGCAGGTACGGCTCGGGGATCGACTCCTGGCGGGCGATCGCCTGGATCGGCACCGGGTTCCCCCGCGACGACGACGCCAGCGACACCAGCGCCATCACCGCGTACCGTCCCCGGGAGGTGATCTTCACGGGGCGGCCCTGGCCGCCGGTGCGGATTCCCTGGCGGACTCCAGCTCCTTCATGAGGTCGTCCACCCGCTTCTCGAGGGCCGTCACCTGGTCCGTCAGGCACTTGATCGCCTTCCCCTCGGGATCGGGCGTCCCCGCCACGCCGGTCGGGTCGCTGTACACGTTCCCCTCCCGGTACACGATCCGGCCCGGGATCCCCACCACGGTGGAGTTGGGCGGGACTTCCCGGTTCACCACGGAGCCCGACCCGATCTTGGAGTTCTCGCCGACCCGGATCGCCCCCAGGATGGCGGCCCCGGCGCCGACGATCACGTTGTCCTCGATGGTGGGGTGCCGTTTCCCCTTGTTCCAGCTCGTGCCGCCCAGCGTCACGCCGTGGTAGAGGGTGACGTTCTTCCCGATCTCCGAGGTCTCCCCGATCACCACTCCCATCCCGTGGTCTATGAAAAATCCCTCGCCGATCGTGGCGCCAGGGTGGATCTCGATCCCTGTCAGACCGCGGGAGACGTGGGAGACGAAGCGGGCGAGGACCCGGATATTGCGCTGCCACAGCCAGTGTGCGAGGTGGTGGAATCGCATGGCGTGGAAACCCGGGTAGCACAGGAATATTTCGAGGACGCTGCGGGCCGCCGGGTCCCGCTCGAAGATGACCTTGATGTCGTTCCGGATTTTCTGGAACATCGGGATCCCTCCCACGGCCATTATCTGACAGAATATGTCAATTATTTTCCATTTCCGCAAGGAAGGGAAGGATTTTCTCCAGCCGTCGCTCCTTGATCCCCGGGACGGACAGGAGATCCCGGGGACTCCGGAAACCGCTCCGCCGGGTCCGTTCCTTCACCACGGCGGCGGCAATCACGTCGGAGATCCCGGGCAGTTCCGAGATCTCCTCCGCCGTCGCCCGGTTTATATCCACCCGTTTTCCAAGCAGATATTCCTGCCTCAGGGACAGGGGCCCCAACCGGGCGCTGACCGGACCGGGGTGGTCAATGGTTTCCTCTGCAGGAATGCCGGGTGAAGGTTGCGGCGCCCCGGGGTTGGGGCCGGAGGGAGGGAAGCCTTCCAAAACGAACCGCGCGGAGGCGACGGTATTCCAGACCAGCAGGATCAGGGAAAGGAGGAGATAGCCCCGGCTCTTCCCCCCGCTACTCCCCCGACTCCCCCGACTCCCGGGACTCTCCACGCCGCGTCCTCCAGAGCTTGTACCGGATGCTGTCCACCAGGGCCTGCCAGGACGCCTCGATGATGTTGTGGGAGACGCCCACGGTGCCCCAGTTCGCTTCCTTGTCCCCGGACTGGATCAAGACCCGTACCGAGGAGCCGGTCCCGCTCTGCTGGATGACGCGGACCTTGTAGTCGAGCAGCTTGACTTCCGAGACCTCGGGGTAGAACTTCTCCAGCGCCTTGCGCAGGGCGTTGTCCATGGCGTTGACCGGGCCGTTCCCCAGCGCCGCCGTGTGCTCCACACGCCCGTCCACCGCGATCATGATCGTCGCCTCGGCGATGGGTTCCTCGGACTCGGACCGCTTTTCGTCGATGACCCGGAATCCCTTCAGTTCGAAAAACGGTTCGTGCTCCCCCACCGCCCGGCGGGCCAGCAGCTCGAACGAGCCGTCCGCCCCCTCGAACTGGTACCCCTTGTGCTCAAGCTCCTTGATCTCCTCGAGGATCTTCTCCGTGTTGGGGTCCTCGGACTTGAACCGCAACCCCTGCTCCTGGATCTTGGAGAGGATGTTGCTGCGTCCGGAGAGGTCGGAGATCAGCACCCTGCGGTGGTTCCCCACGACTTCCGGCTCGATGTGCTCGTACGTCTTGGGGTGGCGCCGGATGGCGGACACGTGCATCCCGCCCTTGTGCGCGAAGGCGGCGTCCCCCACGTACGGCTGCCGCAGCCAGTGCCCCACGTTCGCCACTTCGGCGACGTACCGGGACAGGTTGTACAGCTTCCGCAGCTGCCCCTTCGGGAGCGCCGCCCGGCCCATCTTCAACTCCAGCGCCGGGATCACCGAGCACAGGTTCGCGTTCCCGCACCGCTCCCCGTACCCGTTGATCGTCCCCTGCACCTGGGTAGCCCCGTTCTCCACCGCCGCCACCGAGTTGGCCACCGCCATTTCGCCGTCGTTGTGGGTGTGGATCCCGATCGCCGTGCCCGTCGCCTTCCGGACGTCCTTGACGATCTGCGCGACCTCGGACGGCATGGTCCCGCCGTTCGTGTCGCACAGGACGAGGAAGTCCGCCCCGGCGTCCGCCGCCGCCGCCAGCACCTTCATGGTGTATTTCGGATTGTTCTTGTACCCGTCGAAGAAATGCTCCGCGTCGAAGAAGACCTTGTCCGCGTGCTTCTTGAGGAAGGCCACCGTCTCCCGCACGGCGTGAAGGTTCTCCTCCAGCGTGGTGCGCAGCGCCTCGAAGACGTGGAAGTCCCACGACTTTCCCACCACCGTGATGACCGGGGTGCCGGCGGCGACGAGCGCCTTCATGTTGGCGTCCTCGTCGACCTTCTTCCCCACCCGCCGGGTCATCCCGAAGGCGCACAGGACGGAATTCTTCCACCGGATCTTGCGCGCCAGGTCGAAGAACTCCTTGTCCTTCGGGTTGCTCCCGGGGTATCCACCCTCGATGTAGTGGATCCCGAACTCGTCCAGCTTCTCCGCCACGGACACCTTGTCCAGGACGGAGAGCGAGATCTCCTGGGACTGGGTCCCGTCCCGAAGCGTCGTGTCGTACAGGTAAACGGTCTTCATGCTGCTCCCCGGTCCGGCGTTCTTCGTAATCTACCTTGGATGCGGCCGCTTCAGGCGGGATTCCCCAGCCCGAACGCCCCGTGGAGCACCCGGACCGCCAGTTCCGTGTACTTCTCCTCGATCAGGACGGAGATCTTGATCTCCGAGGTGGTGATCCCGAGGATGTTGATCCCCTCGGCCGCCAGCGTCTCGAACACCTTCGTCGCGACCCCGGAGTGGGACCGCATCGCCATGCCGACGATGGACACCTTCGCGATCTTGTCGTCCCCCACCACCTTCTCGGCCCCGATCTCCTTCGACACCTTCTCGGTGATCATCACCGCCTTCTTGTAGTCCGTGCGCCCCACGGTGAAGGTCAGGTCGGTGTACCCCGTGACGGACACGTTCTGCACGATGACGTCGACCACGATGTTCGCGTCGGAGAGCGGCTTGAACAGCTTCGCCGCGATCCCCGGCTTGTCCGGCACCTTGACCACCGTGATCTTCGCCTCGTTCTTGCTGTACGCCACGCCCGACACCACCGCCGTTTCCATGATCTCCTCCTCCGTCGTCACGATCGTTCCCGGGTTATCGTTGAACGAGGAGCGGACGTGGATCCGCACCCCGTACTTCATCCCGAACTCCACCGACCGGATCTGCAGGACCTTGGCGCCCAGCGAGGCGAGCTCCAGCATCTCCTCGAAGGAGATCTTGTCGAGCTTCCTCGCGTCGGAGCAGATGTTGGGGTCCGTGGTATAGACGCCGTCCACGTCCGTGTAGATCTCGCAGACGTCCGCCTTGAGGGCCGCCGCAACGGCGACGGCGCTGGTGTCCGAGCCGCCCCGCCCCAGCGTCGTGATCGACCCGGTTTCGTCGATTCCCTGGAAGCCGGCGACCACGGCGATGTACCCGTCCTTCAGGCTCTTACGGATCGTGTCTCCCTCGATCTCCCGGATGCGCGCCTTCACGTACGCGGCGTCGGTGCGGATGGGGATCTGGAAGCCGCAGAACGACTTCGCCTTGTACCCCATCTCGGTGAGGGCGATGGCCAGCAGCCCGATGGTCACCTGCTCGCCGGTGGATGCAACGACGTCGAGCTCCCGCTCGCTCGGCAGCTCGGCGATCTGGTGGGCGAGCCCCAGCAGCCGGTTCGTCTCCCCCGACATCGCGGAGACCACCACGACCACGTCGTTCCCCTGGTCCTTCGTCCGCGCGACCCGCTTCGCGCAGTTCTTGATCTTCTCGATCGTGCCGACCGAGGTGCCGCCGTACTTCTGGACAATGAGCGCCATCGCCTGTGTCACCCTCCTGGCTGGAAGCGTTGGGACCGCGCCCGGAATGTTTCGAACCTGGGCTGGTCGGGGGCGACGACCGTGAGCTCCCTGCGGTCCCCGCCCGAAACCGTAAATGTAACCCGTACGCAATCGGTTGGCAACAATTCCGTAACCTTCTCGGCCCACTCCACAACGCAGACTCCCTGCCCCGAAAACGTCTCGTCGAGGCCGATCTCCTCCGCCTCCCGGTCCGTGTCGAGCCGGTAGACGTCCGCGTGCGTCAGTGGCAGGCGGCCCCTGTGCTCCGTGACAATGGTGAAGGAGGGGCTCAGGACCCGGTCCGGCGGGATGCCCAGCGCCTCCCCGACCCCCTTGCAAAACAGGGTCTTCCCGGCGCCCAGCTCCCCGGTCAGGGCGACCACGTCTCCCGGCGCGAGGATGTCCCCCAGCGCGCGGGCGATCGCAAGCGTGTCCTCCGGCGATGCGGAATGGAGTTCCAGGATCACTCTTCGGGGGGAATCTCGCCGAGGGTGTGCTGCAGCGCTCCGCGGATGTTGGCGATCACGTCGCCGGCGGTCACCGGAGTCATCGGGTGCTCGCGGACGAGCAGGTCGGCGGACATCCCGTGGAGGAAGACGCCGGCGCACGCCGCGTCGTTGGGAGAGAGCCCCTGGGAGGCCAGCGCGGCGATCATCCCGGTGAGGGCGTCCCCCATCCCGCCGGACGCCATATACGGGTTCCCCGTCGTGTTGATGAAGATGTCCCCCTTCGGGGTGGCCACCACCGTGCGCGCCCCCTTCAGGATCACCGTGACCTTCTCTTCCTCCGCGAGGTGCCGCGCCGAGTCGATGCGCGACGCCTCGATCGACTCGATCGACTCGCGCGTCATGCGCGACATCTCCCCCGGGTGGGGGGTGACGATGCACGGGGCCGCGGCGCTTTGCAACACGTGCACCTGCCCGGCGAGGGCGTTCAGCGCGTCGGCGTCGAGGAGGAACGGGACCCGGATCCGCGGGATCAGCTCCTTCATGAACTTCGGCGTCGCATCCGTCAGCCCCAGGCCGGGGCCCACCACGACCACGTCCGCCTTCGAGATGGCCTCCAGCACGGCGGGGATCATCTCCGCGGAGAAGTGCCCGGTCCCGCCGTCCTCCACCCCGGTGCACATCACCTCCATCTGCTTCGCCTCGACGATCGGCCGCAGCGAGGCCGGGGTGACCACGGTGATCAGCCCCGCGCCCATCCGCAGGGCCGCCAGCCCCGCCAGGCACGGCGCCCCCGTCATCCCGGGAGACCCGCCGACGATGTAGACCCGGCCGGCGTCTCCCTTGTGGAAGTCGGGCGGCCGCACCGAGAGCATGCTCTTGACGGTCTGTTCGTCCAGCGCCTCGGTCTTGATCTCCGCGTCGAAGACCGCCCGCGACGGGATGCCGATGTCGTAGATCTCGGTCTCGCCGCAGTGGATCGAACCCGGGAGCAGGACGTGCCCGAGCTTCAGGAGCCCGAAGGTCCCCGTGTAGTCCGCCCGGATCGCCTCACCGAGAATCCTGCCCGTCGTCGCGTCGATGCCGCTGGGGATGTCGACGGCGAAGACGGTGGCCATGGAGAGGTTGATGATTTCCACCACCTCCCGTACGATCCCCGCCAGGGGGGAGGAGAGGCCGGTGCCCAGGATCGCGTCCACGCACAGGTGGACCTCCTCGAGATAGGAGCGCAGGTCCTCCACTCCCTCGCCGTCCCGGATGACGCGCACCTCGACGTCCATCCGCCGGATGATCTCGTGCTGGGTCCGGGCGTCGGCCGAGAGGTCGTCCACCTCCCCCAGGAGGAACACCTCGACGTAGACGCCCCGGTTGTGGAGGTGCCGGGCGATGACCATCCCGTCGCCGCCGTTGTTCCCCTTGCCGCACACCACCGCGACGGACGCCTCCTGCGGCGCCCCCACCTTCTCCTCGAGGATCCGGAAGATCCGGTCCGTGCACGATCGTCCGGCGTTCTCCATCAGCACGAGCGCGGGAATGCCGTACGTGTGGACCGTCACCCGGTCCAGTTCGGCCATCTGCGACGCCGTCGCGATCTTCATTCCGCCCCACCGCCCTTCTCGAGGATCACGAACGCCACCGCCTTCCCGCCGTCGTGGGTGATCGAGACGTGAACCTGGCTACCGCCCCGGTACCGCATCCACCGCACGGCCTGCCCGTGGAGCCGGACGACCGGTTTTCCCATCGGGCCGCGCACCGTCTCCACGTCGCGCCACAGGATTCCCTGCGACTTCCCCGTGCCCAGCGCCTTCAGGAACGCTTCTTTCACGGCGAACCGGCCGGCCAGCCGCTCCGCCCGGTTCGCGCTCCCCATGGCGTACTTCACTTCCGGATCGGTGAATACGCGGCGAAGGAACCGGTCGCCGTACCGCTCCACGAGCTTCGCGACGCGCGAGACGTCGACAATGTCCACGCCGATCCCGGCGATCAATCCGTTCCCCTCAAGCCCCGTGGATGAGGTCGGCTAGTTCCTTGACGGCCGCGGCGAACCCGAGAAAGACCGCCCGGGCGACGATGCTGTGGCCGATGTTGAACTCCTCGATCTCTCCGATCGCGAGGACCGGCACGATGTTTCGCACGTCGAGTCCGTGGCCGGCGAACACGTGCATCTTGAGGGAGGACGCATACGTCGCCGCCGCGCGGATCTTGTCCAGCTCCGCCAGGTATTTCCCGGAGCGAAACGCCTCGCAGTAGCTCCCCGTGTGGATCTCGATCGCGTCCGCACCGACCTGCCGGGCGGCCCGCACCTGGGCGAGTTCCGGGTCGATGAACAGGCTCACCAGGATCCCTGCCTCTTTCAGGCGGGCGACGGTCCTCAGGAGCGATTCCCGGCGGCCGAGGACGTCGAGCCCCCCTTCGGTGGTTATCTCCTCGCGCTTCTCGGGGACCAGGGTGGCGGAATGCGGCCGGAGTCCGCATGCGATCCGTGTCATCTCCTCCGTGGCGGCCATCTCGAGGTTGACCCGGGTGGCCACGATCGCTTTCAGCACCTCGAGGTCCCGGTCCTGGATGTGCCGGCGATCCTCCCGCAGGTGTACGGTGATGCCGTCGGCCCCCGCAAGCTCCGCGACCGCCGCCGCCGCCGCTGGCTCGGGCTCCCGCCCGCGCCTCGCCTGGCGCAGGGTGGCCACGTGGTCGATGTTCACGCCGAGGCGCTTGCCCACCCCGTCACCGCCCCTCTTCCCGCGCCTTCTCCGCGAGGGTCCTCACGACCGCCTCGACCTCCTGCCGGTTCTCCCCTTCCACCATGATCCGCAGCAGTGGTTCCGTGCCGCTGTACCGGACGACGATCCGCCCGCGGGTGCCCAGCATTTTTTCGAACTCGCCTTGCGCCTTCCGGAACCCCTTCATCGACTCCAGCGGGATGCGCTGCTTCATCCGGATGTTCTGGAGGATCTGCGGGTACGTCACCAGGCCGTGCCCCACCTCGGACGCTTTACTGCCCGACTCGACCATCACGGCGAGGAACTGGAGTGCCGCGAGCACACCGTCCCCCGTGGTGGCGTGGTCGAGGAAGATCATGTGCCCGGACTGCTCCCCGCCGAAGTTGTACCCGCCCTTGCGCATCATCTCGACGACGTACCGGTCCCCCACCGGCGCGCGGACCAGCTTGATCTTCCGCTCCTTCAGATACAGCTCCAGCCCGATGTTGCTCATCACGGTGGCGACCAGAGTGCTCCTGGCGAGCCTCTTCTTCCTCGCCAGCTCCTCCGCGCACACCGCCATGATCCGGTCGCCGTCGAGGACTTCCCCCTTCTGGTCCACGAGGATCACCCGGTCGGCATCGCCGTCCAGCGATATCCCGAGGTCCGCCCTCGCCTCCTTCACCTTCGCCGAGACCACCTCGGGGTAGAGGGAGCCGCACTGGTCGTTGATGTTCAGCCCGTTCGGTCCCACCCCGATGGGGATCACCTCGGCCCCGAGCTCCGCGAACACCTGCGGCGCGATCCGGTACGCCGCCCCGTTGGCGCAGTCCACCACGATCCGCATGCCGTCCAGCGAGAGGTGCGAAGGGAAGGTGCTCTTGAGGTACACGATGTACCGGCCGGTGGAGTCGTCGATCCGGTGGGCTCTGCCGATCTCCGGCGATGGGGGGCGGTTTTCCTTGAGGTGCTCCCCGTACATCAGCCCCTCGATGCGGGACTCCACGTCGTCGGGCAGCTTGAACCCGTCGCGGCCGAAGAACTTGATGCCGTTGTCGGGGTACGGGTTGTGGGAGGCGGAGATCACGACCCCCGCGTCCGCCCGCATGGAGTGGGTGAGGAATGCGATCCCCGGCGTGGGCATCGGCCCCACGAGGAGGACGTCCCCCCCCATCGCGCAGATCCCCGCGGAGAGGGCCGTTTCGAACATGTACCCGGAGAGGCGGGTGTCCTTTCCGATCACGATCTTGTGCCGCCCGCTCCGGTTCCGGAACATGTGGGCGACCGCCTGGCCCAGGGCCAATGCCGTCTCCACGGTCATCGGATCGGTGTTGGCGACCCCGCGCACGCCGTCGGTTCCGAACAACTTCCTGGACACCGGGGAACCTCCTATTTGCGGAAATGGATTTTCACGCGGACGTCCGGGCTGCCCACGATTCTAGCATGCGGCTCGCGCAATTCCACGCGGGCCGGCGCCGAGAAGGCTTCGGTGTCCCGCACCGGGACGACTTCCTCCGTGTAGACCGCGGACATGCGTGAGAACTCCTCAGGGGGCGCCTCGATCTCCACGGCCGGGGGGTCCACCTCCACCTTCGTCACTTTCTGCCGGATCGCCTGTGCGCCCCCGACGCGGGCGATCACCGGAACGACGCGCCGCTCCGTTTTCTCGAGAACCACCTCGACGGATGATGGGAAGATCCGCTGCACCGTGACCCCCGGCGGAACTTTCACGATGCGGTCGTCGAGGGGGATGGATTGCCGGCCCGCCCGGGCCGTTGATAGGTCGATGGCGGCGGCGACGTCGGTGTGCTTCACCCCGGAGAGGATGGAGGAAGGACCGGCGAGGCGCACCTCCACCTGCCGCCCCACCTTGTTCGTAAGCGTCATCCCCTTCGGGACGTCCCGGATCTCGAGGGGGACGCTGAAACCCACCAGCCCCTTGCTCTCCCCCGCCACGAACAGCCAGCAGGCGACCGCCAGGCAGAGGGCCAGGACCTTCAACCCCAGGTTGGTGCTTGCGAGTCGCCACACGGATCCGGAAAGGTCAGACGGCTTCACGGCCGCTCCCGTCGACGCGGAACAGTTTCCCGAGCAGGTCCCGGAGCTCCTCCGGCGTCTCCACCCTCCTGGACTCCCGGTGGTGGAAAACCGTCACGTTCCCCGTCTCCTCCGAAACCACGATCCCCACCGCGTCCGTCTCCATCGCCAGGCCATAGGCCGCACGATGCCTTGTTCCCATATCCCGGGTCGCGGAAGATTCCGCGGGGATCGGAAGGATCACCCCCGCCGCCGCGACGCGGTTGCCCCGGATGACGACCGCGCCGTCGTGCACGGGGGAATAGGGCGCGAAGATGGACGCCAACAGCTCGTGGGAGAAGAGGGCATCCATCGCCTTCCCGTGCTCGACGTACTCCGAAAGGCCCATCCCCCGCTCCAGCAACAGGATCGCGCCGGTGCGGCTCGTAGCGAGCAGGAAGGCGCATCGGGCGATCTCCCCGAGCACGT
>Ga0316604_10002242_pt1 | contig 15170 bp, 10 predicted proteins | sample OWC_soil_day20_C_FD_207650 | JGI IMG/M metagenome (GOLD analysis project Ga0316604, IMG submission 207650) | Wetland soil microbial communities from Old Woman Creek delta, Ohio, United States - OWC_soil_day20_CT | ecosystem: Environmental > Terrestrial > Soil > Wetlands | place: USA: Ohio... | reverse complement strand
TTGAGGAAGTCATATAAATCATTGATAAAGTTGGCAGCAATTTGCATTTCGAAAGCAAACAGCAAACAGATTAGCGCAGGCAGCCAACTAAATTTTCCATCCATAAATGCCAATGCACTACCAATTAGCACAGGTGTGAATGCACTAGCCAGTGTTTTTGGCCTTGCAGCCAAGAACCATGCTCTCACCGAATTTACCTTTATCTTATTTTCCATCTATCTACTTACATTTTGGGTGTGGCAAAGATACAATCATTCAAGTAAAAATGAAGAGAGAGTAACAAGAAAAGAATGTTATAGGATTTTGTGGTAATCATTTTAACCATTTATCAAAGAAGTCAAGAGTTTCCTTTTGCATGGCCTGGCTGAAGAAATGTTTCTCGTCCCAGATCTTAGTCACTAGTCTGTCTTCTGCATTTTGACTTTTCCACACTTTGTGCATAATGCGATAAGACTCTTTTACTCCATTTACAGGAAATAGATGATCTTTCGCTCCATTGAAGAACAGAGTTGGTTTAGGGCAGGCAATTGAAGCCACATGTGGATAGTCCATATAACGCCTGATATTGGGCAGCAACATCGAAAATGCAGAGCCCCCCCTATTCTGATTATTTTTAAGTGTCATAAGTGAATCCGTGATGTTCATCCAACAAATAGAAGCTGATGCCGCTATCTTGTCTGAAGCGGCCGAAAGCATCCACGAGCGGTAAGAACCCATTGAAAAGCCCAAGGAACCTATTTTTGTAGGATTTACTTTAGGATGCATTGATAAGAAATTGGCACTACCTATATCGTCTGATGTGATGATTCCTCCAAATGACATACCCATCTGCATCAGATTAGAAGCCAGAGCCTGTTGCCCATCATAGTCAATGCTCTCTTTTATATAATTGGCAAAATCCTCGAATATCTTTGGATCACGCTTCATATGTCCTACTGACACACGAAGCCCTATTATGTTCCCATTCCAGAAACAACAAACCAGACATAGGGGGGCTCAAGCATAAGCTATACTCTTACACCAGATGTTTATGGCTAAATCATGTCAGATTAATGAATTATCGGATAACAATATGTCAAGGAACGCTTGAAATCGGTTTTTAAAACCGATTTCGAAATATAGAAAACGCCATACTGGAGATTCTTCTCTTTTTTGGAAAGTTTCTCTTACCTAACTTTTTTGAGTCGACAGCAGAAGATCCAACTAATTATAATGTCAAGCTTAAAATTATCACTTTTTAAAGTGGACTCATTAATAAGTTGTATAAATGCTCCTTTTCATTTAACATACATAATCGAATCTATGTCAATATTATCCGTTGAAAGATTCGTTGCATTTTTCAATACAACTTGTTTCTTATTCTTTTCTTTCGGTAATAATAGATTGTTGATAGTATGGCCAGCAACATCATCAAGCACAAGAGCTGGACGAAAATCATCATTCTTTAACTTTAACTTTATATTATTAAAGGTAATACCTTTCACATGGCGAATATAAAATCCCCACGCAGGCAATTCTCCAAACATACTGAATTCAGGATAATCTCTTACAAATTCAGGGACCTGATTTAATCTGTACAATGGTACATAAGCCATCCCTTTTGAAGCACGGCCCGGATAAGTAATCTTGATATTTTTTAAATGTATATTTTCTATATTATGACCTGAAAATCCGGAAATAACAGAAGGAAAAGAATTATGGAAGAAACTAACTTCGGGACCACGTATATTATAATTTATATCCGGGCGACCAAATGGCACTTCTGTTTTTATGTTAGAGATATAAATATTTTTAATTAATCCAACAGAACTTCCACTTCGATGTCCTAAACGAATGAAGATGGGATTCCCTGTGTTTTTTGCAATAAGATTAGAAATTCTAATGTTCTCAATTATACCTCCGTCAACTGACTCAATAGCAATAGCCGAACGAAAGGTATCATAAACTTTGATATGATTGATAGTTATATTTTTAAAGCCACCACTCGAAGCCGTACCGAATTTTATTGCACTGGCACTGCTAATGATATTACAATTAGATATATTTATCGAATCATTAAAAGAATCTGGGTGGTAAGATTTTAAGCAAATTCCATCATCGGCAGAATTCACCGAACAATTCGCAATATTTACATTTCTACAATCTATAATATCAATACCATCGTTATTCCAAAATGCACGATTCAAAATTGATAGGCCGTTTAATAGAAGGTTCGAACAAGAATCAAATGTGAGTCCCCAAGAAGCACTGTTCTTTAAATGAGTTCCTTTGACCTCAACATCATTACAACCTGAAAAGAAAAACATTTTAGGACGTACATTTTCACTGGGACGCTTTCTTTTTGTATTATAATTAGGATCAACAAGCACACCAGTATGATGCAAACTATCAATATTCAAAGCCAGTTCTAATCCCTGGCCATCAATACAACCCTCACCGCAGATACTGATATTGTGGACTTTATATGCTTGAATTAAAGCCAAACTACTATAATCGTTATGCATTAAGACAACATTTTTGTCAGGAATGTTCAATGAAGAATAATCAAGAGGATTTGTACTTCCTAAAAGAACGGCACCTTTTTCGAGATATAATTTCACATTTGATTTCAACTGCAAGCATCCTGTAAGATATTTGCCCTTGGTAAAAACCAACTTTCCTCCACCAGAATTACTCAGATGGTTGATTGCCGATTGAATGGTGTCGGTATTTATGGTCTTTCCGTCATTAATTCCACCAACATCCAAAATATTCCAGGTATGTTGCCCCCACATATTGGGAGAAATAAGTATAAATAGAGAAACTATAATAATATTAAGTCTTTTATCGTTCATGATATTTTAATTTACATTTATAGATTTGCAAATATTAACAACTGTTTGAATAGTCGTCAATAGCTTTCTGAATTATTAAGTGATGGAGGGCAGGACTCAGAAGAACTCTCCCATAGTTTATTCGGAATATTTCCCATCTCAAATTGCATAACGCCTCCGGTTGTGATATCTTTGTGTGAGATATAATTCTTTAAGTATTTTTTTCCGTTTAATTTTACGCTTTGAATGTAGATATTGTTTTTCGAAACATGATTGGCTATGATAATAAAGGACTTACCGGTGTTGAGTCTTATGGTGGCTTTTTTGAAAATCGGAGTACCGATAATATAATAAGGAGTACCGGGGCAAACAGGATAGAAACCTAATGCAGAAAAGATGTACCATGCTGACATTTGACCTGCGTCATCATTGCCCGATAATCCGCTTGGTCCTTTATGATATTCGGTTTCTAAAATATGGCGGACAGTACGTTGTGTTTTCCAAGGTTCACCCGCATAATTATATAAGTATGCTATTTGATGACAAGGTTCATTACCATGCCAATAACGTTTCTCGCTAAACATGGAATCGAGTCTGAGAATAAAAGGCTGTTTGCCTCCCATGCAATTCATTAGGCCTTTTATGTCCTGTGGAACATACCAAGTATAATGGCATGGAGTGCCTTCGGTAATAAATGAACAAAATTTTGTTGCATTATCTTCATTAAGAAATTCTCCGTTTTTGTATCGACCTTGAATGTATCCTGTTTTAGGATTTATTACATTCTTATAATGCTGTGCCCGTTTAGTCAGAGCTTCTGCATCTTTCTTGTGTCCCCAGGCTTTAGCCATTAAAGATAAGACATAATCATCATACGAATATTCGAGTGTACGCGATACCTGTTCTCCTTGGTGAAAAGCCTCTTTTACTGAATCTTCCAAAGGAATGTATCCATATTTAAGATATGAATTTAAGGCACGTCTACCTAATCCGTCTTTGTATTGTTCATATGTTGAAGGTTGTTCGAAAGCATTTTGGCGCATGGCTTGATAGGCCTCTTTTTGATTGAAATTAGTAATGCCTTTTGCGAAAGCATCTCCTATTAATGAAGTGCAGTGATCTCCAATCATTTCCGAAGTATAACTATTCCAGCAGGGGAATATAGGCAACCAACCTCCTTGTTCATATTTGTTCAGTAATGATTGTATCATTTCTCCGGATTTTTTTGGTTCAATGATGTTAAGCAGAGGATGCAAGGCACGAAAGGTATCCCATAAGCTGAAATCATCATAATAATTATGATCTTTTGTTTTCATTATAAGTTTTCCTTTAGAAAATGCGGGGTATCTTCCATCAACATCATTTATCACATGCGGTAAAAAGGAAGATCTGTATAAAGCACTGTAAAATTGACATTTTGTATCTTTATCTTTTTCTTCGACTTCGATTGAGCCTAAGTGATTCTTCCAAGTCTTATGAAGATTTTCTTTTGCAGCATCGAAATTCCAATCATTCATTTCTGCTTTCATGTTTTTATCTGCTCCTTCAAAGTCTGTGAATGATGAACTTACCTTGACTATGATTTTTTCACCGGCGTTAACTTTAAAATGCAAGTAGATCCCTATGTTTGGTTTTTTTTCAATCATCGTCTGATCGGCATATCGGCTATCTCCTTGGTATGAACCAAAATTTTCAATTTTTTTGTTTAAGGTTACAACGAAGTATCCGCTAAATCCTGCCGGTTTACCCCAACCTTGATAAATTCGATAGACCGGATTATAACCCCGAATCTCATTTTTCTTTGCATCGTATTCAATATATCCTTCACCTTTGTCGTTATTGGGGTTGACAACTAAATAACCATCTCCGGCTTTTGTATAAGTAAAGCGGAAAATCCCTGTGCGTGAGGTACCCGTCATTTCGGCCTTGATTTGATCATCTTTTAAATAAACCGAATAATAATAAGGAGTAGAAGTTTCTTTGCTGTGTGTAAAAGAACTTGCTCTTTCTTTGGGTTGGCATTTCAAGCTATTGTAAAGGGGCATAAGTGTCATCGTACCATAATCTTGAGTGCATCCGCCATTAAGCCAGTGAGAATTGCGGAAACCTTGTATATATGCGCTTTTATAATAATATGGTGCAATGGATTTTTGTTCCGTATCTTCTGTCTGGGCTGTCCAAAAATTCATTCCGTTCGGGAAGAGAACGGCAGGGATGACTTGGCCTTTTTCGGCATCACCACTGCCAAACAAGCTGGCTGTAGGTGTTTTGCTGTTATCAGTTCCAATTAAGGGATCAACGTATGATACGATGTTTTTGTGAACTGGTTGACCATATATAATTGGGGTAACACAAATAAAAAGTAATAATAGAAAGTTTTTCATATCTGCTTTTTTAATAAAAGATGGCTGATCAAAATTGGTCGGCCATCTTTGTGAGATTATTATCTATTCATCATAGCCGGGATTTTGTTCCAAACTATAGTTTGTACGCTGACGTTCGGTCAATGGAATAGGACGTAATAAATAGTTTGTGTTCATTCCCGACAGACCACTTGTTTGGTTTAGTTTTACATATTCATTATACTTGTATGCTCGTTCAAAGAGTTTGCCTGTACGTTTTAAATCCATCCAGCGATTGGACTCTCCAAATAACTCGCGGCCGGATTCATCTAGAATATCATCTATGTCAACATTTGATAATATTGTAGCTCCTGCACGTTCACGGATATCGTTGACTTGAGTCAGAGCATTTGCTTCATCACTGTTCTTTAAATATGCTTCGGCTAATAATAATTTGGTTTCAGCCGTACGATAGATATAAATTTCGCGGGCGCCCTGACCATCTTCTCCGTCGCTGACGCTTCCTGCGTAAATATCCATTTTACCGATGTAGGGATCATAGAATTTGTATACTAACGGCCAAGCAGTATCATTACTTCCTAATGGTTGTTGAGTATGATATTCATCAGGATTGATAATTAAATAAATAGTCGGATGCTTTGTCATGTAAGCTTCTTTTTCTGTATTATCCATTGCCGTAACCGGGAAATAAATAATCTCATCATTTTTGCTGAAAGTAATTGTTTTACCAGTGGTTGCATTTACTACACTTTCTGCTTGTCCGGCAATTATAGTACGCTTAAAATAGGTTTCGCTTATGCGGTTATCTGTCGTTTCAAAGCTTTGCATCCAGGCAAGGGATGGTTGATATGAATCATCGGAGCGATAATATGGGTATCCACGATTTTCGTTGCCAGGAAAATTCGTGATAAAGAATTTGAAATGTTGATATAAACCACTACTTGAGGTCGATTCTTCATTATCTTCATAATTCCAGTAACTATTTGTACCTTCACCAAAGCGTACGGCAAAAATCACTTCGGTGTTAGTTGCATTGTATCCACCGCCATCTTGTGTGTTAAATAATATGTCCCATGAGGAAACCATCGGGTGTAAGTCAATGACATCTTTGAAATAGGCAATTGCGTTTGTTATATCATTTGATGTTGCATAACTTTGATAACTTCTTGTCAATAGAATCTTACCTAATAAATGTTCGGCCATGGCTTTATCAACCCTGCCAAAATCTGCACTAGCCAAGGAAGTAGGAAGTGAAGGTATGGAGGTTTCCAAATCATTGATTATTTGGTCATAAACTTCTTCTTCGGTGTTACGTTCGTATTCGTAGGTTGGTTCTTCTGTTTCCTTCAAAGTCAGAGGTACTCCACCGAAAGTTACCAAAAGATTGAAATAACAATACGATCTTAATGTTAACATTTCTGCTGTTCTTGAAGCTCTGGTAACATCTGTCAACGTGAGGTTCTCGCCTTCTGTCATTGCGGTATTGCATTTGTTGATTACATCATAATTGGCACTCCAATAGTCATAAAAACTAGCATCGGATGAACTAATATAATAATAATCCTGTATACCATTTTCACCGCTAATCAATCCTTGTGTAGTATAATCATCAGTGCCGTACCACATGCAGTTTTGCTTTTGGCATAATGGGCGCATATACATATATGCGGCAGCTACCAGTTCTTCATATTGTGTCTCGCTTGTAATATAGTTATCTGAGGTGACGGATGAGTAATTGGTCTCATCTAAACTGCATGAAGCAATTAAGGTAGTACAGGATAACCCTAAAACTGTTTTTATTATTATTTTTTTCATATCTATTTTTCCTTTAATTAAAATGTGAGGTTTAAGCCTAATTCTAATGATTTTGTCATAAAATACATGGTGTCGGTGCCATTGCTTGCAGCTTCAGTATCCAATCCTTTGTAATTGGTAAAAACAAATGGGTTCTGACATGATGCATATACATGTAGTTTATTTATGCCTAACTTGTTGATAAATGTTTTTGGAGCATTGTATCCTAAAGTGATGTAGCCGATTTTAACAAAAGATGTCTTTTGCCACAGCAAAGATGTAATTTGCCCTGGATTACTTAATCCCGGACGGCACCACTCGATATTCTTATCATTGGCATTAGTTTCTGACCAATATTTTAAATTCAAATGACCAAATAAATTATTATCATCGCGGGCTGTTGTCCAATGGAACTGTGAATAGCTCCATTGTCCTTGACGGGTATAAACATTAATAGCTAAACTCCAGTTTTTGTAGTTGAATGTACTTGTTAATCCACCGGTCCATTTCGGATAACGTGAACCTATGAATACTTTATCAGCTGTGGTTGTGGTCCAGTCACCGCTCCAACCATCTTTTTCGTAAACTTTGACAGAACCTGGAGCTAATCCGAGAGTAATAGCGCGTTCGTATCCTTCATCACCTTTATTCCAATAGCCAACTTTCTTGTAGTTCCAAACAGTACCGACTGATTGTCCAACGAACCATTCGTTGGCTTCATCTTTTGTAGTACCTCCTGACAATTCAACAATTTCATTGTGATTTTTCGTAAAATTCATATTCAAGTTCCAACTGAAGTCTTTAGTTTTTATCGGTATAAGATTTAAGCTTAGTTCTATTCCACGGTTATCAACGATGCCGACATTATCTTTTACCGAACTGAATCCATTTATTTCTGATAGGACGCGGTCCATCAAAATATTGTTTGTACGGCGTAAGTAATAATCAACTGCACCATTGATGCGTCCATTTAAAAACGCGTAGTCCAGACCGAAATTCCATTCTTTTGTAGTTTCCCATGAAAGATTGCTATTGGCTAAGTTTGTAATTACACTGGCTGTTTGGCTATTACCAAAAGTATAGATGTAGTTAGAAATATTAGATTGAGTTTGATAAGGGCTTACATTATTGTTATTTCCTGAAATACCAAAACTTAATCTGAGTTTTAAATTATTTATCCAGTTGTGTTTTTTCATGAATTCTTCTTCCGTAATTCTCCAACCTAATGCTGCAGATGGAAAGAATTTCCAGCGATGGCCGTCTGCCAAACGGGATGAGCCGTCATATCGGCCGGTTATAGTTAACAGATATTTTCCCTGATAGTTGTAATTGGCGCGAGAGAAGAAAGAAAGCCATTGTTCTTGTGTATAACTTGAGCCAATGACATCGGATAATGATTTATTTGCTGCGGCAGCCAAATTATACCATTTGTACAAATCCGTTGCAAAGTTTTTGCAATCAGTTGTAATCTCATCCCCTTTACTTTTCATCCATTCAGAACCGATAAGCAAGGCAATATTATGATTGCCAAAGGTCTTTTCTATGTTCATGGTATTTGTCCATGTGTATTTTAAAGTATTTGAGCTGGATGTTTTGGCGGAGGCATTAGTAGAGTTGCCCTTACCATTTTTAGACTGTGCACCATAATACATGCCGTATCTGTTAAAGTAGGCATCAGGTGAAAATTGAGTTTTTAATGTGATCCATCTTACCGGATTATATTGAAAATAAAAGTTACCAAATGCATGTAGTGCCAGAGTTTCAGTTGTATCATTTTTCTTTTCAACCAGAGGGTTGGATACATTGCTTAAACCATCATCTGGAAAAGTACGGAGACTACCGTCATCATTGTACATATCCGTCAAAGGATTTAAACGATAGGCTTGGCGAACTGTTTCTGGACTAGTAACTGTTTTTGTATATGCTGTATATATGCTGATGCCTGATTTTAGTTTGCTATTTAGATCTTTATCTATTGAAGTACTGAAATTGTAACGTTTGTAGTTGTCTGTGCCAGTAACTCCTGATTCATCAGTATAGCCTGCACCAAAAGAATATTTTAGGCCTGTACTTGTACCATATATACGTAATGAATGATTTTGAGAAACAGCTGTTTGTAGCAATTCATTTGCCCAGTCAACACTGTTGCCTGCTATATAATTATTGTATGCCTGAGAAGTTAATGCTTGTTGATAGGTAGCTCGTTTTCCGCTATAGGTATAATTTTGCCAATCATTTCCCATATATCGTTCTACTTTATAATCGGCGTATTCTGATCCATTTAACATATCAGGAAGATGTGAGGCATTGGCAAAACTGATAAATCCATTATATTCGACATATGATTTATCTTTGGCCGATGAACCTTTTTTTGTTGTTACGATAACAACGCCATTAGCACCTCTCGAACCATAAATTGCAGTTGATGAAGCATCTTTCAATACATCGATTCTTTCAATGTCGTCAGGTGAGATATCATTCATGTTGTCCATCATCATTCCATCAATGACATAAAGTGGAGTATTTATGTCATTTGCATTTCCTGTTCCAGAATCGGCTATTGTGTTTTGTCCACGTACCATGATGTTAAATCCGGACCCTGGGTTGTTTCCATTTCGTGTAATGTCGACGCCGGCGATTGTTCCTTGTAGTGCTGCTGCTGCACTTTGTTTGTGCGAATCAATGATATTATCGGAACCTACAGTTGTTAATGAACCGGTAAAGTCACTTTTCTTGGTTATACCATATCCAATAACAACAACCTCTTCCAGGTTTCTTACGTCAGGTTCTAGTTTTACATTGATGATCCTTGATGTTACTTTCATTTCTTTATTTAGATAGCCAATGTATGAAAAGATGAGCTTGGATCCAATTGCTGCTGTAAGCGAAAAGTCGCCATTTAAGCCCGTAATAGTACCGGATGTACTTCCTTCCAACTTCACATTGACACCAATCATTGGTTCTCCTCTTTCATCAACTACAACGCCTTTAATGACTTTTTCCTCTTGCTGAACTTTGTTGACCTTATTAGTAACTTGTTTCATCAACATGATGTTTGTACCTTCCATGGCATATACTACATCTGTATTTTCAAAAGCTTTTTTCAATACAGCAGCAACAGGTTGTTCAGTGACATCAACCTTCACTGCCCTGTTCATATTGATTTCGTCTTTACTGTAGACAAACAGATAATCTGTTTGATGCTCTATTTCCTCAATGAGCTGCAACGTAGACATACGGTTGGCGTGAATAGATATTTTTGCAGTCTGTGACTTAACTTCAGAAGCAAATACTCCCGAAATAAACAAAAATGAAAACAGGCAAAATATTTTCATGATTCGAAATATGTGCTTAAATATTAGATTATTGGGAATAAGGTTTTCACAATACGAATTATTTTTCATATTTTTGTAGTGTATTTAATTAGTACTTAGATTTTTAGTTTAAAAGTCTGGTATTGACTCTTTAGGCCGGGCAGTGTTGCCGCACTTTCCGGCTTATCCTTTTAATGTTTCTCATAGTTTACTTTCTCATAGGCTCTTTTTGATTTAAGTTTAACTTCAGTCTTCTATAGAATTGTAATTGTATTTTTCTCTTCATCTTTTTCATAGCTGAACTTATGCTTTAGTTGCAAAACTTTCAAAACATGTTCCACTCCCTCTTTCATTCGGAATTTTCCTGAGTATCGGTTATCTAATATTGATCTGTTTTTCACAATAATGGTTATGTCATAGTAGATTTCCAGCTTCTTGATAATATCACCCACTGATTCATCGTTGAAACAAATCAAGCCCTTACGCCATAAGAAATGGTCGGAGTCTTCGATGGGTCCTTCATACAGCTTCCCCTTTTGAGAGTAGATTCTTCTATTAGGAACGAGCTTATGAGTGCCCGAATGAGGAGTGAAAATTTGCACAGATCCTTTTAACAGAGATGTTTCAAAGAAGTTTGAATGTGGATATGCTATTACATTGAACTCAGTTCCCAATACCCTGATATCATATTGCTGCGCATGTACTATAAATGGTTTTTTTTCATTTCTGGCCACTGCAAAATAACCTTCGCCAACTAATGTTACTTTTCTATTTTTCCCATTAAAATCTGTGGGATAGGTCAGTCTTGACTTAGCATTCAACCATACCTTTGTTCCATCCGGTAACTGTAGCTCAGCACGTTGTCCTTCCGGAACGTAGCAACTCTGAAATTCCTCTTTTACTGGAGATTTGATATGTTGAAAAATGGCGAAAGCCAAAGCAAAAATAGCCGCAATTTTTATTGCTTCCCAACAAATAGTACGAATGAAATTTCTCTTTTCAGCTGGTTCCTGTTGTCTCTTTTTTATGTCTGAATTGTGCCAAATCTGAATATCATACATCTTTCGTAAAGCCATATACTCACGCATGTTTTCCTGGCTGGCCTCAATCCAATAAACAACCTGCTCTTTCTCATCAAGAGTGGCATCACCGGCTATGTATTTTTGTAATAAATTAGTAGTCATATTGATCTATATAAGGTAAAGCCTAACAGGCACTACATATTAAAAACGATTCAAAGAAGAAGAACCCTAAATAGAAAACGAGAAAAATCAATAGAAAAGGAAAAGAAAAAAGGGAAGGTAATCTTTCAAGTTGGTACGGAGTTGTTTTAACGTTCGAGTAATATGATATTCTACTGTTTTAATAGAAATCTTTAGTTCTTCGGCTATTTCTTTATTGGTTTTGTTTGAATAGCGGCTCAGCTCAAAGATTATTTTGCTTTGCTTCGGTAATAAAGACAAAGTCTTTGTCACAATCTCCTGGATTTCTACTGAAAGTAGTTCATCGGGGTTGCAAGCTTCTAAGGTAGATATACGAATATCAAGTTCTCGTTGATGAATGTCTTTGATTTCTTGAAAGGTATCAGCCTTAATCAATTCATGCTTTAGATAGTCCAAAGAACGGTTCTTTAGCATAGTGAGCAATAAACCATCAAAATTTTCCATGGAGTTTTCCTTTAAGATGCCCCACAACTTGATCAGAACATCCGAAACAATGTCTTCCGCGACCATCTTATCATGCACATAAGACTTCGCAAAAAGAAATGATCTCCTATAATAATGGGAATAAAGAGAATTGAAATTATTAAATGACTTGTTTTCCACTAGTGTTTTTCTATACCACAAAACTACTATATTTTTCTTAAAAGAAATCTTTTTTTTTAATTTCTGCTTAGATTCTTTTTTTCATTCCAAAGACTATTACGAATAAAAGGGTAGCTAGCTAAGTTATGGGAGACTAACGAACACAGTTTATTATTTGTGGAATAATCTAGCTCTAACATTCGTTCTTGACAATTCATTTTATCGAGAATACATGTAAATCTCGATATGTCATGATAATATCTTTCTTTTCTTCTTGCACATGTAATACTTTCTTTATATATTGCCAAAGTTTTCTTCAAATCAGTTATATGCCTTTTATTTTAAGTTTGCTACCTCAAAATAAATGTTTTATTGATCAAGAAGATGGCATTATCTTTTTTATAATTTCTTAAATGCCCAAAAACCAATACAATTATGAAAAAAACGACAATGAATCTTTTCTTTATTTTGTTCCTTTCTTTCTTCTCTGTGACTGTTAAAGGGCAATCGCCCAGTTCCTATGAACAGTTGATGGAAAAGATGCTGGTTGTTACGAACTCTACTGCCACATTTAAAGCAGCGATAACTCAGGTGATAGCGATGTTAAAACAACAATCGCCTAATGTTCCCGAGGATTTTTGGGCACCGATGGAAGGAGAACTTACGAAGAATATACCGAATGATATGGCGGTTATGTTGACTCCAATTTATAAGAAATATCTTACGGGCGAAGATTTAACCCAATTGATTGCTTTTTATGATTCTCCAATAGGGAAAAAAATATCAATGGTGAACCCTCAAATTGTTACCGAATCCATGGCTGCCGGTCAGCAATGGGGCATGTCTTTGCTGCCTAAAATTCAGGAACAAATGAAAGCTAAAGGATATTTGACGCCACAGTGAATCGCATAACCTACATATCTCTATTGCTCCTATTACTACTCTCTTCTTGCTCTTCTACGCAGAGGTTCTCTTCGCATGGGGTAGGAAGAGTGAAGAAGTACGACTTCTTTCATAAAGATATTCCGGCAGCGTTTGATGGATTTCGTATCGCTTTTATTTCCGATCTGCATTACAAGAGTACGCTCCAGGAGGCTGGGCTGGATAAACTTGTAGGGCAGTTGCAGGATGTAAAGGCGGATGTGTTATTGATGGGTGGCGACTATCAGGAAGGGTGTGATGTGGTGCCCGAATTATTTGATAAATTGGCCGCAGTGAAAACAAGGTTTGGCACTATCGGTGTGATGGGAAATAATGACTATGAACGCTGTTATGACGAGATCATCCGAGAGATGCAACGGCATGGAATGAAAATGCTGGAGCATCAGCTTGATACACTTAGTTTAGATGGCGAACGAATTATTCTGGCAGGTGTGCGTAATCCGTTCGACTTAAAAAGAAATGGCGTATCACCCACACTTTCCCTTTCTACAAATGATTTCGTGATTCTGCTTACTCATACTCCTGATTATGCAGAGGAAGTCCCGATTACTAATACGGATTTAGTCCTGGCAGGGCATACACATGGCGGACAAGTTACTCTCTTTGGTCTGTATGCTCCGGTTATTCCTTCTGCTTATGGTCAACGCTTTCGAACGGGGCTTAAATATACTTCTGCTCATATTCCTGTAATTGTGACCAACGGTATTGGTACCTCTCGAAAACGGCTTCGACTTTTTGCGCCAAGTGAGATTGTTCTTATTGTACTTCATAAACGCTGATCGTTTCATTAGTTTTTGAACTCACATTCTTTGATGCTTATGCGAATCGCTTTTTGGGATAATAAATTACATTAATTACTCTTCAAATAGATCTTACTACTTCAGCGTGTTGAATGCCCGCTTTCAACACGCTGATCGCGGACGTTCAACACGCTGAAGTCGGGACTTCTACCAACCCCTCTCACAGGGCTTGTAGAGGGATATTTTGTAATTTCTTTTAAATTTACAAAATATATCTCCTGAGAGATTATTTTTATTCATCTCAATAGTATTTGGCTTTACTAAAACGACATCGTATCAGGCTTACTGCTCAGAGAAAAATTGTTTCCTTGTCGCATAGGTTACAATTAGTTGATTTTAAAATCCCGATATTTGTACCCGAGAAATAAAAATGAAGGATGAAACGAACCATTATTAAGATTGATGAAGAACTTTGCAATGGATGCGGAGTTTGCGTGAAAGGTTGTCACGAAGGTGCTTTGCAGTTGATTAACGGTAAAGCAACGCTGGTAAGCGAACTGTATTGTGACGGATTGGGAGCGTGTATTGGCGATTGCCCCGAAGGAGCTATTACGTTAGAAGAAAGAGAGTCGGAACCGTATGATGAAGCAACTGTGATGGAGCGGCTTATGCATAAGGGAGAAGGGGTTGTGTTGGCACATCTGAAACATCTGGATGAACATGACCAACATGATTTGCTCAAAGAGGCTGAAGCTGTTTTGAGGAAGTGTAGCATTCCAATCCCAGCTTATAAAAAGAGGGAAATAGCAGGTAACTCTCCAAGGTCATTTTCTATTCATCATGCCTGTCCGGGTAGTCGGGAAATGGTGTATGCTTTGCCAACCGAGGAGCCTGTTTCGACCGTAGTTCAGCGTGGCGAATTGCAACAATGGCCTGTGCAACTACACTTAATCTCACCGACAGCCACTTTCTTAAAAGGGGCCGACTTACTAATGGCTGCTGATTGTTGCGCTTTTACCGTTGGTAATTTTCATCAATCCTATTTGAAAGGAAAACGTTTGGCGATAGCATGTCCTAAGCTGGATCAAGGGAAGGATATTTATATTCGTAAACTGGCCGAGATGATAGATCATGGTGGTATTAACACACTTGCAGTAATGATTATGGAGGTTCCTTGTTGCGGTGGGCTGCTATATCTCTGTGAAGAAGCCAGGAAAGCCGCTTCCCGAAATATTCCGTTAAAGTTGATTCGTATTAGTTTGAAAGGCGAACAACTAGAGGAAAAATGGGTGTGAGATGTCTTTTAGTCGCTAAACATTTATTTATAAAGCCCTTCCTCCATTATTACTTTGTAAACAGTGGAGTGGAGGAAATATCTGATATCTTTTCCCGCGGATAT
>Ga0316604_10002240_pt1 | contig 15180 bp, 14 predicted proteins | sample OWC_soil_day20_C_FD_207650 | JGI IMG/M metagenome (GOLD analysis project Ga0316604, IMG submission 207650) | Wetland soil microbial communities from Old Woman Creek delta, Ohio, United States - OWC_soil_day20_CT | ecosystem: Environmental > Terrestrial > Soil > Wetlands | place: USA: Ohio... | reverse complement strand
ACCTGCAAGGCCAATACAAGCTCATCGAGGACAACTACGCCGATGACGTCTTGAATCTGGTTGTGGCGCAGGGCTATCTGAGCAAGCTGTTGGCCAATCAGGCGGTTTGTAGATTCATTACGCAGCAACGGCCGGATATTTTCGAGCAGTTCCAATCAATCGTGGCCATTAGCTCGCTCGACGCCTGAGCACACCTGTAGCAGTTCTTTAACAATTCGGAGATTTCGACTGGAGAGGCTACACGGCTCATGACGCTGCCGGAGGCGCGAGTGGTTTCCGAAGGCCTCTCCAGTATTTTTACAGAATCCACAAAGTCGACGTTCGTCCGTAATCGGCCAATAGCGGAAACTCAATGGGGTTGCAAAAATTGGCAGCTTTCCTATCTCAACCGGACATATCGGCGGGTGGGGAACTGCTCAGTCGTTTTTGACGAGAATTGCTTTTACTGGGTCAATTGGACCAACGTCGTGCCAGTGCTCGCTTGTCTTTTCAACTGGCGGTAGTTCTTGGCAGCCGTGATTGCATTCAACAACCCAGCGCTTCATCAAGAAATTTCGACAAAACCTGAAACTTATCGCTTTGTAGTCACAGCCAATGGCCTCTGCAAGCATTTTACAAGCGCAGCGGTTTCCATGACGTGTTGTGTCGAAATCAAGCATTTGAAATGCTTGGCGGCTCTGAAGAGCCGCCTGTTCCAAAGCATGAATTACTTCATATCACGCGGATGGTTATGCTTGGTCATGTCCTTGGCAGGATTCTTCTTGGCCGGCGCGGCAGGTTGTACGCTCTGAGGAACCCCCGTCTTCTCCTGAACATGGGAGTGCGGCTTCGCTGCTTGTGCGGGGGCAGCTTTTTCAACCATCATTTCAGTGGCCGGAGCAGCCTTTTCTTCAGCGTATGCACTGGCTGATAGCGCCGTAATAGTAGCCAGAATGGAAGCGGAAAGCAGGGCTTGCAGTTTCATGGTCATACTCCTCAAAAGTCGAATTCGTTGTCTTCTTTAGACAATTCCAGTGTGCGCCTTCGAAACCGTCAGACAGGTGACGAATAGATTACTTTTAAGTCAGGTTTCCTTTCCTGCAAGGCTCTCCAGGATTGGGCAATCTGGACGCTCGTCGCCATGGCAGCAACTGACGAGATGCGCCAAGGCACGCTTCATCGATTGCAGTTCCTCCAGTTTCCTGTCCAGGAAGTCCAGATGCTGCTTGGCTAGTGCCTTAACCTCACGACTTGGGCGTGTCCGGTCTTGCCAGAGGCTAACCAGGCCTCGAATTTCCTCAATCGAGAACCCGAGGTCACGCGAACGTCGGATGAACAGCAAGGTTCGCAGGTCTTTCTCGCCATACTGACGATAGCCAGCATCCGTTCGGCTTGCCGGGGGCAACAACCCGACACTTTCGTAATGCCGAATCATCTTGGCCGACACACCTGATGCCTTGGCTGCTTCGCCGATATTCATTGCGCGCTCCTCTCGATGCTCATTCGGTCGCAGCTCCCCGCCAGCGGCGAAGGAGCAACGCATTGGTAACCACACTAACACTGCTGAAAGCCATCGCCGCACCGGCCACCACCGGATTAAGCATACCCAGAGCAGCCAGAGGGATGCCCAGAACGTTGTAGGCAAATGCCCAGAAGAGACCCTGCTTGATTTTGCTGTAGGTGCGCCGCGAAACATCAAAGGAATCGGCGACCAGACGTGGGTCGCCACGCATCAAGGTGATACCCGCTGCCTCCATGGCGACGTCGGTACCCGTTGACATGCTTAATCCAACGTCAGCGGCCACCAGGCTGGGCGCATCATTGAGTCCGTCGCCCACCATGGCAACCACGTGCCCCTGGCCGCGAAGCTCCTGGATGATGGTTGCCTTGTCACCAGGCAGCAACTCAGCGCGTACCTCATCAATGCCCAGTTCCTTTGCCACAGCATTTGCACTTCCCTGGTTGTCCCCCGTCAGCATGACGGTTTTGATGCCCAGTTCGCGCAGTCGGTTTATAGCCTGATATGAGGATGGCTTGATGGTGTCGCCGAAGGCAAGAAGCCCGACTAATTCAGATGAGGTATCGCCCTGACGTAGCAGCCACGATATCGTTTTCCCCTCGCTTTCAAGGGCAGCGGCACGGACGCCCAGTTGTCCCGGATTAACAAGGTTCTCCTGCATCAGCCGAGTGCTCCCCAGGAGCATCAACTGCCCATCCACCCGAGCTTGAATGCCTCGCCCGGGCAACGCTTTGGCATCACTGACCTCTGATACGGCAATGTTGAGTTCACGGACCTTCTCCAGAACGGCATGGGCCAATGGGTGCTCGCTGGTTTTCTGAAGCGCGCCTGCAATCCGCAGCACCTCTTCGGTCGAGCCCCCCTGAACGGGCTCAATGCTGACCAGGGATGGCTTCCCTTCCGTGAGCGTGCCGGTTTTGTCGAAGGCCACCACTGTAACCGAGTGGGCGATTTCAAGCGCCTCAGCATCCTTGATGAGAATGCCCTGGCGAGCAGCCACCCCAGTACCGGCCATGATGGCCGTTGGCGTAGCCAAGCCCAAGGCGCAAGGACACGCGATGACGAGGACTGCGACCGCGTTGATTAAAGCCGTTTCCCAGTTCCCCGAGTACGCCATCCAGCCAGCAAAGGTGAGCAGTGCAACAAGCAATACCACTGGGACGAATACAGCACTTACCTGGTCCACCACACGCTGGATAGGAGCCTTGGCTGCCTGGGCAGATTCGACCATGCGAATGATGCGAGCGAGCGTTGTTTCGGCGCCTACGGCGCCCGTTCGAACGTGCAACAGGCCTTCACCGTTGACCGACCCACCGGTCACCTTGTCGCCAACATTCTTGGATACGGGCAGGCTTTCACCTGTGATAAGCGCCTCATCCACATCGCTTTGCCCACTAACGACGTTGCCATCCACCGAGATACGTTCGCCAGGACGGACCACGACAAGGTCGCCAATCACAATCTGCTCAACTGGCGTTGAAAGTTCTTGGCCGTCGACCAGTAAACGCGCAATGGTCGGGCGGAGCGCATTCAGGGCCCTGATGGCATCGGCTGTCTGTCGTTTCGCCCGAGTCTCCAGCCACTTGCCTAGCAGGACAAGTGTGATGACGGCTGCCGAGGCTTCAAAGTAAAGGTGGTGAGCATGCCCCCCGCCATTCTGGATAAGCAGATAGACCGAAAGACCATATGCCGCGCTGGTGCCCAAGGAAACCAGCAAATCCATATTGCCAGCACGTGCCTTGACCGCCTTCCAGCCGGCCCGATAGAAGCGCCACCCCAACAAGAATTGAACCGGTGTCGCAAACGCCAATTGCACCCACCCATTGAGCATCCAATCGACGCCAATGAGTTGGAGCAGCATCGGTGCCACCAATGGGAGCGTCAATAATGCGCTTGCGGCAACGGGCCACCATTCGGGGATAAGACTTGGGGTGGCTTTAGGTTGTAGTGCAGCAACCGGCGTCGCGCTGTAACCCGCTTTCCCGATGGCCGCCGCCAACGTGGCGAACGTAACGCTGGATAGCACCTCAACCGTTGCTTTTTCGGTTGCCAGATTTACCGAGGCGTTCAGTACCCCTGGCACTTTGGACAATGCCTTTTCGACCCGGCCGACACATGAGGCGCAACTCATACCGTCAATCTGTAGCTCAACAGATTGAGTCATTACTTCGTAACCGGCTTTGCGAACAGCCTCGGCCAGCGCACTCGTCGGAACTTCCGGCGTCGCTTTCAAAAACGCTTCCTCCGTCGCCAGATTTACGGTGACTTCAGTCACACCGCTGAGTTGCTTGAGCGCCTTTTCAACACGGGATACACAGGATGCGCAGCTCATCCCACCGATACCAAGTTTTAACTCAAGCGCAGAATTGGAAATAGACGAGGGGGCCATTTGAATCTCCTTTGGGGTTGCCGGTAAACCCATCATGGACCTTCCCATAATGGGAAGGTCAAGGAGCTTTGTGCGATATATTTTGAGGATATTTATTCGCTTGACCTTGCCATTATGGGAAGGCCCAGAGTGGTGCCTGCCGACGTACGGCACCACTCACAAGGAGAAACGCCATGATTGCTTTTTTCGTAAATGACATGACCTGCGGCCACTGCGCTGGTCTCATCAACAAAGCATTGAAAGCCATTGACGACGATTCCAAGGTCACAATTGACCTTGAGCGCCGCTTAGTCTCGGTCGTTTCGACTCAATCCACTATCGAAGACATCCGAGATGCAATCGCGGAAGCGGGGTATACGCCAACACCCGTCGAGGCATAGTCACTAACTGGTTCGACTGGCACGGCGTATTCGTCGGTTACGCCGTCCAGAGTGGAAGGCTTTCGGTTACGGGGGCAACGAACATGGTCGTCATCCTCCATGTTTTTGTTGGTCGGCGCTACACCGCTTGGGGCTGACCGCATTTAAGTGCAACCATATCCCTTAAAACCTTTTCTTCGGCCAAAAAGAGGTCCACGGCCACCGGGTCAAATTGGCTTCCAGACATTCTCAAGATTTCTTCTTTGGCTTCGTCAAACTCGAGGCCACGGCGATAGGAGCGGTCTGATGTCATGGCATCCAGGGTATCAATCACTGCGAACAGTCTGGACCCCACTGGTATTTCTTCGCCCTTCAGTCCATGTGGATACCCTGTGCCATCAAAGCGCTCTTCATGGCTTCGAACTACTGCGGCAGCTCGTTCGAGGCCGGGCAATTGACTGACGATTGAGTAGCCCAACTCAACATGGGTGCGCATGGTGAGCCATTCGTCGTTCGTCAATGCGTCGGTTTTCAGAAGAATGTGCTCGGGAATACCAATTTTCCCAATGTCGTGAAGCAAGGCGCCCCAGTAGATTTGGCGAAGCTCTTCGGCATCAGTGATGATTCTTCGGGCCAGAACCAGCGTGTGGCAGGCGCTTCGCCGGGAGTGCAGCCCTGTCTCCAGCTCTCGCATGTCCAATGTGCGGACAAGGGCCTCAACGAACCCAGAGTACAACCCTGCCAAGTCGAGTGTCGGCTTCTGACCGATACACCGGTCCAGCAGGCAACCCTCGCAACAATGGCACTGGTCCTCCTTGAGGTACAGTCTCTCCTTATCGCTACTTCCGCAGTGGGCGCAGGTTGGAGAGGCTGTACCAAGGGTAGTCATGACTCGCGCTTCAAGATTCCAACTTTTTGGTGAGTCGCCACTGCTTAACTAGGGCGTATATAGCCGGAATAACCGCCAAGGTCAAAACCGTGGAAGAAATCATCCCGCCGACCATCGGTGCTGCAATCCGGCTCATAACTTCGGAGCCCGTCCCGGTACCCCACATGATGGGCAGCAGACCTGCCATGATGGCCACCACGGTCATCATCTTGGGCCGAACCCGTTCTACGGCACCTTCCATGATGGCTTCGTAGAGGTCGCCCACACTGGGCTCCTTCCCTTCAGCCTGGCGCTTGGCCTTGAGCGCTTCCCAGGCATGGTCGAGGTAAATCAGCATCACGACGCCCGTCTCGGCGGCCACACCGGCCAGGGCGATGAAACCCACCGCGACAGCGACCGAAAGGTTATAGCCCAGCAGCCACATCAGCCAGACACCACCCACCAAGGCGAACGGTACGGACAGCATGACAATGATGGTTTCGGTCAGGCGCCTGAAGTTGAGGTAGAGCAGCAGGAAGATGATGAGCAGCGTGACCGGCACAACAATCTTCATCTTCTCGATGGCGCGTTCCATTGACTCAAATTGCCCACTCCAGGTCGCGTAGTAGCCCGGCGGGAATTTAACCTTCTCGGCAACGGCCTTCTTGGCATCCGCCACGTAGCCACCGATGTCACGTTCCCGGATGTCCACAAAGATGTAGGCGGAGAGCAGCGCATTTTCGGTCCGAATGCCCGGTGTCCCTTTTGCCACCTCTATCTTCGCCAACTGCCCCAGCGGAATCATCGCGCCATCCATGGTCGGCACCAGTACCTGCTGGGCAATCTGTTGCGGGTCGGAGCGGAGTTCGCGCGGGTAACGCACGCTCACTCCAAAACGCTCGCGGCCTTCGACGGTCGTCGTCACCATCTCGCCGCCCAACGCCTGCCCAATTACCTCCTGGACGTCGCCAACCGCCAGGCCGTAACGGGCCAGTTGGGTACGGTCCGGTTCGATGTTCAGGTAGTAGCCCCCGGTAATCCGCTCGGCAAAGGCTGACGTGGTTCCCGGCACTTCCTTCACGACAGTCTCGATTTCCCTGGCCAGGCGCTCCATCTCGGTAAGGTCCTTGCCGAACACCTTGATGCCGATGGGGGTCCGGATGCCGGTGGAAAGCATGTCGATACGAGCCTTGATAGGCATCGTCCAGGCGTTCGATACCCCCGGGAACTGCAACGCCTTGTCCATCTCGGCAATGAGCTTGTCGGTCGTCAATCCCGGGCGCCATTCAGACTCCGGCTTGAGGTTGATGACGGTCTCGAACATCTCGGTCGGTGCCGGGTCGGTGGCCGTATTGGCCCGGCCCGCCTTGCCATACACCGAGGCGACCTCCGGGAAACTCTTGATGATTTTGTTCTGCGTTTGCAGCAGCTCGGCAGCCTTGGTAATCGACATCCCGGGCAGGGAGGCCGGCATGTAGAACAAGGTGCCTTCGTTCAAGGTGGGCATGAACTCCGAACCCAGCTTGCTGGCCGGATAGATGGAGACGACGAGCGCTACGATGGCAGCCACGATGGTGGTCTTCTTCCAGCGCATGACCCAGGCGATGATGGGACGGTAGACCCAGATGAGGAAGCGATTCACCGGGTTCTTGGCCTCGGGCATGATTTTGCCGCGAATGAACAGCATCATCAGGACCGGCACCAATGTGACGGAGAGCAGCGCTGCGCCAGCCATCGAGAAAGTCTTGGTGTAGGCCAGCGGCGAGAACAGTCGGCCCTCCTGGTCTTCCAGCGTGAATACCGGCAGGAATGATACGGTGATGATGAGGAGCGAGAAGAACAGTGCCGGACCGACTTCCCTACATGCGGTAATCATGGCTTCGGCCCGGTCGGCGTGCGTGTGGTTCTCAGGCAAGCGCTCGATATGCTTGTGGGCGTTCTCAATCATTACAATGGCCGCATCAATCATCGCACCGATGGCGATGGCGATGCCGCCCAAGCTCATCAGGTTCGAGTTCATGCCGAGAAGGCGCATGGCAATAAAGGAAATCAGAACGCCAACCGGTAGCATGAGGATGGCCACCAGTGCACTACGCAAGTGGAGGAGGAATACGACGCAGACCAGGGCCACGATGATGCTTTCCTCAACCAGCGTGCGCTTCAGGGTGTCAATGGCCCGGTGAATCAACTCAGAGCGGTCATAGACCGACTCGATGGTTACCCCTTCGGGGAGACCCGCCGAGATTTCGCCGATTTTCTCCTTGAGGTTGTGGATGACCTCCAGCGCGTTCTGGCCATAGCGGGCCATGGCAATGCCCGAGACCACTTCGCCTTCACCATTGAGTTCGGTCAGGCCACGGCGTTCGTCGGGCGTCAGTTCGACGCGGGCGATGTCCCGTATAAGGACCGGTGTGCCCTTTTCTGCCTTGACGACGAGGTTCTCGATATCGCCTATGCCGCGCAGGTAACCCTTGCCGCGGACCATGTACTCGGTCTCGGCCATCTCGATGACACGACCACCGACGTCGCGGTTGGAGTCACGAATGACTTGCGACACCTTGGCGAGCGGAATGCCGTAGGAACGAAGCTTCACAGGGTCGACCGTGACCTGGTAGGTCTGGACGAAGCCGCCGATGGAGGCCACTTCCGCCACGCCGTGGGCCTTGGTTAGCTGATAGCGCACATACCAGTCTTGCAGGGTGCGCAGTTCGGCCAGTGTCTTGTTCTTGGCCAGGAGAACGTATTGATAGACCCAGCCCACACCCGTTGCATCGGGGCCTATCTGCGGCGTGACGCCCTTGGGCATGCGTCCGGCGGCAAAGTTGAGGTATTCCAGAACCCGCGAACGCGCCCAGTAGATGTCCGTGCCGTCCTCGAAAATGATATAGACGAAGGACGCGCCGAAGAACGAGAAGCCGCGGACCACCTTGGATTTGGGCACGGACAACATCGAGGTTGTCAGCGGGTAAGTTACCTGGTCTTCGACGACTTGAGGTGCCTGGCCGGGGTACTCGGTATAGACGATAACCTGGACGTCGGAGAGGTCAGGAAGTGCATCAAGTGGCGTTCGCATGACCGCCACGACGCCGGCCACGATGATGAACAAGGTGGCGAGCAGGACCAGGAAGCGGTTACGTCCTGACCATTCAATGATTTTGGCCAACATCTCGCAGTTCCTCAGTGTCCGGCGTGCGGGTTGGCTTTGCCAGCAGGCTGGCTAGCAGGTTGAACGGACGTGATAACCCATTCGCCCTGGCCACGTTCGACAAACTCAAAGTCAATTGCAGCCCCTGGTTTCAACTGCTTCATGATGGCTTCGTTGGCAGGTTTGAACTCCATGGTCATGCCGGGCCATTTCAAACTGGGCACCGGACCATGCGTGATGCTGACCGTACCCGCCTTGGCATCGACCTCTTCGACTTTGCCTTCGGCCTTGTTGCCGACTGTTGCAGCTGCCGGCTTATCGGCGGGGGCTGCTGCACCGTGGCCTGAGTGGCCAAAGCCACCGATAGCCGCTTTCAGATTGCTCTCGGCATCAATCAGGAAATTGGCGGCAACGACCACCTGCTCACCGTCACGGACACCATCAATGACTTCTACCCGGTCATCGCTGCGAGCGCCAAGCTTGACCTCGCGGGGTTCGAATCGGCCTTCCTTGGCCTGAACCAGAACGATTTGGCGCGTGCCGCTATCAATCACCGCCGAGTTTGGTACGGTGACGACCGCTCCCTTGGCGGTAGTTGGCAATTCAAGCTGGGCGAACATACCGGGCTTCAGCAGGTTGTTCGTGTTCGGCAAGTCGATGCGAACCTGGATGGTTCGGGTCTCCGCCTTCAGCGTCGGATAGACGTAGCTGATGGTGCCCTCAAAGGTCTTGTCGGGATAGGCATTGATTTTGACTTTGGCCTTGGCTCCGGACTTCACCAAACCGATGTCCTGTTCGAAGACGTCGGCAACCGCCCAGACCGAGGAGAGGTCGGCGACTTGATACAGAGCCTCGCCCGGCATGAAGCGCATGCCTTGAACGGCCTTCTTCTCGGTGATGATGCCATTGACCGGCGAACGAAAAGTCAGCGTGCGCCGGGTTTCGCCCGATTTGGCTAAGGACTTCACCTGCTCTTCGGAAATGTCCCAGTTGCGCAGTCGGGCGAGGCTCGATTCAGCCAATTGACGCATGCTGTCCTGGGTGTAGCTTTCGGCACCCTTCAGGCTTTCTTGCCCTTGGACCGCGATAGCGTATTCACGCTGGGCAGAAACCAACTCCGGGCTGTAAACCTCGAATAGCGGCTGGCCCTTGCTGACAGGCTGGCCGGTGACATTGACGTGAAGGCGCTCGACATAGCCTTCAAATTTCGGGGAGATGGTATAGGTCCGGCGCTCGTCCGGTTCGATGCGACCGGCCGCGCGGACTACCTTGTCCAGATTGCGCAGGGTGGCAGCTTCGGTGCGCACACCGAGCTTCTGAATTTTCTCGGTGCTGATTTTTATTTGGTTGGCAGAGGCCGGCTCGTCATCCTGCTCGCCTTCATAGACCGCGATGTAGTCCATGCCCATCGGGTCTTTCTTCGGGGTCGGCGAGGTGTCGGGAAGGCCCATTGGATTGCGGTAGAAAAGTATCTTCCGTTCCTTCTTCCCAGAATCTGCTGCAACGTTGGTGGCGCCATCGGCGTGCGGAGCCGGAGCGCTCTTCTGGCCAGCCCAATAGCCGCCACCAGCAGCCAACGCAGCCACCACGGCGGCGGCAATCACTCCCTTGTTCATAGGTCTTCTCCGAGAATTCGTTCGATTTCTGCAAGGCGGACTTGGGCCTCGGCACGCGATTTGATTTGGTTGAGTTTTGCCTGGCGAATTTGGCGCTGTGCGTCCAGCAGGGTCGCAAAGTCGACCTTGCCGGTTTCATAGCCGGCCAGCGCGGCCTTCAAGGTAAGTTCCGCCTGGGGCAGCAGGCTGTCGGTCGTGAGCCGTTCGGTTCGCCGAGCGGCTTCGAGTTCGGAAATATTGGTAGAAAGGTCAGCCAGGAGCTGGTTCGAGGTTGCATCACGCTTGGCGCGACTTGCCGACACCATCGCTTCTGCCTCGCGCTCTTGGGCGCGGCGACTGGACTGCTGGAGGGGAATATTGATTTCAAACATCAAGTCCCACTGCTTCACTTCGTTCTGCATTTGATTGGGCACAACGCCCACGGTGAGGTCGGGGTACCGATTCTTGTAGGCCAGATCGCGGCTCTTCTCGGCAGCCTTGATGCGGTGCTCTTCGGCTGACAGCATCGGATTCCGGGCGCGGGCACGTTCTTCAAGAGAGACGTAATCGAGCTTGGCGGGCATTGGCAACGGACGCAGGCCTTCGGGCATAGCCAACGGTGCATTGGCTGGACGTCCCAGCAAGGCATTCATCCTAGTCACCAAATGGTGATGCTCGGTCTCCAGGGCGATGAGTTCATTTCGCATCGAGGTCTGTTCGACCTGGGCCCGGATGACATCCTGCTGGGCAGCCAGGCCACCGGCGTAGCGAACCTGGGCAATTTTTTCCAGGCGGAGCATCAGGTCAAGGATTTCCTTGGTCAGGCTTTCATTGCGCACCAGATAGTAGAGTTGCGCGTAGGTGGTCTTTATTTTGGTGGCGACCTCGCTCCATGTGCCGTAGGCACGCCCTTTGGCACCTTCCGCCTCGAGTTCGGCAATCTCACGCTTCAGGTCACGCTTGCCGAACCAGGGGATGTCCTGCATCAGCGTGTAGCGCGTGCTGCCGACGCGGCTGGGGGACAATGAGGCGCTTTGTGAGCCACCTTTGGTTATGTCCATCAGCTCGGTGCGCAGCTTGGGGTCTGGTAGAGCGCCGGCGGGTGTGATGCGCTCTGCGGCCGCGTCGGCTTCATAACGCATGCTGGCGAAGTCGGGGTTGCCCTCTCGCGCCAGGGAAAGCAGACTTTCAACAGTGCTGCCCGGTTGGACCTGGGCTTGGGCACCCAGGCACCAAGCTGCGGTGAGCGCGGCGCACAGGAGTTTGCGCGAGGTAGTTATTCGTTTCATCTGTTTGTCCTCGTGATGATTTCCGGTGGCACCGCGTGCCAACAAACCCTTACTTTGGCAATTCCAGGCGCACGATAGTCATCGCACCATTGACGTTGTCCGAAGCAAAGCGGATTTTCTGGCCGGCCTTTACTTTGTCGAGCCAGGAAGCGTCTTTGACTTTGAACGCCATGGTCATGGCTGGCATGCCATTGGGCAGTGCATCATGGGAAACAGTCATCTTGCCGCCGGCCTTGTCGACCTTTTTCACCAGGCCGTCGATGAGTGTGGATTGTGATGCGTCCGAGTGCATGGCGCCGTGACCGGCATGCATATCATGGTCAGCGGCCATTGCGAAGGCGGGAGCCAGAGTGGCGACAAAAGCAAAGGATGCAATCAACTTCTTCATGAGGGTTTCTCCGAGAGATAAAGGTTAGTGTTTAGCGAAAACTTTGGAGCTGCCGTCTGCCTGAACGAGCAGCGTGTCGTAGGCTTGCGGGTGATTGGTTTCCATGCCCGGTGAGCCTTGGGGCATGCCAGGCGCGGCCAGGCCGACGGCCTTGGGCTTTTCCTTAAGCAGGCGCTGGACATCAGCAGCGGGAACATGGCCTTCAACGACATAGCCACCGACCTTGGCGGTATGGCAGGAGCCGAATCTCTCGGGCATGCCGGCAGCCTTTCGAGCCGCAGGAACATCATTGACGTCCTTGGTGACCACCTCGAAGCCGGCCTTGCGCATGTGTTCGACCCATTTTTCGCAACAACCGCAGTACGGGCTCTTGAACACTTCAACGCGCTCCGCCGCCTGGGCCAGGTTGATGCCGGCAAACAGCGACAGGGCAATAATCAGGGTGCTAGTTTTGAACATGTCGTCCTTCGTTGAGCAGTGAGGATTAGCGTATAGGCACTAAGTTTAGGTATCTGCACCCAACAGCAAGCTGACCAAAAAATTACATTTCGGTAATCAAGGGGGCTTAGTGGCTGTGCTTATGCTTACTGTGGGAGTGGCCCTCATGGCTATGGGGTTTGGGCAAACTCGGGGCTGGTGCTGGGGGCTCCATGCCGGCGTGCGAGTGTCCTTCGCTGGCTGCAACGCGGGCCTGATATTCGGCGGCGGAGAGCTTAGGCAAGACTTTGATGAAAGCCGTCAGGTCCCAGATGGCTTCATCATCCATCCCGCCCGTCGTCCAGGCTGGCATCCCGGAACCCTTGATGCCGTGCTTGATAATCCAGAATCGGCGGGCATCCTCGACTTGCCCCTCGGTTGCCGAGCCTGCCTGCGACAGGTTTGGCGGATTGGGATATAGCCCTTTGCGTATCTCGCTATCCTCGACACCAGGTGACAGGTGGCAATTGACACACATCGCCTCGTAGTTTCCTGCGCCGTGCCGAATGCGTTCTTCGGATGCCAAATCGGTAGGCGGGATGATGTCCTTGGCCTGCTTGGCTACGGACTTCTCACGCGCCCATTCGATAAGCTTGGTGATGCTGGGCGAGTGGGCTGAATCGGCAGCAAAGTCGATGCTGCCACTCTGAATGAGGCCATAGCCTGAGATAGCCCCTAGTCCAATTGCCGAGGCAGCGCCCAATAGAAATTGCTTCATGCACTTCCCCTGATTTCAACATGCACCATTTTGGGGAAGTCGACCTAACCAGAAACTGACCGAAAAATTACATTTTCGTAATCTGGGTGGCTAATCGGCCGCCTCAGCGCAAAATGAGGAATAACTCAGGCGTCACAGGGAGTAATTTGATGAGGGTACTGGTCGTCGAAGACGAGCCAAAAACAGGCGATTACCTTAAACAAGGGCTATCAGAAGCCGGCTTTATGGTCGACCTGGCCCGAGATGGCCTGGATGGTCTACATCTTGCCCTGACTGAGGCATACGACTTGGCCGTGCTGGATGTCATGCTGCCAGGTATTGATGGATGGCAGGTACTTCAGGGTATTCGACGTGCCGGTAAGGAAATACCGGTACTCTTTCTGACGGCCCGTGATTCGGTTGAAGACCGCGTAAAGGGGCTAGAACTGGGGGCTGATGACTACCTGGTGAAGCCATTTGCGTTTTCGGAGTTATTGGCAAGGGTGCGCACCTTGCTGCGGCGCGGGGGTAAAGCGAAAGAAGCTGACTTCCTCAAGGCCGGCGACCTGGAACTCGACTTGATGCGCCGCCGTGTTACCCGTGCCGGCAAAAAAATCGACCTGACATCGAAAGAGTTTTCACTGCTTGAGTTGCTGCTACGCCGCCAGGGGGAGGTGCTGCCCCGCTCGTTGATTGCCTCTCAGGTATGGGATATGAATTTCGATAGCGACACCAACGTCATTGAGGTAGCCATTCGCCGTCTCCGTGCCAAAGTCGATGACGGGTTTGAGCAGAAACTCATTCATACCGCCCGCGGCATGGGATACGTTCTGGAAGCCGAGTAATGAAGTGGGTGGCTGGCAACTCACTTACCACGCGGTTAACGCTGCTTTTCGCGGTCGTCTCGACGTCGGTCCTGCTGCTGCTTGGCCTGGTTATCGGCTCACTTGTCGAGCGACATTTCGAGGACATGGACCTCGAGCTTCTTGAAGGCAAGCTGGAGCTTATTCAGTATGCACTCGCAGCGACTCGCAGCCCAAGTGACTTAGAAGCTATCCCCGCCCAACTGGACGCTGCTTTGATTGGTCATCATGGCTTGGCCGTAGGCGTATGGAATGAGGCAGGAAAGCCACTGTATCTATCCGAAGGTGCTTCCTTTCCGGAGGTAAGGCAGGGCCAAGTCCCGGCTGCACAATTCCCTCGTACCTGGACAGGGTCCGACCAACATCTTTATCGAGGGATTGTTGGAACGGCACCGACAGGCATTCCGGGCGGTGCTCCCGCTACCGTTGCGTTATCGACTGATTTGACGCATCACGAGCACTTCATGCAGTCATTCAGACTCACGATGTGGGCCGTCGTCGCACTTGCTGCCACGCTCTCGGGATTCCTGGGGGGGTTGGCAGCACGCCGCGGCCTGGCGCCATTGCATGACATTGTTCGCCATGCCGCAGATATTACGGCGGAGAAGTTGGACCAACGACTTGAGGAAGGCAGCATCCCGCTTGAGCTTGCCGAAGTCGTCCGGACGCTCAACGACATGCTCGCCAGGCTGGAGGGCTCCTTCCGGCGTCTCTCGGATTTTTCGTCGGACCTTGCCCATGAACTGCGTACGCCGGTCAGCAACTTGCTGACGCAAACGCAGGTCACGCTATCCAAGGCACGAACACTCGATGAATATCAGGATGTGTTGGCGTCAAATGCTGAGGAGTTTGAGCGTCTGTCGAGAACCATTGCCGATATGTTGTTCCTGGCGAAGGCCGACAACAATCTGTTGATTCCGCTCTGCGAAGAGGTGGACCTGAGGGCCGAAGTCTCCAGTCTGTTGGAGTTCTATGAGGCTTACGCCGACGAGAAGGAGTTGCGGCTCTCGTGTTCAGGTGAGGCATCCATTGCCGGGGACAGGTTAATGTTACGCCGCGCCATTGGCAATCTTCTGTCAAATGCAGTTCGCCACACACCCAAACTTGGCCGCATCTCTATTGCACTCGAGGAAAACCCAGAGGGAGATACCGTCGTTTCTGTAGAGAACACCGGGGAAACCATCGCGCCTGAACACCTACCAAGGTTGTTTGACCGCTTCTACCGCGCTGATGCATCACGCCAACACTACGGGGAAGGCTCTGGCCTTGGATTGGCAATCACCCGCTCGATTGTCCAAGCCCATGGTGGCGAGGTCTCGGTCATGTCAGAGCGCGGCTTAACCAGGTTTTCAATTCGCATTCCAACTTAAGCAGCAGGCAACACCAGAAAAGTAATGCATCTTGGATTCTCGAGGGCAGGTTTGTTCCTGATTCCAGACTTTTCCGTTGCAATCAATGAATGACAGCAATGGGTCGGCATCCGACTTAGCCTTCTTCAGTTTTTGACCTAAACCAGGTCAGAGTTGCCTCTCCTGGCTGCCCTTGCTCACGACGAAGGTCAAACTGGCCGGACTCATGCAAGACCTGGCGCCAACTACTGCAGCCATAACGT
>Ga0316604_10002238_pt1 | contig 15184 bp, 15 predicted proteins | sample OWC_soil_day20_C_FD_207650 | JGI IMG/M metagenome (GOLD analysis project Ga0316604, IMG submission 207650) | Wetland soil microbial communities from Old Woman Creek delta, Ohio, United States - OWC_soil_day20_CT | ecosystem: Environmental > Terrestrial > Soil > Wetlands | place: USA: Ohio... | reverse complement strand
CAGTCAATTGGTAATTACAAGTACGATAGTATTGGTAATATGGTTTCTGATGTTCGTGCCGGTGTGGATAGTATTAAGTGGAATGTATATGGTAAAATAGCCAAAATATATAAGCATGATACCACTTCTATCGTCTATGCCTATGATGCAGCTGGAAACCGGATCAGTAAGTCAGTGATCAGCAAAACGCAAGATACTGTTCAGACATTCTATATACGTGACGCTACGGGCAATATACTGAGTACCTATACTTATCGGGATACATCGGTTAATAGTGGCCAGTTAAGTCAGATAGAAGCCAATTTGTATGGTTCCAGCCGTTTAGGGATGACAACCCTGGCAACTAATGTACAGGATGCAACACCAACACCGACAACTAGTATCATAGGGTTAGGTTATGGAGAAAATATTACATTTACAAGAGGCAAGAAGTTCTTTGAGTTAACGAACCATCTGGGTAATGTCCTTGCAACTGTTTCTGACAGGAAAACGGGGGTGTCACTCAATAATTCTAGTATAGATTCTTATAATCCGGTTATTACTTCTGCGCAGGAATACTATCCATTCGGTATGCTGATGCCTGGAAGAGGAGGTCATATAGGGACAGGAAGGAATGTTGCGGGTAGTACTGTTGTAATGAATGGGGATACCATCCCTGCGACACTGACAGTCACTCAGCGTACGAATAATACTCCGGGAACTTATATGGCTACGCAGGTGATAAGTTTTGAAGGGGAGTTTGCAAGTGGGACTGGTGATGAGTTAACTACGCTGTTTGTAGATCAGACGAGTGCCGATCCTGGGACTGAGAGTGGAATAAGTTACGGTATAGCAGCGAAGGGGTATAGGTATGGATTTAATGGGCAGGAAAGGAGTGATGATATTAAAGGTGAAGGAAATAGTTATACGGCGGAGTTTTGGGAATATGATTCAAGAATTGGTAAGAGGTGGAATATAGATCCAAAATTAAAGGTGGGCGAAAGCCCATATATGACATTCTCTGCTAATCCTGTGGCTTTTAGTGATCCTTTAGGTGATAGTAGTGTATTCGATCCATTGGGGAATACTATCCATTATAATAAGGATGATAAGGATAAACGGGTGTTCATGTTAACTAAGGATAAAACCTTAAAACCCTTAGGCTATATAGGAGGTCAGGTCGATGTAAATGTAATTGCCAACAATATTATAGCTGAAAATACGAAAACTGCCCGAGATTTTAACCAGCTAGATTGGGTATTGAAGGTATTGCCTAAACATGAGTGGGATTATAAGAATAATGAGGAAACAATTTTTGGTGTTATATGGGCAGAAGACCTCAGAGCATCCGAAATGCCGAGGTCTAGGAACCCAATTAGACCCTTTCAATATATGGGAACAATATATTACGGACTATATTCAACCGCTGAAATAGGTTCAGACACATATTATCAGGAGCAACGAACACAATTTTTATACAAAAATTATAAATTTAATGGTTCGGCCGATTTTGGTAATTATCATGCTGGCTATATGGGAATTCAAGCAGGAGTTCCTGAATCAGATCAATTTATGTGGGCGGGTCTAGGCGAATTGGCTAAATTTCACCCTGATACCAGGAAGCGAATAAATCAGCTTGATGATGGCAGACGCCCGTATGGTGACCAGCCTATAGACTATCTTTGGAACAGACAAGGAATGAAAGATTCTAAAGCTAATTTACTACTGCACCCAAGAGTCTATCATGGAGGATTTGGAATTTATCATTAATTAATCAAATTAATTTTTTATGAGGATTTTTATGGGTCAGCTGATTCTTTTAGTAACAATAGTTTTTTGTATTCATTCTAGTTTCAATGATTATACTTATCAAAATGCTTTTAATCCTGAGATGCTATTATGGACCATTGCTCTGTTAGGCATGGGTATATGGACATTATGGTATCCAAGGCTTGCATTTGTTTTAATTTGGATTTATTATCTGGCGACAGCTATCTACCGATTTTTTATTTTGGAGATTGAAATCCTTTTATTTCTTTTATGGCATATTATTTTTATCATTGTCATCAGCATATCTATATGGGGGGCCTATAGTAAAAAGAATTATGGATCTAATAATAATCAGATTTTGAAAACTTTATTCAAAAGATTAATGAATAGTTGATTCTAATTCAGCAATTTTAAATGGCGAAAATTTAGAACTTAAAGTTATGTGAATCAATGTGATAAATTTAGGTCATGGTCACAAGAACGCATCCATGGCCGACAACAACCATCGGTTCAGAAATATGTCTGGCATTATGGCTCTGTATTTAGAATCAAGACACATAGTAGTTCTATGATTTGAATATATCTGAAGGCTAAATATTTATAGGTGGGTATTATTGGAAGTGGGAAATGATAAAATGATGAACTCTGTAATGAGATAGTGTCTTTTAAAAGGCGTCTCGCACCAGCGAGACGCCTTCCTTATTTACTCCACCGTCACATCATACACCGTCTCATTCGCCGGCAGATCCTTCGCCACCGCTCTCACTCTACACCCTGCTATCGCACCATTCGCCACTGTCGCCGTATACAACCAATCCAACCCATTCGCCTCCAACACCGCATCACCCTGCTCCATCAAATCACCCACAGCAGAATAAATCGCCACTCTCACACTTGCCACCTTAAAATCATCTACCGCACGTACCGTGATAGTAGACCCAATCAAACCTGTATACAGATCCGTACTAATCTTCGTGATCTCCGGTGCTTTATAAGCATCCCTCACTGCAAGATTATACGCTGACTGATCACCCTTCACCGCTGCCGCATACAGTGCTTTCAAAGCCGGATCCGCCATCACCGCTTTACCGTAGATGATACCTTCCTTAAACTTTGCCTGCACTCCCAGCTGCTTTTCCGAAGGTGGCACAGAGCTGCTCCCTCTGTGTTTCCCAATCAGCATCTTACCTGATTTTTTCTGTGTGATCGTCATAATCTTCCCAATAGATCCGGAAGACTCCTTCAATAAGAGGTTATCTGTCTTTGCCATAAAATTTTTTTTGAGGTTCAACAATAATGAAAGGCCATTCTTCGAATGCGCTTCGAATGTTCTTCGACCTTTCTTCGATCATCCTTCGACACGTCTTCGACGCTTCTTCGATGCTTGTTCGACGAACAGTCATCCAGTGGAACAAAAGGTGCCTCTCCTTCATCCCGGGCACAGCCTGGATCACTATCGCCTTACGACAACAATATTAACACGACAATCCACACCAAAATGAAAAATCTTTTGACGAAGGGGAAATTAACAGTTGGCAATTATAGAAAGAGGAGTTAAACGAAAGGAGGGCGTTACAAAATAATCAACAAACGGCTAAATAACTGTTCCGCATAAGTTCTTGACAGGGGAATTTCCCTGTCAAGAACTTTAACACTATTTTCAGTCACACTGGTGATAGACTCTAATGCTACAATGTAACTACGATGTACACGGCAAAAGAGTGCCACGGGTAGCTGTTCCTCCAGTTGGCTGAGGTTACTACTTACCAGGTAAGTACCCTCTCTTGTAATGATCCTGGAACATCCGCCACTGGCCTCTACCAGTATGACGACTTGGCTACTCACCTTCGTGAAAAGCCCTTTACTTTTGCGAACAAATAAATCTACATTCATAAATAAATGGGGGTTTTTATCTCTTCGAATTAAGCATCAGCAATCGATAAGCAAGATAAGCCGGGTCATGCTCAGTATAAAAATTACAGTACTCGCGTAAAGTAGGTTTATACTTCTTCGGTTTATGATTGGCGTCACGATAATCCTTGAATAGCCTTTGCGCATTACGAAGAGATTGATCAGTTAATTTTGCGATATCACAAGGATGTATCGCTGAATCTATTATACGTGCAATTTCGTCATTAACGACAATTGCGACATTAACGCCACTTTGCAATAGTTCTTAATTTTCATGCTTATTTTTATTTAGGGTTTAATTTACGTGGCAGCACAAATATAAAAATAAATGACCTTATCACAACTTTTTTAAATCACAAAAATTTACAATTACGCTATGCTAAAAAACGATCAACGCCCCAACAGGCGTAAGGAGAAACGTGTATCAAAAAAAAGAAAAATGAATAGAGAATTGATTCACATTGCCCGTGCATCCAAACTCATTCTCACAGTATGTTATTGCGGCCCTGTCTATATGCAACCTGACCGCAGCAGATTTAGATTACTTCAAAGATTTCTTTACCGGGAAGTACTCAAAAATGATTCATCCAATACTTCAGGAAAACGACATATAAGTATGTCAGGCCTGCGTCCTTTGATAGGCTATGACCTGGATCCGAATCAGGCCCTGTCAGATTTTTTTGATGTCTTTTATACAATTAATGTGCAGGACTACACAAAAATTATGATTGACATATCGTCTTTTATCCCGGCCGCACAGGTAATAAGTCCCACCAATTCTACACATTGCAGAATAATAGCGGTAGCTGCAGCATTGGATTTTTATAGCTATTCAGCCTACATGCAATCAACACAGTCTTCGCTTATTCCATTGAACCGCGATCCTGTAAATGCTTTTAATCTGACAATACCAATGCCCCAACCTCTTGGAGAACCCATCGTTATCCTGCTTGGCCTCTCATTCATAAATGGAGAAATAGCAGAACCAGGCATCCCGGTATACTGTCAATCCGTAAAAATCATTCATGTAGAAAACGCAACCCCTAAAACACAAACACAAATTCAAGCGCCAACGAATGCCCAATCCCAAACTTATACACAAACACAAACACCATGAATTTTCCATTTTTCCCCCTCCACGACTTACGCGTCAGCGTGGAAGAATACCTCTGTGAGTCCGATGAACTCAAAGACGCAGCATATGATAATCTCCAGGAGACGCTCACATTCATGCAAGACGCAATAGCCGACTTTATGCTATCCGCTAAAGACGATGCTGTATTAAGAAGATACATGCGTACCTGGCAGGAGCAGGTCAGACAAATATTCGACCAGGTCCCACTATCATGGCTCGGTGATCTGGATCCACAAGAACCATCTGCATATGATGACCCTGCTGCCAGAAATAAGAATGTATGCTATGAATGCTTTCGCCTGCTAAAGGAGATGCAGCTTCAATATCCATCCCATTTCGACAAAACTAGTGCACCACCATTGATCTATATAGAAATTGAAAAATCAATGTATCACCACAAGGTGCTCCTCATCGCACAATGGATGGAAGAGAAAGGAAAACACTTACAAAAACTATGGCGCATTATGTATGCCGCCATCTGCAAATTATGGAATCAGGTGAATACCCGATTTAGTTATCACGAACATGACTATATCTGGAACCTGGTTACCCAACTAATGGCTCTCATTAACACACAGGGAGAAAACCTGCATAAAGATCAGGTATACGGGCTTTTGTTTTACCTCAATTTTAATGAAATCACTTTTATGCATCACCTCACCTCCTCCATTACCGCAGAGATGGAAAGTACGATGTTGACAGATGAAAAAATAAAGATTCTGAAAAATATAAATAGCACAACCAAAGATATCCTGGTCAGAAACGACGTGATCTTTGATCCGGGAAATCCACCCATCACTAAAATGCTACGACGCTGGCTGCAAGGCCAACTGGAAGAACTGCAATCCTAAAACCATCAACATACATCCCATGAATTACATCATTCATCTCAATGCCTTCTTAGATAAGGCAGCAAAGGAGAAATGGATGGTATCATACCACTATTCCCTTTACATGGCACTCTTTAACACCTGGAATAAACTGGGGTTTAGAAAAACATTTAACATCCGGCGCGACGAAATAATGTCCGCAGCAAAGATCAAAGCAAAATCTACCTATTACCGCTGCATCAAGGAACTGCATGCACATCAATACCTGGTCTATTATCCGTCTGCGCAAAGACAATGCCCGGCCACTATATCCATGATTCCATTAGATGGACTCATAGAACGGTTAAACAGACCACAAAACACGAAAATGGAGAATGCTATGGTCTCTCTGGAAGGACACTTATTACAAACTAATATAAAAACTATATCAAATGATGTGTCAAATGGTCTTCCCAATCTGGAAGAAGTACTGAAGTTTTTCTCGACGCAAAATTATCCGAGAGAAGAAGCACTAAAATTCTGGTATCACCATGAAGCCACGAGTTGGCTCACCGGCAATACCCCGGTGCAACACTGGCAACCACTCGCGCATAAATGGATGTTAAACGTCTCAAAATCTAACAACAACAATGAGGATTACGACCAGTCTTTTTAACTACAAACAAATCCTGCACCTGCTGGCTGAAAAAGGCAGGGAACAATTCGGGAAACACTTCCATATACACAACGAAGACCTCCCTGTATGGATACCCATCATCGCCTGGATGCTCCGTGATGAAGAAGTGGCCAACGAGTTTAACATCGACCTGCATAAAGGCATCTTTCTAGGTGGGCCGGTAGGAGTAGGCAAAACACACATCATGCGCTTAATGCAACTCATAGTTCCGGCGCCGCTAAACTACGAATTACAAAACTGCGACAGGGTCAGTGCCGCATTTAATAGACAAGGTCCTGTTATCCTGGACAAATACATCGGTGACCCTGAAAGAAAAGATAGTTATAACCACCGTATCTGGTGCTTTGATGATCTGGGCATGGAAGAACCCGGACATTACTATCGTATTACCTGCGAGGTAATGAAAAAGATCCTGTTAGGAAGACATGAGTTGTTCACTCGCTACGGTACCTTTACGCATATCACATCGTCATTAAATCCTGATGCGATTGAAAAAAAATACGGGAAAGAAGTGAGAAGCCGGATGCGGGAAATGGTAAACAGGATCACATTTGATAAAGATACGAAGGACAAGAGAGGGGCTTTCAAGCATATAAGGAGACCATAGCATTCGCTATGGTCTCCTTTCGGAATGCTCATTATTAATAATGCGGTTTCCGAAAGCAAGCTTTATACGACAATTTAGGAAGAAGAATTGTCGTATAAACCTGTTTTACGACACATTTAGTCCTAAAATGTCGTAAATTTGTCGTAATTCATACCCACAGCAAATTGAAGAGATGTTTGAGGCGATTCTTAAAAAGGCAGATGCAATTGAGAGTCCTTATGAACAGGCATTCTTCATCATGGTACACTTACCTTATCTCCAACCTTTTGACGATGTAAATACACGCGTTTCGCGTCTTACTGCTAACTTACCATTGAATAAACATAATTTATCTCCACTGGCGTTTGTGGATGTACCCAATGAGCTTTATATACAGGGCACGCTGGAAGTGTATGAGCTGAATCGGGTGGAGCTGCTAAAGGATGTATTTATGTGGGCCTATGAACGTTCAGCACTTCGTGATGCGGCTTTACGCCAGTCTTTAGGCGAACCCGATACATTCAGACTTAAATATCGTGATGATATCCGGGGCCTGGTCAGTGATATAGTAGTGAACGCACTGCCGCCCGAAAAAGCACGAATTTTAATTAATGAAAGAGCGGGCAGACTTCCACAAGGAGATCGGGAAAAGTTTGTAGAAACTGTCGATACAGAATTGCTGTCGCTGCATGACGGGAATTTTGCCCGTTATTGGATCCGGCCTTCGCAGTTCAAAGAATGGAAAGCAGTGTGGGGAAATTTGTAGTGATGCCTATAAGCGACTTCTATGATGAATAACCCGATCAGATCTTAGAGAAGAAATATTGCAATCCGGCAAAAAGTATGGAAACAAATAAGGAATCCTTGTTGGTAATCAAGCTTTACAAACTGCTCGCAAATACGTGGATCGCTTTGTGCATATTCCAATTCCCGGTAATCCAAGCCTTTCATCTCCTTATAAATCGCTGCATGCACAATCTGTTCTACACTGGGCATATCCTGACGTCCAAACTCACTTTGATGGAAGAAAATCTGAAGCAAGCTGGAAAATATTAAGATAATTATTGGTATAATTCGCCTGGAGAGGCTGTACCAAACAAAAAATGAATAGTCTATATGAAAGAATTATGCATTATTTTCTTATTACCGTTATTTATATCGGATAATATGTTCGATAATAGCCATGAAAAGCAAAGAGCGATAGCTTGCCCACACGAATACGATAGTTTAGCAAAGATGATTGTTTATACCTATGTAGATAAAGAGCCCGAATATCCTGGAGGTTCCCCTGAATTAATGAAATTTATAGCAAAGAATTTTCACTACCCCAATCAAAATGATTTTCAGGGGTCTTTCCAAATTCAATTTGTAGTCAATAAACAAGGTTCGATAATTGCTGCCCGAATCAAAGGAAAAAAGCAAAGTGACTTAACATTGGCAGAAAAGGAGTTGTTAAAGGTGGTATGTAAAATGCCTAAATGGAAATCAGGGAGGTGTAGAGATAGGTTAGTACCTGTAAAAATAACATTGCCAGTGTATTTATAGTACAAATTCCTAATGATTATGCATATACCATGGCGGAATCAAAAATGGGGTATTTAAGAAATGGGGTAACAATTGCCGGTATTTACTGGAAAACGAAATGCAGTTGCCAGTATTTATGGAGCCAGGCGCATAAGACTATGTAACCGTTTATGGATAAAGGCTTAGAGAGCACTAATCTGGTGTTCCCGGATAAGCTATAGCATTTTAGGATCCAACTAAAGACTTAAATGTAGAGGATTTTTTTGAAGCATGGGTATCGGCAATGGATATCACATTGCATTATTTACCAAATGGAATAACGAAGATAATGAGTAGATTGGGCGAGGGTGCCACAGTTGTTATATATGGAGCTGTAGAAGGAGATGTTGGACATTTTTTTATGTGACTAAAATGAACAAATACTGTTGCATACTTTGTATAAGGCGAATTACAAACCAGATCCAGATACTCAATGGAAAAAATAACAATTATAGTAACTTTGCTTCTTATGTTTGGATGCTTTTGGGAAGGTTGTAATATTTCATCTGGTAATGATGTTTATAATTATATTCCAAAAGGAAGCTCATTGTCGTTAGGGCTGTTGCAGAAAGCGCAACAAATATTAATTGTAGATACTAATTTAGTCTTAATGTATGATATTAGTAGCTGTTGGAGAAAAATATGAACAGGTAAATTATGAGGATACACTTAATTATTAGTTTATTGGGATGCTTTATTGGTATTATTGCTTGTTCTGGCAATAAACAAAGTTCAGGCATGAATGCAAAGGATAGCATTATAGTTGATACTACGGATGTTAATAGCAATCCTAAGGGTGCTAATACTGATGTAGAAATGCCAGATACTACAAAAAGTGGAACGTATGATAAGTCATACACTGAAAAAAAACTGTACCCAGCCGTATATCCTTTAAATGACACAAGTGAGGTGCTGTATTTTGAAGATTCAATTCATGGCAACTTTTGTAGTTTATACATTAAAAGTGAAATTGATGTAGTTGATTCTACAAGAAAGCCAATTAATTTTTTGAATCTGTTTAAAAATGAGGATGATAAGGAAATATTGATAATAAATGGGTCTAATGTTAGGTTGGCCTCGAAGATAACCGATAGAGATTTAATGTTACCAACTAGTCTTGGGATTTTTAAAAAATCAGACCGAACTTTTCTTTTAATAAAAATGAATCTAGTGTCAAGTATAGGAGGCGACTATTGGTATAACTTACTTTTAGAACTTGATACCACTTCCCATGTCATTTCCCAAAAAGGAATAGAAACGACGGGTGAAATACCATTTAGTCAGGTAATTCAAGGAATTAAATGATTAAATAATTAACAAGAAGGCGTCTCATAAATAGAATGAATGCCTTTATCTTTTTCTTTCTCTTAATAATGGAATGGTTCAAGCAGCCTGGAGATGACAACATTGGCACCTATTGTACAAGATGCAACACCATCAACGACAACTAGTGTCAGTGGGGTAGGTTATGGGAAAATATTAAATTTACAAGAGGCAAGAAGTTTTTTGAGTTAACGAACCACTTGGGTAACTTTCTCGCTACTGTTTCACATAGGGAAAGGGGGGGGCGCTTCTACCATTGATTCTTACAATCCTGTTATCAACTCGGCACAGGAATACTATCCTTTCGGTATGCTAATGCCGTGACGAGGCGATCATGTATGTACAGGGAAGAGTGTTGCAGGTAATACTGGTATAATAGATGGAGACACAATACCTGCAACGCTTACGGTTACTCAGGGGACGAACAATATTCCTGAAACATATTATATAAAATGGGGTGGTAGAACATTGATTGTGCTGGCAGTAGCTAATAATGTATACGAAGTTTATACGAGCACTAATAAGCAAGAACAATAACAACCAAGGTTGCTGGCTGGGAGTCTGCCAGTTTAGGGGCAACTTATGGTGTAAATGCTTTGTCTAAAACTCCTCCTGTGGCTATTTTAGGAGCTCTTGGAGGTAGATTGTTAGGGTATATATAGGTACTACAGTTACCGAAACGGTGTATGATTGGATTTTTACAAAAGTAAATTAGAATGTATACTGAAATTAAGGTATTGCTTCTCTATTTAACTCAGGAAGGTAGAGTCGTGTATTTGGATAAACTTGTAAATAAATTCGATGCTATGGCATCTGAAGAATATTTTAGCAACGGATTTCTGAATATATATGGGGGTATTGAAATTGTCATAGATGATTGTTGCGTGATATTACATGTGACGGATTTTAGTTATCTAATAAAAGTTACTGATTTTTTACTTAATTCGCTTTACTGGCTAAAGGAGAAAGATTGTGATTGGTTTAACCCAATAGAATCAGAACAAATTGTTTTGAAAACGATTGGAGGGCATAATATTAAATTCCAAAAAAAAATGGCAAAGAAAGAGGTGATTCTTTCTTTTTATCCTAATGATTTAAATTATGTCAAAAAGCGTAGCGATAAGTTTTTTGAAAATATAAGCATTGATCAACAGCATTGGATCAGCGCTGTTGAAATTGCGCTGCGGGAATATTTTTTCATGATTGAAAATGAAATACTGAAGGATGGTACAAACACTGATAAGATTCTGGCACGCTATATGAATGTTTGGAATGGCATTAAGTAGGGTAAAAAAATAGGCGTAATTATTACGAATATTTAAAAAAATGTAATAAAACGTTGAAAGGGTTTTAATTCTACTTCCTGCTAATAACCCTAATTATCATCTTATTGAATATTTTCATGACGAGAATCATACCATGACATTACTAAGTACTTTTTCCTCCACTAATATCCTTGTTATTTTTGTGATGTTTCTTTTACCGGTTACAATAGTATTTGTCATACTAAACCTATTGCCGAATAAAAATTCACAGCAGGAAGAAAGTACACTCTCCTTCTGATCGGAATTGCTTTGTTAAGTATGCTCGTTGTATACACTCTTGTACTATAACCAGTAAAAGACATTGGAATAAAAAATAACCCAATCATGAAAAGTTATATTCCTAAGGCAAAAGATGACCTTCAGGCCGTTAGCATTTTGGAAGAGTTACCATTTGAAGAAGTCCGCATGGACGTAATCAGGCTATTAGAATGGGTACAGGATCTTCGCTGGCATGTGTCGAGACCAATAGGAGAATATCTGGCGCCGCATGTGAATGAGATCAAAGATGAAATATTGCAGGTCTTTTCGACCGATGATGATGAATGGAAGTTTAGTATCATGGCTGGCTTGATAAAACAGGCACCTATTAAACTGGATGAGGAACTGGAAGTGGTGATTAAGAGAATGAGGGATAGCCCGACGCAGAGAGAAGAAGATGCAGATCTGAAGTGGATCGCCGAGAAGATATTAAATTAGTAGTGCTGCAAAAATGAATTGATTTTCAGGAACAAAAGATATTAAAATGGTACGCTAACAGTGTACCATTTGTTTTGTATATGACCAAACTCAATAGCCGGATTTAGCAGCTTTGTTTATTATTTCCTGCCAGCAGGGCAATACCTCAACTGCTGAGCAAGAGTCTGTAAATCAAAAAGTCACTTCTGCTCACGAATTAGAATTGATCGTACCGCGTAGCCATAATTTAAAATTAGTTTACACCATAGTGACAATCTTAAAACCCTCCCCATACTCCTTCATCTCAATCGAATTCGCCACCTTCCCCGGCAGCTCCACCATCATATTCTTCCACGGCGTATACGGCAATACCTTCCACATCTGCTGACTCATCCCTCAAATACCTGCCTGATAATTGCTTTCTGTTTATTGATGTCTTTCCGATCGTAGTAAAAAGGACTTGATGGTCACCTGCCATCCGTATTTAATCAGCCACCGGCCGGGCACCGGACCAGCGATGCTGGCGCCGGAGATGAGTATATGTTTTCCTTTCATATTGTAAAAGTAGCTGAAACAATCCTATCCAGGTAAAGCCAACCAAAATGACCGGTAAAAACCAATTTTGAACCGGTAAAATATCTGAATCTTCTAAAGGGCGACTTTTACCCCATGAAAAATCAAGGTCCGAAATATCAACACAAAAATATTTTTATATTTACATAAACACCCCGTTATGGCTATCAACACCCCAGATGAATTCTTCGCACACCTTTCCCAATGGAAAGATGAACTACTCACCTTACGCAAGATCCTCCTCAAAACCGGCCTGGAAGAAACCTTCAAATGGGGTAAACCCACCTACACTTCCAATGGCAAAAACATCGTAGGCATCAGCGACTTCAAATCCTACTGCGGACTCTGGTTTTTCCAGGGAGCCTTATTAGCAGACAATGCCAAAGTATTGATCAACGCCCAGGAAGGTACCAAGGCCATGCGTTCCATGCGCTTCGCCTCCGTAAAAGAAATTGATGAAAAACTGATCAAAGATTACGTGGCCGAAGCAGTGGCCAATGAAGCCAAAGGCATCAAAATAACCGCTGATAAAAACAAGCCGCTGATTATTCCCAAAGAACTACAAGACCTGTTAGACACAAACCCCGTACTAAAGGAGAAATTTGAAAAACTAAGTAAAACCAATCAACGGGATTTCGCAGAACACATCGCCACTGCAAAACAGGAAAAAACAAAACAGGCAAGATTAGAAAAAGTAGCCACCCTCATAGCACAAGGTATCGGTCTGCACGATAAATATAAATAAACACGCATACTACTTTGGCAGGTTGTGACCCTAAATAACCCCAAAAAACAGTCCCGCCACGACTGGCAGGACTGATTCCATTTTCGTCATTTTATCTAAATCGAACTGCGTTATTCCTTATCCCACCAAATCCTCGCTACATCCGTATTCCCACCATCCAGGCGCTCCACTGCAATGGCCAGGTTATCCGGATTGGTCGTCGCCTCTGATGTCGCATACTTAAATCGCCTCGGTATCTCCCCACTCTCATTCGCCGCATTTACCGAAGGCGTCAACACCGGGTACCCCGTCTTCCGCCATATATTCCACGCATACAAACCATTCGGATACACCGCTATAAACTGCTGTATCGCGATCTTCTTCACATTATCTGTGCCCCATACAACTCCTTCCTGTGATAAATACTCATCCGGCATATCCTCTCCCCAATCATCAAAAGACAACTGAATCCCCGCAGCATATAAAGCTGCCGCACTCTCCGTCGTCCAACCCAGATTCGCTGCCTCTGCCCGAACCAGCGTGATATATGCCGCTGAGATCAATACCATCGGACTTGTCTGCAATCGCAGATCTCCCCGTAATATCCTCGCATAACCCGTATGCGCCGCCGTCCAGTTCACAATCTCCGTCCTCGTTACACCATAAGGCAATCCCAAAGAAGAGGATGTCGTATCCCCCACAGTCGTCGTCGCACCACCAAAAGCATGCTGACGCGTATCACCTAACGATGCCATCAGATCGGTCATCGTTTCACTCTCCCCATAATCTGAGCGGGAATAATATGTCTGGTACCAAAGATTCTGATAAGCATCTCCCGGATAAACAATACTGAAATTCTCATCATTTGCAGAAATATACCCGCCTGCATTGCCAAGCGCTGTATTAAACGCTGTCGCGGCCGTTCCACCCGCGTCCGGATAGCGCTTCGATAATTGTATCGATGCCAGCATAATAATAGAATTGCCTACCCGCTTCCATGCATCAGGATCACCATCAAATGCAATGTCCCCATCAATGGTCGATGCATCAATAGAATCTACCGCACCTCTGATTGTACTGATAATACCACTATAAATATCCTCCTGCTTATCGTACGCCGGCTTGGTATTCGCATCCCCCTGCAATGCTTCACTATACGGTACATCCCCCCAGTTATTTGTAATATTCAAATAGTAATACTGTTGCAGGATCTTAGCGACCTGCACCATATTATTAGTAGTACTACCTGCATACCCCATTCGGATAATCTGCTGCAAATAATTCAGGTAAGCGGAATAATACCCGGTGAAAGAAGAAGAGTTGTCTGAATAAAAACAAGTACCCGGGTATTGTGACTCCATGGCATACTGCACATAAATCCCCTGAGTAATGTAAGTCGATGCTGTATAGGCCAGTGTATAAGTCAGAAAACCTCCCGCATCTCCAGTATTTACCGCCGTAGGATTTTCGTTCGTATCTCCGAAGTCTTTTATTTTACTACAAGAGAACAAACCGGCTATCAAAAAACAATATATATACTTTCTCATTGTTGTCGATTTAGAATTAAAAGTTCAGTGTCACATTCATACCATAACTTCTGCTACCAGGCAGGTTAGCCGATTCCCCATACACATTGGCAATCTCTGACGGATCAAAGTCACCACCTGTCTTGCTATACAGCAACCATAAGTTACGCGCCACCAGCGATACATTCGCGCTGTTAAATACCTTGTCTAGTCTCAGCTTTTTCAAGGGTACATTATAACCAACAGAAATTTCACGCAGCTTCACAAACGTCAGGTCATATACATAATCATTAAAGATGTAATTGTTGTACATGTTCTGATAGTAGGTATGTGTATCTACATAAGTATCTACTTCAGTTCCATCAGCTGTATACCCTTTTAAATGCATACCTCCGCCATCTTCCACCGCATCCCTTTTAGGTTTACCTCTGTCATTCAGCCCGGCAGTTCTCGCTGTCAAGCCACTGAACGTACCCCACACTTCAGATAAGGAAACGAATTTGCCACCCAATTGCCAGTCTATATTAAAACTGAGCGTAAAGTTTTTCATGATCGTAAATGAGTTCTGTACACCCCCTGTATGTGTAG
>Ga0316604_10002237_pt1 | contig 15197 bp, 16 predicted proteins | sample OWC_soil_day20_C_FD_207650 | JGI IMG/M metagenome (GOLD analysis project Ga0316604, IMG submission 207650) | Wetland soil microbial communities from Old Woman Creek delta, Ohio, United States - OWC_soil_day20_CT | ecosystem: Environmental > Terrestrial > Soil > Wetlands | place: USA: Ohio... | reverse complement strand
TCGTGATTGACCCGGTCGAAGAACTTCTCCAAGTCCACGTCGACCACCACCCGGTAGCCGTCCTGCACGTAGCGCCGGGCAGTGAGTACGGCGTCGTGCGCTCGACGTCCCGGTCGGAAGCCATAGCGGCCTTTTCAATCTCAGCGTTGGCAAGATTCGCGGCATTGAAGTTCCGTTGCCACCGCTGGCCGAACAACGCCGCATCGTCGCCAAGGTCGATGAACTGATGGCGCTCTGCGACCGCTTGAAGGCCGATCTCGTCGATTCCCGCTCGCGTCAAGCGCGTCTGGCCGACACCTTGATCGCCGCTGCGCTGGAGGCTGCCTGACCGTGAGCGAACCGACCGTCGTCATCGAGGAAGTTCTAGAGCGGGCGCATCAGGGCATCACCCGACCCTTCATCTGCCGGGGCGACGACGACGCGATCTATTTCGTCAAGGGTATCGGCGCAGGGCGTCGCAGCCAGATTTGCGAATGGGTTTCGGCGCAGCTGGCAACGGCCTTCGGTCTGCCCGTCGCTGACTACGCGCTGGCCGAGGTTCCCCTTGAGCTGATCGAAGCGCAGGCCTTTCCTGAAATCGGGCAACTGGGCGCCGGCATCGTCTTTGCCTCGCGTGAAATACCGCACGTTCAGGAGTTGACCGTAACCAGCCGCGATCTCGTGCCGGCCGACCTCGCGACCGATGTGCTGGTCTTCGATTGGTGGCTGCACAATGAGGACCGCCACCTGACCAAGCTCGGCGGCAACCCGAACCTGTTGTGGGACATGCAGTCCGGGCAACTGGCGGTGATCGACCACAACCAGGCCTTTGATCGTGATTTCAATGCAGCGCGTTTTTCTGATTCCCACGTCTTCGCGAGCCGCTGGAACCGGGTCTTTGGCGATCATGTCGAACGTGAGCGCTATCAAGCCAGGATGAAGTCTCTGCTTTCAAAGCTGGGCGACATCCGTGTTAGCATCCCGCTCTCCTGGTGGCATTTTGCAGAGGATGTCCCTGCCGATGTGACTTGGGACGAGATCGTCGCTTGCCTGGAACGTTGCTACCGGGAAGATTTCTGGACTACACCGTGAAAAAGTTTGCCTGCCAATATGCCCTGCTGCGCTTCCGCCCGTTTGTCGAAACGGGCGAGTTCGCCAACGTGGGTATCGTCCTGATGGCGCCGCAGGCAAACTTTTTCGGTTTCCGCCTGCTCAAGCAGTATGGCCGCATCACGCAGTTTTTCCACCAGCTTGATCGCAAAGTCTATCTGGATGGTCGCGACCTGTTCAAGGAAGAACTCGAACGCTTTGCCGGTGACTTACGGCACCTGGCGCTCGATGGCCGCAAGACGCAGCCCGACCTGACGCTGGCCCGCAACCTGTTCGCCGAGCTGGTTCGGCCGCGCGAGGCGATGCTGCAGTTTGCCGATCAGCGCATCGCGCTCGCCGATGATCCCAAGGCAAAACTCGATGCGCTTTTCGACCACTATGTCGAGCGCAATTTTGTGACCAAGGAGTATCAGGAGCGCCTGCTGGAAAATAACGTCCGTCGGCTGCTTTTTGGCGCTCGCGTCGGCACCGAGTATCGGCGCGAAAAGATCGGCACTGCCGATTTCGCAGTGAATTTCCCCTTTGTCTGCATGACCGGGGGCAAAGCCGAGCGCGTCATCAAGCCTCTTTATCTGGCCCAGGGCGACTCGACCAAGATACTGACGCACGGGGGCCAGTGGGTCGACAAGATACGCCGCCTGCGTAAGCGCCAGGCCCTGCCCGCCGATGTGCTGTTTCCGGTCACCGCCCCGACAGAGAACTCAAAGCCATACGAGGCCTTCGAGGAAATCCGCGAGGATCTACTGGCGGAAAAGGTTCAGGTCGTTCCTGCTAACGACGAGAATCTGATCCTTCAGTTCGCCACCGGCGCATAGGACGCATCGGTCAGTATCAGCGCCGGAGAGGATTACCCGACGTCTGGTCGCGCTTGAACTGCCTTTCCGGCGATCTACCAACAAAAAAGCCAACCTCTCTCGGTTGGCTTTTTTGCTTTCAGATCAACGACCTGAAAGCACTTGTTCTGGAGCGGCGATGGGAATCGAATGTTAGCCTGCAAGCCTTAAACGGCAACGACATTAACAACAACAATTTCTAACATACCCCCAAAAATACCCCACCAAGAGCAGGGATAAAGCCTGCTTCATTCTATAGCTGTTTCTGTCATCGGCGACTGGTCTCTATCCAGGCGCACCATCGGCCCTGGTAGTCTCGATACCGATACTGGCGACCTTAGCACTGTCCGCCGGCAGTGGATTTTACAGGCTCATCCGACTTGGCCTCGACCATGCCCATGAACTCGGCAACACCAATCCCCAACGCTTTTGCCAGCTTGAAGATCATTTTGACGCTGACACTGTTGCGCCCCAATTCCAGCAAGGAGATGTAGTTACGCTCGATACCGGCCTCGAATGCGAGTGCTTCTTGCGAAAAGCCACGCTCTTTCCGCAATTTCCTCAGCACGATCCCAAACGCGATTTCCGGTTCCAATAATGCCCCCTGTAACAGAGGGCACGGTAGTTCTGAGGGAAGATCGCGTCTTCCAACTATATTGGGCAAATTCAGACATGGGCACTATCATGTCGAGCTTCATCAGCTCAAGGAAGAGCACATGAGTTTCGGCACCCCGATTGTCATCAGCAACGATTTGGAGGAGCGGCGATATACCCCTCTTGCCGGAATTTCAGCCCGACGCGATGATCCGAATTCGTTTCAAGAAACGCTGTTGCAGGAACTGATCGACGCCACTCCCAACATCCTGCCTGTCCGCGAATACCTGCCATCGACGACGATGCTGTTTTCTCTCGGGCGGGAGGTTCCGGTTGATCTGGGTGCCAACCAAGGATTCATCGATAACCTCCTGGTCACAAATGACGGCTACTTGGTCATCGTTGAAACCAAGCTCTATCGAAACCCTGAGGGCATCAGAGATGTGATCGCCCAAACGCTTCAGTACGGCATGGCCGTCGGCCAGATGGCGCTGATGGAACTGGAGTCACGTATCAGGCGTGGCCAATGCCCCGCTCTTCGACGCAGTGAAAGCATCGCCGATTGCGTCGTCCGTCAGGCTACCGAACAGGACCGCGCCGGCACCTTAGCCGAAGATTTTGAGGAAGCACTTGAGCGCCATCTCCGTCGTGGTGAAATCCTGCTGCTGATTGCTTCCGACGGAATTCATATTGGCGTCGAGCGGGTCACCCACTGGCTCAACGAGCAAGGCAATAGCTCGCCATTCAAATTTGGCTTGGTCGAACTCAAGTTCTACAGCCACGGGAACGAACGCCTAGTCATACCCCGCAGCGTGTTGAAGACCCGAGAGGTCTCACGCCATGTTGTGGTTGTGGATGTTCGCCCTCAAGCCGGTGCAGAGGCATCAGCGGTCGTGCAAGACGATTTTCAAACCACCTCAGGCGGACGAGTTCAGGAAACCCGTACGGTCAAGTCGGGAGCGACAGCGCTCACCAAGAGCCAACGGCTTCAACTTGCAACGCCGGAGGATTCGCCAGTCATATCGGAGCTGATTGAACAACTCGAAAGCTATGGCTTCGATCAGCGCAGTACCGCGACCTATTTGAAGTTTGGCTTCACATACCCCGCCGATGGCGGCGATTTTCATGCGCTCACCTACCTGGGCGCAGACAGCCTCTGGACGCAGGTAGACAAACCAATACGGGAAAAGATGAGCGACGACGAGTTGAGAGAGTTTCGTCTCGCCGCTAACCAGTTCGGACTGTTCTACCGTACAGACCAGATCGACAAAGCGCCTAGCACCGGCAGTGCAGTGAAATACCAGCAGATTTGCCAAGTCGTTGCTGGGTACGTCGCTTTTCTCGATTCATGTCGGAACAAGTTCATCGAGCTACTCGACAAGGACTGAGGCAACTTGCGCCCTTCAACGCCCGAAAGAGAGTCATGTTTTCGATCTTATCAGGCGATAGGTAGCCTGGCTTCCCGTCGCCGTAGTAATCTTCGTCGTTGAAATTTTCAGTCATTTTTTATCCGAGTAAGAGCCAACAGACTGGATACGAAGACAAAGTTGTGGTATCACCACCGATAGATCTCTTTGTCATCAGGAATGGTATGACATTTGCGGAATCCAGGATGACTAGCGAGCTAGGTGACATGCAATGAAGCAGATTGGGTTCGACAAGAAATTCACCCTGTTGGCGCAAGAGGCTCATCTTACAAAAAACACGATCCTCTCGGGTTTTGACCTTCTCTTAAAGGCCAACTTTTTTCAAGACAAAGACGGCTACTTCTATTCTTCCTTCTTCAATATTTCTATTGGCATGGAGCGGCTCTTGAAGTTAGCGGTCGTCACTCACTACATGCTGACAAACAACTATTCAACGCCAACTGTCAAGCAGTTAAGAAACCAATTTGGTCACGATGTGAAGACCTTGTATGGCGAGTGCGTAAAGTTGATGCCTGCGTACCACCCCCAGCGTAAGAAACAAACAACCTTGGATACCGAGGACCAAGCGCTGATTGGTTTTTTTGCGGAATATGCGATGGACTCCCGCTACTTCAACTTGAATGAAGTGTGTGAAGCGAAGATGGAACGCGGCCCTTTAGATAAGTGGCTGGAGATTGCCCGCTCAGTCTATGAGCGGCACACGCCTCACCAAATCAGGCAAAAGTGTGCGATGGATCTGCTATACAGCATGGATAGGCAGGGACCGCCAAATGGCTTTACTTACCACCTAAATGAATCAGGTCACCCCATGACGGTCTTTGACTGCCTCCACCGCCAGTATGTCGTTCAAAAGAGCGCTCCTTTGGTTATCTGGCGACTGGTAGAAGTACTTCGCCCTATTCACTTACTACTGGAAGCCATGGCTCGCAGAGCAAGCGAGTACGAAAATAGCCTAGGTAAGCCGACGATGATCATTCCTCACTACGAGGATTTCTTCTACTTTCTGCTTGCCGACAAGGCTGCAATCAAGCGGCGCAGAAGATGGTTGAATATCTTCAACAACTAGAGTTATCTCGGATGAGGGCAGCAGTGGATTCGATATCAGGCGCTCATAACATGCTGCCTCACCGTCCCCTTTTGGCCGAACACTGTGAATTTGACCTACGGCAGGTTTTGGATATGCAGCAGCCGTTGCAATGACAGCGAACTGGTCAAGGGATCCATTCTGGTTAGTCAGGTGCGCTGGGGTTAGGTGGCCAGATCGGGACAGTTTCGGCGGTCAGGTTGAAGGATATTCCGCACAAGCCCAGCAAAGCTCAACGCACCTCTAGTCGGGTCGAGCAAGGGGGGTAGCATGGAACAGAGCCATTTCGAGCCATCAACAGCTTTTAAATGCTTTTGACGGGGAATGTGATCGCTGACGGATTACGCATTGACCACCGGTCGCTGACATTACCCATCCTAGACGCGGTGCCCCTGGATGATCAGATTGCTGAGCCACTCTGACAGGAACCGGTTCATGCCTCGCTGCCGGCTGTTGCAGTGGCAACTCTCGTCGCTGCCAACGGACTGGTAGCCGAAAGCGTCTTGAAACGAGAGGGCCTCGGCGTACTCCTGCTTGATGAAGACGGCAATTTCCATATCGGGGTCGGGAATCATGTCGCCCGAAGGATGACGGTAGTAGTGGCTGAGAGCGATCACCAATTTCTCAGGTGAGCGATACAGGACATCAAAACCCAAATCCATATAGCCCGCCCGCTTCGACTTCCCGGCCTCCTCGATTGATAGCAGGTCTGGCACCACATCCAGCAGCTTGTAAAAAATCATGGTCTGGATTTTTTCGCTAGCATTCACGATAGCCATGGTGCAATCTCCAATACAGATGCTTTGTGGTCAGGCAGAGAGGGGGTGCCAGCCCCCTTTCATGCCGCTTTCTAGTCTTTGTAAAATCGTGCATATCCCGAAATCACAAGTTTTATACTCGTTGGATGGTCACTGCCCGGTCTCAGGTAACTCCATGAAACTCGGCAACCAGTCATCGTCTGGCGAGAGTCGTCCATAGTGTTCATAGGCACGGCAACTGCCGCTCATGAATTTCACAACGCCTGCGAAGCGTCGGTCTGAACCCCGTTGGGTATGCACTCCGTCAAGGGCATGGGATGGAATGGCTATCCCGGCTTTCAGACGCTCACTGGCGCGAAAAAGGGCTTCCCCTACTTGCTCGTCCTCGACTTCCGGGCGGTCTTGCTCCCCGAATTCGCCGTGGATCAATGCGAAATAGGTTTGGCCTGAGATATTCCCATCCAGCCAGAAGGAGGACACGTGCCGCTCATACACCTGTGCGAGTCGGCGAGCTTGCTGGCATCCGTGCGTTTCCGACCAGTCGCGCAAGCGGCTTGCCAGAACCCTTGGCTGGAAATCTCGACGACCGTACAAGGCATTGAATGCAGCCAAGCCTGTTGTCATGTCTCTTTCGACAATTGCCCCGTGCATGACCCCGAATAGTTCGCCGAGTCCCAGCCTTTTGAAATTGGGCGGCGCTATTTCGGATCGTCGCCATGCGTAGATGTATTGCCTGCCATCGGGTTGCGCCCACCAATTGCGGGTGCCACAAAGACGAATGATTTCTGTCGCCGCCGCTTCGAGGGAGTTCCTGCGGGAACTGCCATACCATTCGCTTATGCTCTCAATCACATTCAGCGAAAGGTTGTCTTCGCCACTCTCGAACAAGACCCGCACCTTGATACGTTGCCGCTCTTTCGGAAACTGCCACAGGTAAGCCATCCAGAGAACAGCATCATCGATGCGCCGAAGCCGTACCGATTTGATGAAGGCGGATATCGCGTCTTTCGGCGTCGGCAACTCATTTCTCTGCTCGACGAATAGGTCTTCTGACTCAGTCATAAAATAGCTCCTGCTGCGTTATCGACAAAAATGTTTGCTTCGCGGATGTAACGGGCCAGCATCGCATCGGATTTGTGGCCGGTTTGTTGTCGAATCTTCCAACTCGAAACGCCGAGAGCAGCGGCGGAAGTGACCAGCCCGGCGCGAAGGCTGTGCCCCGCATATTTCGAGGAATCAAGCCCCACCGAATCGGCCCGCTCCTTCACAACGAGAGCAACGGCTTGCGGTGTCAGGGCGGTTTCTGAAATCAGGCCATGCCGGGTCACCGATCGAAACAACGGCCCTTCGGTGATCTGGGCAACTTCAAGCCAATGCTGAAGGGCGAGCACAGGGCACACCGACCCTCTGGCATAGGGAATTGCCACCTTCCTGCCATGGCCCTGCTGATCAGTTTTTGAGAAACGCAGATTGACGATCAAACCCTGTTTGGCCTGCTCAATATCGGCAACGGTGAGGGACACCAATTCGCTGCGGCGGAAGGCTCCCGCGAAGCCGATCAGCAGCAGCGCCTTGTCTCTCGCCCCCTTGATGCCGGCGATTCCGGCCACCATCGCAAGGACGTCGTCCTTGACTGCCGCCGTGACCTGTCGCTGAGCAGAACCGTGAGTGTGACGGATACCACGTAGGGTTGCTTTCACAAGCACGGAAGAAGTTGGCGAGGGGATTCCCTGGCTGGTATGGGCTTTGCCGATACTCACCAGCCGCCGACTCAATGTGGCGATGGCATGTTTCACGGCATGAGCGGCGAGGTATCCGGCGATCATTTCCGGGGTTGCTGGGATTGTCCCGCCAAAGGACAAGAAGTGATCTAGGTCAGAGCGGTAAGCTCGCCGGGAGCTATCAGAAAGTGATGCTTGAATATAGCCCCGGACATCGGCGGGGAGAACGCCGTCATTGACCGGCTGACCTTCCGAAACTGCTTCTGCCGTTCTCTTCTCGATGCTTTTGCCCGAGAGAGACGGCAGGGCGTTCATTCAGAAAGGAGATAATAGATCATATATGCATATTACCACAATTGCGGTGTTTGTCAATTAAATCATGTACTTGCAGTTAATTGCACTGGAAATTTAGCCGAGGACTTGTTTCGTTATTCGACCGATTTTTTAGTCGTACATTTCTCCGGCTGACCAATCCGCACGGAGATACGCAGTCTTGCGCAGCATACAAATTAGCCAGCCATTCTCAATGAACAGAAACACCGTTGTCGTAATCAGATAGTATTTACCTATTTCGAGTAACCGGAGTATTCATGGCTCTTCGATTCAGGAAATCCATCAAGCTGGCACCCGGCATAAGGATGAATCTCAGCGGCGGCGGTCTCAGTTGGACACTTGGTCCCCGTGGTGCATCTATCGGGATTGGCAAGCGGGGAACGTTCCTAAATACGGGAATCCCAGGGACGGGCTTGTATTCCCGCCAATCCTTGTCCGGGGGCAGCGGTGGCTCACGGCAACAAGCCACAGCGACCACTTCAATATCCATGACGGTTTCGGTAAAAGACGATGGAACTATCACCTTCATGGATTCGAACGGAAATCCTGCTTCTGAAGCGCTGATCGAAGCGGCAAAGAAGCAGAAGGGCGATGCCATTAAGGCAACGATTCAGAAAACCTGTAACGACATCAACGCTCAGGTTGAAGCCCTCGGCGAACTGCATCTCCATACTCCGTCACCGAAGAATCGTCCGATCTACCCGCTTCAGAAATTCGATGCACCACCCCCGATTCAACCGACGCCAACCGTCCCGGGATTCTTCGCCAAATTCTTCAAGCGCAAAGTGGCAAGAATCGACGCTGAGAACATCCGAGCACAGGCGAACTTCGAGGCAGAGCTTCAGGCATGGGAGACGGACAAGGGTCAGTTCGATAACACCGAGAGGAAGAAGCACAAACTCGTATCAGATGCTGTTCAAGGTGATCCGGACGCTATGGAATCGTTCTTCGGCGAAGTTCTGCAGGACATCGTATGGCCACGGGAAACAATCGTTTCCTTTGAGGTGCGCGATGGTGGAAAACGTCTTGCCTTTGATGTTGATCTGCCTGAGGTTTCCGACATGCCGAGCAAAACAGCCTCTGTACCCCAAAGGGGCTTCAAGTTGTCCGTCAAGGAAATCGGTCCGACGAACATTCAGAAGCTGTACGCCAAGCACATTCATTCAATTGGTTTTAGATTGCTCGGGGAGGCTTTCGGGATGCTACCCACGGTTCAAGAAGTGACTCTATCGGGGTATTCGCAGAGGAAGAGCAAGACCACAGGGCATGAAGAGAATGAATACCTATTTTCCGTCGTTGCCAATCGGAGCGATTGGGAAGCGATCAACTTCATCAGCCTTCAATCTATCGACGTGCTGGAGGCATTCACACGCTTTGAACTTAGACGGGACATGACGAAGACCGGAATATTCAAAGCCATTCAGGCATTCTAAAATCAGGGGAAACTATGAATAGTCTCACCATGCTAGCTCTTCTCATCTAGGGTTTTCTACTTGGCTTACCAGCCTCAGCCGCAACGAAGTCAGGCCAGACTACAACCAGCGCGACCACCTCTTACCTATGCTCTGCTAAGAAGCTGTGCACAGGCCCCCGGGGCGGTAAGTATTGCTACTCTAGCAGTGGGCGAAAGCAGTATAAAAAATGACACTGCCACGCTGCGTTGAGTAGTGATAATTGAAGATTATCGACATTCAACACAGCATAAAAAAGCGAATGAGGCCATTGTTCTCAATCCGATACTGAGAAATCGCTAACAACAATATTTCTCACATTCGTCGCTTTGCATGTTAATTAGTTCTTCTATGCGGGCCTTGCTTGCATGCGCATCACAGCTTAATTCTGCGATCTGTTCGTTTAGAATTTTGAGGAAATCCCTGACCCAATCGATAGACTGATCAAATCCATGAGCTACTGCAATCTGATACTCCAGAGATTCTGGATGATTTCCGACAAAGGTTCTCCCCGGCCCATTTATCTTTTCGCAGTGTTTCAATGGAGCCGCAACTTTCTTCGGCTGCTCACTTTGCGGCTCGAAGGACAATAATGATTCTACTTTTTTATGATTATTGTTTTCTGACTTTTCTATTTCCTGAAGATACCAACTCAGCACGTGATTGCTGTGCTTCAGTAAGCTTCCTATCTCGGGATATTCTCCACGAATACTCCAAGCGTTTGTCGATTTGAAGTACTTGCACGCCCTAATCCAGTTTTCCGTCAGGTGCTTGAAGAAGTCAGCAATAGATACTTTTGGAAAGAACTCGCCAAACCGATCCACGAAACTATTGAACTGACTAATTTCACTTACTTTTGGCTTCTCTGAAATGCACAGTTGGGGAAATTTCGACAGTATCGAAATGCGTAAAGCATTGAATCCGTCTTGGCCTGAAAACGGCCTTGCAGCCTCAGCATCCTGTTCGGCCTCAGCACTTCCCATAACAACTTCACTTTCGGATATCAGCCCACACTCTTCTGCGGCTTGTTGATAATACAGACTAAAGTCACTTGCTCTTGTATTTTCTATTTCCTTCCGAGGTAGTTCTTGGTCTATTGTTGTATTGGAGGAATGAACGAGCGTAAGCGATGTTCCCTTGCTCTTTCTTGAATTCTTTCTTGATTCAAATTCTGTATATAGAAGGGGCTTCGGGTTTTCTAATCGGACCACTTCGGGGTTTCTACTACCGACCATGACGGGGTTTTCACTCAACGGGCTACCGGTTTTTATCCTTCTCTTTTTTAACCCACCACGGTAAAAATCTATCGCCGACTGGATGAAGGCATCAACCAGCGCATCGTTGCGATAAAAATTCGAACGATTATTCCTTTTGGTATCGATCAGCCGGAGGTACATCCGACCATCAAAGTCCAATTTGCATACTTCAAAGCCATCGAAATTATTCCGACTAAGTATCGCTGTTGTTCCGATGAAGTCGAATCTATTTTTGAACGTTTCCTTGTCCTTGCAGCGGGTTAGCTTTTCTGAAAGAGAATCGCCGGGTCTCCAATTTTCTGAAGGCATGATCTGCTGGTAATGAGAGCGCTCACCCTTTCGATACTTCCCGGAAAAACTTCGTTCCATGAGCATAATTAGTTCGGCAAGATTTCCCTGCTTAGGCCTCCCCAAACTGAGCAAAAAGGTTTCGATCGCCAACTGAGTATCATTGAAATTTCCGTGTGACACGTGACGAAAGTCGCTCTTCGTTATTTCTTCGCTTGGCCTGTTGCTCGCAACCACCCTTCTCATCTCACTTTCCACGATGCTCTCCCGCGTTTAGGATTCAAGAAAAGTCTTGACTGACGAAGTCATCCAGTAAGGAAAGCTACCATCGCGGCCATCGGGAGTTGGGTATCGGCCAGTCTTCAAGCCAGCATAGAAAGTGGCATGAGAGACATTCAGGATCGCCAGCATATTGGCGACTCGCAGCCGTCCCGTTTGTTCAAGACTGATCGCTGGCTGACGGGGGCGGGTATGGCCTGACTTATTTGCGGTCTTGGCCGGGGCTGAATTTTGTTGCGGGGAATTCTGAGCCGCTGTTCTGAAAATTAGTGTCATGGATTATCTCCGAGGCATTTCTGACAAGAAAAAGCCGCTGGTTTTGGACGAACAGTCTTAGCCAAACGGCAAAACTAACGCCACTACCAACGGCTTCTTTTCAGAAAGCGTCTTCCCGGTCGCTACCGGAAATTAACGGCCCGTGACTCACACGCCTTAAGTCTTCTGCGGATGCTTCACATTGTATCCTACCTTAACCAACAGATAACAATATTGTTGTTAATATTCAATACTTTACACTACCACATTTAGATAGTTTGTCAATTTCAAGAGGGGTCACCAACGCCTGCGCCAGATTTCAGTTCGTCCAGATAGTCGGCCCATAACTGCATCATCTTCCGCCGCTCTTCTAGGTGCGCAGTCCGGTTGTAGGCCCGTCCGTTCGGGTCTTTCACGGCATGTGCCAGCTGATGTTCAATGAAATCAGGGCGAACTCCCAGCACCTCGTCAAGGATGGTTCTCGCCATAGCTCGAAATCCGTGCCCGGTCATTTCCTCTTGCGGGTAGCCCATGTTCCGCAACGCGGCATTCACTGAGTTCTCGGACATTGGGCGATCATGGCTTCGCTCTCCGGGGAAAACCAAACGCCCGTGGCCCGTCAAAGGATGCAGTTCGCCCAGCACCTCCAGAGCTTGCCGACCCAGCGGCACAAGATGTGCCTCTCCCATTTTCATCCGATCGGCAGGAATGCTCCACTCGGCACGATCCAGATCAATCTCCGCCCATTCAGCCTTCCTCAGTTCGCCAGGGCGGACAAACGATAGGGCGGCGAGCTTGAGGGCGCACTTGACGATCAGGGTGCCGGTATAACCGTCTATTGCGCGCATCAGCCCTCCCACTTTTAGCGGATCGGTGATGGCTGAATAGTGCCTGGTCTTTGACTTGGACAAAGCGCCTCGAAGGTCTGGGGTAATGTCTCTCTCAGCACGCCCGGTGGCGATTGCATAGCGAAAGACCTGCCCAGTACACTGCAACGACCGTCTTGCCGTTTCAATCGCTCCTCGGCTCTCCATTCGGCGGAGGACCGCCAGTAATTCAGGGGCTTTGATTTCGGTGATCGGGCGATGCCCCAGCCACGGGTAGATGTTCTTCTCGAAGATGCCTTTCACTTTGACTGCCTGAGCAGGGGCCCACGCAGGAAGCTCCTTTGAGTACCACTCACGGGCAACGGCCTCAAAGGTATTGCCTGCAACTTCGGCACGCATGGCCTTGTGCGCCTTCTTGTATTCGCTGGGATCAATGCCATCAGCCAGCAGACGGCGAGCCTCATCCCGCTTTTCCCTGGCCCGAACCAACGGCACGTCGGGATAGGCGCCGAAGGCAATCAGCTTTTCCTTCCCGCCAAATCTGTACTTCATCCGCCAAAGGGTGCCGCCACTGGGCGTAACAAGCAGATGTAGCCCTTTTTCGTCGCTTACTTTGTAGGGCTTATCGGTCGGCTTGATCTTGCGGATTGCTGTGTCAGAAAGCGCCATTGGGGGTATCCAGAAGCCATGAAGTTGAAATACCCCCAGAATGTACCCCCTGAAAAACTTGATGGCAATAGAACGCACAGGATAGCTGTGGACGAAAAAAAGGCCAGAACCCTTGTTGTTGCAGGAGTTTCTGGCCTTGCTTGGATGCTTCGAGACAGGTTCTTGGAGCGGGCGATGGGAATCGAACCCACGGCTCTAGCTTGGGAAGCTAGGGTATTACCATTATACGACGCCCGCTTTGGTGTCAGCGCCCGCATTCTAGCGTACACCGAGCCGCTTTCAACAATCAAACCAGTACTCCTATGCGCTAGGTATGCGCCTCAAATACGGCTGTCGTCATAGAATGGCTGAACACAAATAGAAAAAAATCATCATGGATAATAAATTATGGCTGGCCTGCTTCATCATTAGCGGCTGTGCTTCAGCGCCTTCGCTGAAAGATATCGAGGCCAGCAAACCCGAGGTGTACCAAAAAGCAGTCGATAAGACTCCCGCGTCATGCGGGGTTATTCCTCCAGTGCCTGTTGATATCGCCGTGCCGTTAATTTATAAGGCCGGCAGCAATTCTGTCATTGATCCTGAACGCCTAAAGGCTTACAAAAAAGCAACCGCCGAATTCAATTCGTTCAACATCAAGCTCAGCACCCTTTCCAACAATTATCTTAGGGCAGGCAACGTCCATGACGGAAAATGTGCGGTGGCTTTCATTGATGAATGGGCAAGGAATAACGCACTGCTTGGCGAAATGAGGGATGTAAACAATAAAGATCAAAGTCGCTATCACCAGAAGTGGGAACTTGCCGCGGCAAGTACGGCTTACTTTCAAGTCATGGAGCTGGCCACTCCTGAACAAGACGCCCGGATCAAATGGTGGATGTCTCAAGTGGTCAAGCCAGTCAAGGCCTTCTGGGATTCCAGCGCCAAACGCAATAACCACTATGTGTGGTCAGGCGTCGCAGTAATGCAGGTCGGCGTGATTACCGGAAACAAAGAAGACATCAAGTGGGGAAAGAAAACGTTTGACGCGATCATCGACGACGTGCGCGGAGATGGGTACCTTAATTATGAAATCGCGCGTGGAGCCAAATCCGCACATTACATGCATTTCACCATTCAGCCGATGGTTTATATGGCCGAGCTATCAAAGACGCTTGGTGAAAATTGGTGGAACAATGACAAGTTCCAACTGCTGATGAACACCACATTTGAAAGCACTCTTGATATTTCGAGGATTGATCGCGTTAGCGGTATTAAGCAAGACCTTCCGACCTCAACTGATTGGACTTGGTTCGCCATGCTGCGCGACAATGATCCTCGCAAAATAAAGCTTAAGGAGTTTATGAAAACCCAACTGGTTGCTCCTGATGGAGAAACCCCGTTTATCATGACGAAGATTTCGCCCAATCGCTATTTGGGCGGAGACCTTGATCTTGTGCGTAAAATGTTTGAAAAGAAAAAGCAGGGCTCCGTAATCAGTGGTTGATCTTTTGTTGCGCTGCGCAGTATTGTAGCAAGGTACATGCATCGAGAGCGTCAGTCGTCCGGGTTCGGCCAAGTTCGCGTTTGCGGAATCAGATAACAGACCTTCGACGCGAAGTGGGCCCCTAAGTGTAAAAACTTACAATATGAAAAAAATTCAACATTGGAAAGTCTTGTCCGAAACGGACGTTTCCCCGAGTAAGTGGTTTCCTCTGTACCGGCAGACAGTTCAAATTCATAACGGCAAGGTTCTTGACGATTTTTTCATATCAAAACTCGGCGATGCCGCCATGGTCATCCCGAAAATGAGAGATGGTCGATTTGCATTAGTTCGACAATATAAACATGGCGCTAGCGAGATTACGATTGAATTTCCTGCTGGGCGAATTGATCAGAATGAGACGCCGGAAGACGCTGCAAAACGGGAGGTCAAAGAGGAAACAGGAATTCAGTGCGGCGCCGTGACTTCACTTGGCAAGTTATTCCCGCTTCCATCGAAGGATACCGCCAAACTTTTTGGGTTTTTGTCGTTGAATTGCGAAGTGCTACATGAGGTCAATTTTGACCAGAGCGAGGACATCGAAACCTTGTTCCGTACCGAGTCAGAGATCAACGACATGATTAAACACGGCGAGATCAACTGCTCCGACACAGTTGGATTGTGGATGAAATATAGGCTGACGTATTCCGAGATGTGATTCGACGCCAAAGATTCCCCCCGAGTCAGGGCATACCATTCCACACAACTCATAATGCATGAATTGAACGCATGTGTTCGATCCCTTTGACGAAGCTGCTGAGTCTGGCGAAGCCCTGCCAAAGGGTTTTTACGCCGGGTTCGCCATCGCCTTTGC